>Ga0102924_1003578_pt1 | contig 16250 bp, 14 predicted proteins | sample PaiPotPPM11metaG_FD_80116 | JGI IMG/M metagenome (GOLD analysis project Ga0102924, IMG submission 80116) | Iron sulfur acid spring bacterial and archeal communities from Banff, Canada, to study Microbial Dark Matter (Phase II) - Paint Pots PPM... ... | reverse complement strand
CTGAGGCAAGCGCGGGAAGCACTGAGCGCGAGCCGAAGCGCGCGCCCCTGTCCCCCGGACTGAGGAGGGAGGGAGCGACGAAGGAGCGGACGAGCGACGAGGGAGGAGGCAGGGGTCCCGAGCGCGCGGAGGCGAGCGCGGGAAGCACTGAGCGCGAGCCGAAGCGCGCGCCCCTGCCCCCGGACTGAGGAGGGAGGGAGCGACGAAGGAGCGGACGAGCGACGAGGGAGAAGACGGGGATCCCGAGTGCGAGGCCCCGCAGGAGGAGGGGAGCACGAGCGACCGACCGACGAGCGAGAAAACGCTGGCTTCGGGTGTGCGGAGTCGAGCGCGGGGGGAACTGCGCGTGTGGGTGGCGGACCTTCCTGCCGAGACGACCGGGTTTGTTGGTCGTGAGGCGGAGCTTGCCCGGCTGAGCGGCCTGCTTGACAAGGCCCGGCTGGTCACGGTGACCGGGCCAGGCGGTGTAGGCAAAAGCCGCCTTGCGCTGCGCGCCGCCGCCGCGGCGGCGCCTGGCTTTGCCGACGGCGTCTGCCTGGTCGAGCTTTCCGCGCTGCGTGAGCCCGAGCGGCTTGCGCATGCGGTGGCGGCCGCGCTCGGACTCCCCGAGGCTTCTGACGGTACCGAGTTTGCCGCGGTGCTCGCCTGCCTGAGCGGACTTGACCTGCTGCTGATCCTCGACACCTGCGAGCACCTCATCGACGCCTGCGCGATGTTCGCCGAGGCGGTGGTCGCCGGGGCGCCGCGCGTGACCATGCTGGCCACGAGCAGGGAACCGCTCGACGTGGCCGGGGAGAACGCCTGCCCGGTCGGGCCGCTGCCCGTTCCCGCGCTGCCCGAGGGCGACGCGATCGCGGGCAGCGCGGTGGAGCTGTTCGCCCAGCGCGCGGCCGCCGCGGTGCCCGGCTTCACCCTCGCGCCCGGCGACCTGCCCGACGTGATCCGGCTGTGCCGGCGGCTTGACGGCATACCGCTGGCCATCGAGCTCGCCGCCGTGCGGCTGCGCGCGCTGCCGCTCGAGGAAATAGCGGGCCGCCTCGACCAGCGGCTCGCGCTGCTGACGAGTGGACAGCGCGGCCGCCACCGGACGCTGCGCGACGCCATCAACTGGAGCTACGACCTCTGCACGCCCGCCGAGCAGGCGATGTGGGCGCGCCTTTCCGTCTTCGCCGGCCCGTTCACGATGAGCGCCGCCGAGGAAGTATGCGGGGACGGGCCGGACGACCAGGTCATGCCCACGGTCATCCGGCTGGTCGACAAGTCGGTGATCGTCCGGGTCGAAGAGGCCGACTGCGGGAGCGCACCCACGCGGTACGGCATGCCCGCCACCATCCGCGAGTTCGGCGCGGAGCGGCTCGACGGTTCCGGCGCCGCGGGCCGCACGCGGCGCCGGTTTGTCGCTCGCTACCTGCGGATGGCGCGGCTCTTCCGCGAGCATTTCCTCGGCGACGACCAGCTCGCCCGGATGCAGGAGCTGCGCCGCGAGCACGCCAACGTCAGGGCGGCGCTTGAATACGCGTTCGGGGATGCGGCTGGCCCGCGGGGGGATGACCCCGCGGGAGGCGCCGGGCGCAGTGACTGCAGGCAGGGGGACGTCAGGCAGGGGGACGCCGTCGAGCTCGCCATCTCGCTTTCCCTGTACTGGCGGGCCCGCGGTCTCACCCGCGAGGGCGGCTACTGGCTGGGCCGGGCTGCGGAGCGGGCCGGCGAGGGCTCGGCCGAGCACGGCCGGGCACTGGTGGAGCACGGCTTCCTGCTCGCCATGCAAGGCGACGCGGCCGGGGCGCTCGCCGCCGCGACGCGGGCCGTCGGGCTAGCCGTGCCGCTCGGCGACAAGGCGCTCGCCGCCGACGGCTACCTGGTCAAGACCGCGGCGCTCGGCGGGAAAGGTCGGCTCTCGGCGGCCGCGGAGTCCGGTGAGGAGGCGAGGCGGCGGCTCACCGCGCTCGACGACCGGCTCGGGCTTGCCACCCTGGACGTCCAGCTCACCTACCTGGCCGTGCTCAACGACGACATCGAGGCCGCGCTGGGACACGTGGAGCGCGGGCTGCGCCAGCTCAGCGGCTCGCGCGAGCGGTGGCTGCACGCCAACCTGTACATGCTCGCCTCGCTCACCCTGTACCTGGCCGACCGCGACATCGAGGCCACCTGGACCGCCGTCAGGGCGCTGCAGGTCAAGCAGGAGATCGGCGACGTGCTCGGCATCGCGTTCACGCTCGAACTGCTCGGCTGGCTCGCGGCGCGGGCGGGCACCCACCAGCGCGCCGCCTGGCTGCTCGGCGGCGCCGACCCGCTGTGGGAGCGGTCGGGCGGTCGGCTCGCCGCCACCGCCTCGTTCGAGCGGCTGCACGCCGAGGCAGTGGCCAGGTGCGGCGGCGCGCTGGGCGGAAAGCTGTTCGCCGAGCTGTTCGCCCGCGGTGTCCGGCACCCGGTCGATGCGATGGTGGCCTTCGCGCTGAACGACGTCGGCGACCCCGCGACGGCTGGCGCCGCCCGGCTGCGCCTCCCCAGCCAGCTGACGGCCCGCGAACGGGAGATCGCGAGCCTGGTCGCCGCTGGCCTGTCCAACCGGCAGATCGCCGAGATGCTGTTCATCTCGCGGCGCACCGTCGACGCGCACCTTGAGCACATATTCGGCAAGCTTGGAATTACATCGCGGGTGATGCTGACGATCCAGCTGCGCGAGCATTCCGCCGCGCCGGACACCGGCGCGAACGCGTAGCGAGCAGTGATTTGCCCCAGTACGCTTAGCAAGTCCGCGGTTACGCAACAGGGGGACCCGCGCCGACGAGCGCCAGCCAAGGGCGAGCGCAGGGAGCGCGCGAACTGAGCGCGAGCCGAAGCGCGCGCCTGCGTTTTTGGACTGAGGAGCGAAGGAGCGAGGTACGAGCGACTGAGCGACGAGGGAAAAAACGCAGGCTTCGAGCGCGCGGAGGCGAGCGCGGGAAAACACTGCGAGCGCGGGCAATACTGTGCGCGGGCAATACTGTCTTGAGCTGGACAATTGCCGGGGGGCGCTTTATACGAAGCGCCCTCCATAACATAATGGTGGTGACATGGCTGTCACTCAGGCCGCGGGGATGGGACAGCTTCCCGCGGAAACGAACGAATTCGTCGGGCGGACGACGGAACTGCGTCAGATCGACGGATTGCTGCGCGATGCGCGACTGATTACGCTTGTCGGTCCCGGCGGGGTCGGCAAGACCCGCATCGTGCTGCGCGCCGCGGAGGCGGCGGAGACTCACTACGCGGACGGCATCTGCCTGGTCGAGCTGTCCGCGCTGCGCGACCCGCAGCTGCTGCCGCACACGATCGCCCGCAGGCTCGGGCTCGCCGAGCAGGCGCTCGCCTCGCAGCGGGAGGCGCTGCTCGCCCACCTCAGCGACCGCCACCTGCTGCTGATCCTCGACACCTGCGAGCACCTCATCGACGCGGTCGCCGAGTTGGCCGAGGCGATCCTCATCGCCGCGCCGCAGGTGACCTTGCTTACCAGCAGCCGTGAGCCGCTCGACGTGGACGGAGAGACCACGCTGCCGATCAGCCCGCTGCCAGTGACGCGGCCGGAGGGGACTGGCGAAGGGCCGCACTCGTTCGGGATGACGGGTTTTACGGCGGGAGGCGAACCCGACGGCGGCGCGGAGACGGCGGCCGCGGGCGACGCCGTCGAGCTGTTCGCGCGTCGCACCGCCGCCGTCGTGCCCGGGTTCACGGTCACCGACGCCAACCGCGCCGACGTGATCGGGCTCTGCCGGCGGCTCGACGGCATACCGCTGGCCATCGAGCTCGCCGCCGTCCAGCTCCGCACGCTGTCGGTCGGCGAGCTCGCCGACCGGCTCGACCACCGGCTGCCGCTGCTCGCCGGCGCGGACAACGTGACCGAGGGCAGGCACAAGACCCTGCGCGACGCGATCGGCTGGAGCTACGACCTGTGCACCGACGCCGAGCGGGCGCTGTGGGCACGGCTTTCCGTGTTCGCCGGCGCGTTCAACGTCGCCGGCGCCAAGGAGGTCTGCGCGAGCGCCGACCTTGACGAGGACGACATTTTCGAGACGATCATCCGCCTCGTCGACAAGTCGGTCCTCGTCCGCGCGGAGCCGGTCGTCGTCGGGGCGGCCGACGAGGACCAGCCCGCGTGGTACCGGATGCTCGACACCATCCACGAGTACGGCAGCGAGATGCTGAGCGCGGCGGGTGACGTGGACGCGGTCCGCGACCGGTTCATCGGCCGCTACCTGGACAAGGCCAGGTACTTCGCGGAGCACATGACCGACGAGGTGCAGCTCGAGCGGTTCCGCGAGCTGCGCCGCGAGGACAGCAGCCTGCGGGCCGCGCTCCAGTACACGCTCGACGACCAGCGGCCCGAGCGGGTGAGGCAGGGCGCCGAACTCGCCAACGCGCTGTACGGGTACTGGCACATGTCCGGGCACCTGCGCGAGGGACGGTACTGGTATCGCAAGGTGCTCGACGCGCTGCCCGACGCCTCGACGCCGGAACGCGGCTGGGCCCTGGCGAGCCGCGGGTACCTGGGCGCGATGCAGGGCGAGGCCGGCGAGGCCGTGGCCGACGCGACCGCGGGCACTCTGATCGGCCACGAGCTCGGCGACGACTGGCTCATCGGCCGCGGGTACAACTACCTGACGCTCGCGCTGACGATCGCCGACCGGTACGACGAGGCGCGGTCGGCGGCGGAGAAGGCGGAGCGGAAGCTCGAGGCGCTCGGCGACCGGACCGGGCTGGCCATCCTCGACTGCCACTGGGCGCACCTGTCGCACCTGTCCGGCGACCCGGAGGAAACGCTCCGCTACGGCGCGCGGGCGGTAAGCCGGTTCGGCGGCGCCAGGGAGTGGTGGGCGTCCGCCTGGGCGTACGCGATCTCCGGCATGGCGCTGTACTGGGCGCCGAGCCGCGACGCGGAGACCGCGCGCGTGCTCAACAAGTCGCTGCTGCTTAAGCACGAGCTCGGCGACATGGTGGGCACGGCCTACTGCCTGGAGATCCACGGCTGGCTCGCCGCGCGGGTCGGGCGCCACGTGCGGGCCGCCTGGCTGCTCGGCGCCGCCGAGCCGCTGTGGGAGCTCGCGGGCGGCAGGCTCGGCGGGACCGCGGCGCTGCTGCAGGTTCACGAGGAGTCGATGGCGGCCTGCCGCGCGGCGCTCGGCGGGCGCCGGTTCGACTCGCTTTTCGCGCGCGGCAGCAACGCGCCCCACGACGACATGGTCGCGCTCGCGATCGCCGGCGCCGAGGCGCCTGGCAAGCGGGTACCCGGCATACCGCAGCCGGGCAAGCTGACCGACACGGAGTGGGAGGTCGCCTACCTCGCGGGGACCGGGCTGTCGACCGAGCAGATCGCCAGGCAGCTGTACCGGTCGACGAGCACGGTCGAGAAGCAGCTGGCGAGCGTCTTCGGCAAGCTCGGCGTCACCTCCGCCGACCAGCTCGGGCCGTGGCTCGAGGAGGCCGACCGGCGGCCCGCCCGCGCAGTCCCGTAGGCTTTGGCGCCGTGGGCGAACTTGACGCGCTCGACCTCGCGCTGGTGACCGCGCTGCGGGAGAATCCGCGCGCTGGTGCGCTTGAGCTGTCCCGTGTTACCCACGTGGCGCGGGCGACCGTGGAGTCCAGGCTGCGCCGGATGGAGCAGGCCGGGGTGATCACCGGGTACGGACCGGACGTCGACGTGGCGGCCGCGGGGTTCAGCGTGCTCGCGTTCGTCACGCTGTCGATCGCCCAGGGGGCGCTTGCCGCGGTGCAGGCGGACCTGGCCGCGATCCCTGCCGTGCTCGAGGCCTACGCGATCACCGGGTCGGCGGACGTGGTCTGCAAGGTCGCGGCGACCTCGCACGCCGACCTGCAGCAGGTGCTGCTGCGGATCGACTCCTCGCCGTCCGTGGCCCGTTCGACCTCGTCGATCGTCCTTTCCACGGTCATCGCGCCGCGCGACTTGCCGCTGCTGCAGTCGAGGACGCCCGCTTCGGTGCCGCGCTCCCCCGCCTTCCGCTGACCTGATCGTGCACGGCCGGCCGGCGCGCCGGGTCACCCCGTGCAGCCGCGGAGGGCTTTCCGGTGCCGTGATTGCGGGTCATCCGCGCGAAAATGCCGCAAGGCTCGACGACTTGCACCGATTTGTCGGCCTTTGACCACCGGATTTACCGGCTGGTAACACGATTGCGTGACGCAGGGGGCGATATCCGCCCCGGATGACCCGCGATCTTTTCCAGGGGCCTCGCCCCCGGTCTACCAGGTGTTCCGGGACGGGCCTCCGGCGGGGCCTCCGCCCGGTCGCGGCCAGGTGCGGGTAGCCAAGGGAGCGGACGCGCCCCGGTCAGTGGCTGTCGGTCAGGCCGCCCCATGGCGGCGCGTCGTCGGCCGGGGCGGCGACGTTGGCCGACAGGCGCGTTAGCAGAGTGTTCAGGGTGGCCAGGTCGGTGTCGGCGAGGCCCGTTCGCAGCTTCGCGTCGAAGGTTACCGCGGCGGCGCGCAGGGCCAGGAAGGCCTGATCGCCCTTTTCCGTCAGCGCGACGACCTGGATTCTCCGGTTGGCGGCGTCGCGGGTTCTTGTGACCAGTCCGTCGGCGTCCATCGCGTTGAGGTGGTGGGTCAGCGTCGCCTCGCGGATGCCGACCGCTTCGGCCAGCTCGCGCTGCGTGCCGGGCTTGCGGATCTTCAGGTTGAGCAGGACCAGCCAGACCGGGAGGGTGCCGCCGGCCTCCGCCAGGGCGTCGTCGAAGGCACGCCCGACGGCGCGGGCCGCCTGGCTAAGGCGCAGCCCGATCGGAAGGGGAAACGGCTCTGGCATGCCCATCAGCGTAACACCACCCATCGATGACTAAGAGTTTGACATCTAACTCTTAGACGTCTAAGTTACTGCCTATGAGAACTCTTGACAACCGGGTGGCACTGATCACCGGCAGTTCACGAGGCATCGGCGCGGCGATCGCGACCGAGTTCGCGCGCGCGGGGGCCGCTGTCGCCGTCCACGGACGCGATACGGACGCCGTCGGCGACGTCGCCGCCGCGATCAACCGCGACGGAGGCAAGGCCACCGGGGTGACCGGTGACCTGACGGGCTTCGCCCAGGTGGAGGCCGTCCGCGCCCAGGTCGAGGCGGAACTCGGCCCGGTGGACATCCTCGTCGCCAACGCGGGAGGGAACTACACCCCGCCCGCCCTGCTCGAAGAGATACCGGAAGAAGGCTGGCGCGCGACCGTGGACGGCAACCTGTTCGCCACGTTTCTCACGCTCAAGAGCTTCCTGCCCGGCATGAAGGCGCGCCGCCGCGGCTCGGTCATCACGATCGGGTCGACGGCGGGCCGCCGCGCCGACGCGCGCTCCCCCATTCCCTACGGCGCGGCCAAGGCGGGGATCGCGCTGCTGACCCAGCAGGTCGCCGCGCAGGCCGGCCCGTCGGGCGTCCGCGTCAACTGCATCGCGCCCGAGACGATCATGACCGAGCGCAACCGCCAGCGCATCCCCGCCGGGCAGCAGGCATCGCTCGCCGACTGGCACCCACTGAAACGACTCGGCACGCCCGAGGACGTCGCGACCGCCGCCGCCTTCCTCGCCTCGGACGAGGCGGGCTGGATCACCGGGGTGATCCTCGACGTGGCCGGCGGCGCGGTCCTCGTGTGACCCATCACCAAGGAAGGAATCTCCATCATGGCCATGACCGCTTTCCCAGAAGACGCCGCCGCCGCGGGCCGCAGGCAGGCCCGGATCATGCGGGTGGTGAACGTGCCCATGCGGGCCGTGCTGAGCCTGCCGTTCCCGACCCCGCTTTCCGCGAACCTGATGCTCATCTCCTACACCGGGGTGAAGTCGGGCAAGGCGTACCGGCAGCCGGTGAGCTACGCGCGCGACGGCGAGACGCTGCTGACTCCGGGCGGCGGCCGGTGGACGCTGAACCTCAAGGGCGGCAGGCAGGTCACGCTGCGGCTGCGCGGCCGCCAGGTGCCTGCCCACGCCGACTTGGTGAGCGACCCCGCCGAGGTCGAGCGGCTGCTCGGCGTCATCGCGGCGGGGAACCCGCGGGCGACGCGGTTCATACCGCTGCCGCGCCGCCCGGACGGCAGCCTCGAGCCTGAGCCGCTCGCCGCCGCCATCGCCCACGGGTTCCGCATCGTTCGCTGGCACCTAGGCAACTGAACTCACGAGCCCCGTGCTCTCAGGAACGGCCCGTGCTCTCAGGAACGGCCCGTGCTCTCAGGGACGGAGCGCGAGGTGGCCGCGGCTCATCACCGCCGTGCGCTGCGCGCGGCGGGTGATGGCACCGTCGTGGCTGACCAGCACCAGCGTCAGGCCGCGCTCCCGCCAGAGCTTCTCCATCAGCGCGATGATCTCGTCCCGCGTCTCCTCGTCGAGGTTGCCGGTGGGCTCGTCGGCGAGCAGCACCTTCGGTTCCTTGATGAGGGCGCGGGCGATCGCGACGCGCTGCTGCTGGCCGCCGGACAACTCGGACGGGAGGTGTCCCGCGCGATCCGCGAGCCCCACGCTGTCCAGGGCGGCGGCCACCCGGCGACGCCGCTGCGCGGCCCCCGCGACGCGCAGCGGTATCAGCGCCGCCTCGACGTTCTCCGCCGCGGACAGCGTGGGCACCAGGTTGAAGGTCTGGAAGACGAACCCGATCGCGGTCGCCCGCACCCGGGTAAGCTCCGCGTCGCTCAGCCGGCCGAGGTCGCTGCCGTCGAGCAGCACCCGGCCGGCCGACGGGCGGTCAAGGCCGCCGAGCAGGTTGAGCAGCGTCGACTTGCCGTGGCCGGTGCGCCCCCTGATCGCGACCCACTCGCCGTCGGCGATCGACAGGTCGACGCCCTCGACCGCGCGAACCGTTCGGTGGCCGCCGTTGTAGACCTTGGATACTCCGGTTAGCTCGTACACCCTGGTCACCCCACCTTCGCAAGCGCGTCGGCCGGGCGCAGCCGGCCGGTTCGCCAGCTGCCGAATGCCCCGGCGAGCAGCCCGCCGGCCACGGCGAGCAGCACGGTAAGCAGGATGGCGGCAGCGTCGATCGTCGTCGTCAGCGGCACCGACACGGTCTGGGCGGCGGCGCCGCCAATCGATTTCGTTATCCCGCCCGCGGTCTGCTCCGCTTGCAGGCCGCCTGACTGGGCGGGCAGCGTGGCGGACAGCTTCGGTGCGATCGCGTTGATGACCGCCGCGCCGGCGTATCCGAGGCCGACGCCGAGCCCCGCGCCGAGGATGCCGACGGCCAGCGACTCGCCCATGACCTGAGCGACGATCCGCCGGCCGCGCCAGCCGATGGCCTTGAGCGTGCCAAACTCGCGCACCCGGCGCGCGACCGCCGACATCGTCAGCAGCACCGCGACAGCAACCGCGGCGATCAGCACCAGGATGGACAGCCACTTGCCGAGGTCGTTGGCCAGCTTCTCGGCCGAGCTCAGCGAGCCGGTGACCTCGTTGGCCAGGCTGCTCGGGGTGGTGACCGTCGCCGTCGGCAGCAGCTTGGAGATCTCGCTCTGGACCGTGCTGATATCGGCGGCGCTCGCGGCGGTCACGTAGATGGTGTTCACGTCGTTCTTCAGCTGACCGCCGCCGGGGCCGTTGGTGGCGATGGCCTGGGCCCGGGCCAGCGGGATGTACACGTTCGGCGGGCTGGAGCCCTCTGCCTGGTTGACGAGGCCGACGATGGTGAACGTCACGCCGCCGACCTTCATCGTCTTGCCGACCTTAAGGCCGTTTGCGGTCGCGTAGCTCTCGTCGACGAGGGCCACGTCCTTGTCGGCGTCCGGCGCGGTGAAGCTCCGGCCGGAGCTGAGCGTGGCGTTGCTCAGGGGGCCGAGCTTCAGGTCGGACAGGTCGGTGCCGAACACGGTGAACGAGGTGGGCGGCGACGGGTTCTGCGAGATCGTGACCTGGTTGTCGGTCAGCGACAGGCCGCCGACGGCCGCGGACACGCCGCGCAGGCCGGCCACCTTCGCTACGTCCGTCGCGCTGATCGGCGTGTAAGAGCCGCTGATCAGGTTGTCGATGGTGTAGCCGTTCTTGAGCGAGTGGCACTTGCCGTTGACGCACATCTGGGCGCCGTTCGGGCCCATCTCGATGGTGGTCCGGTTGCCGCCCGCGTTGTTGCCACCGGCAATGGACGGCGGCTTGGGCGCCGCCCCGGTCACGGTGACGTCGGTGCCGACGCCGTACAGGCCCTTGAGGACGCCGGCCTGGGCGTTCTTGACCCCCGCGGACGCGGCGGTCACCGTGAGCACGAGCCCCACCCCGACGGCGAGGCCCAGCGCGATGAAGATCGCCTGCCGCATGCGGCGGCGCAACTCACGCGCGAGATAAGTGAAGTAGAACATGCCGTCGTTTTTAGGGCGACGGCGGTTGCGGGCCGGTGACACATCATGTCACCGGCACGCAACCGGGACGGCGGAAGGCTTGCCTCGCGGAGGTGAGGCACTCATGCCAGAAGAGCACGACGAGCCCGACGACTTCGACGACTTCGACGACTTCGACGATGACCATGACGACGATGACGGGCCCGGTCACCCCTGGCCTGCGCCCGGGTACCCGCCGGGCGCCCCGGGTCAGCCGCCGCACGGCTGGCACGGCGGCGCCAGGCGCGGGTGGCTGCTCGCGCTGACGGCGGTCGTGGCGGCGGCCTGCGGCTTCGGCGTCGTGGTGGTCGCGCTGCACGAGACCGCGGGTCCGGCGGGCGCGGGCGCGGCCCCAAGCTCGAGCGCTACGGCACCGCCAAGCGCTGTCCCCCCAAACACGGGACCAAACGGTGCGGGTAATGGCACGCAGCCCGCGCCGCAAGGCGGCGGCCTCCAGTCGCTGCCGCCCGGTGCGATGGAACGGCTCGAGATCGGCGGCCAGGTCATGGCCGTGAGCGCCACCTCGATCACGCTGAACGGCGGCGGCCAGGAAATCACCGCGACGGTGACCCGCGCGACCACGGTCACCGGCAAGGTCAGCAGTATCCGCGGCGTCAAGGTCGGCGACTTCGTCTCCGCGTCGATCAGCGGAGCGAACGGGAAGCTGACCGCCGACTCCATTCAGGATCCTGCCAGCCTCCCTTCAGCCCCCGGTCAGTGATCGCGTGTTCCAATGACCGCGGGAGGTAAAGGCTCGTGCGGGTGCTTGTGATCGAGGACGACGGCGAGCTCGCCGAGGCGGTCGCCGCCGGCCTCCGGATGGAAGGCATGGCCGTCGACACGGCGCTCGACGGCGGGGCGGGGCTCGACCGTGCCCTCGTCAACGACTACGACGTCATCGTGCTCGACCGGGACCTCCCCGTGCTGCACGGTGACGACGTTTGCGGCCGGCTTATCGCGGCCGTCAGGGCCCGCATTCTGATGCTGACCGCCGCGGGCACGATCGAGGACCGCGTCGCCGGGCTCGGCCGCGGCGCCGATGACTACCTGCCCAAGCCGTTCGCCTTCGCCGAGCTCGTCGCCAGGCTGCGCGCGCTCGCCCGGCGCAGCCATCCCGCGGTGCCCCCGGTGCTGACCGCGAAGGGGATCACGCTCGACCCGGCGCGGCGCGTCGCCACCCGGTCGGGCGCGACCCTCGACCTCGCCGCGAAGGAACTCGCCGTCCTGGAGCTGCTGATGGCCGCCGGCGGACGAGTGGTGTCCGCCGAGGAGCTGCTCGAGCGGGCGTGGGACGAGATGGCCGACCCGTTCACCACCGCGGTCAAGGTGACGGTCAGCCGGCTGCGCCGCAAGCTCGGCGAGCCCCCGGTGATCGAGACGGTCGAGCGGGCGGGGTACCGGATATGACCAGAGGGAGTGTCAGGCTCAGGCTCACGGTGCTGTTCGCCAGCCTGTTCCTCGTCGCGGGGGCCGGGCTGCTCGGCATCACCTACGGGCTGCTGAGCCACGCCAACAACCAGATCATCTCCGTCCGCCTCACCTCGGGTTCCCCGCTCGGGTCCGCGCCCGGCCAGGTACCCGGCAACTCGGGGTCGACCAGCTCGGGGCCGGCCAGCTCGGGGCCGGCCAGCTCGGGGCCGGCCAGCTCGGGGCCGGCCAGCTCCGGGCCGGCCAGCTCGTCTGGCGGCCTTGCCCTGATCAGCCCGGGCGCGGCCGGGTCCATGCCTCCCGACCCGCAGCAGTTCCAGGCGCAGGCCGTACAGGAAGCGGACACCACGCGGGCGCGGGAGGACGACGCGCTGCTGCTCTACTTCGGCATCGCGCTCGGCATCATGGCGGTAGTCGCCGCGGCGGTCGGCTGGTTTGTAGCGGGCCGCGCGCTGCGCCCGCTGCGCCGGATCACCGAGTCCGCGCGGCGGATCTCCGCCACGAACCTGCACGAGCGGCTCGCGCTCGAGGGTCCAGACGACGACCTGCGGGAGCTGGCGGACATGATCGACGGCCTGTTCGCCCGGCTCGACTTGTCGCTGCACGCGCAGCGGCAGTTCGTCGCCAACGCCTCGCACGAGCTGCGCACGCCGCTCGCCCGGTCGCAGACCCTGCTCGAGGTCGCGCTGCGGAACCCCGACGCCTCGACCGGGTCGCTGCGCGCGGCCTGCGAGCGCGCGCTCGCCGCGGGCGTCGAGCAGGAGCGGCTCATCGAGGCGCTGCTCATCCTGGCGCGCGGCCAGCGCGGACTGGCCCGCCGCACGCCGCTCGACCTGGCCGCGGTCACCCGTGACGTGCTCGCGGCCCGCGGCGAGCAGATCGCCGCGAGCGGCCTGACGATGGAGGTCAGGCTCGCGCCCGGCCTGCTCGCCGGCGACGCGGCGCTGCTTGAGCGGGCCGTGGGCAACCTGGCCGACAACGCGCTGCGGCACAACGGGCCAGGCGGCACCGTCTGGATCACCGCGGACGCGGAAGACGGCCGTGCGGTCCTCACCGTGGCGAACACCGGGCCGGATATCGCGCCGGACGCGGTCGGCCGGCTGCTGCTCCCGTTCCAGCAGGGCGGCGAGGCGGGCGACGCGTACCGTGCCCGCCCGCGGACCGGCAAGGACGACGGCCTGGGGCTCGGCCTGTCGATCGTGGCGGCGATCGCCGCCGCCCACGGCGCCGACCTCGCGGTCACGCCCCGCCTGAGCGGCGGCGGGCTGACCGTCCGCCTGGAGTTCCCCGCCGCTCCGACCGGGCTCGCCGCGGCCGGCGAGCAGATGTCGCCCGAGCTTGTAGCACACGCGCTCGTCTGAGGCACGGCAGGCGGGCCGCTCCCCCGGCTTCCCCTGGGCCCTGAGGGTCATGGGGCGCGATGGGGCGGAGCCTGAAGTCGTTCGGGATCATCGTGAACTTGGGGTTTTCTCCTTAACGGCACCCCGTCTACTACGTGTTGTAGTAACCGATATAAGCTGGGGAAGCGATGAACGTGAACCAGCATTATCTGTTCGAAGCGCGGCAGCTGCAGGCGCTGTCGCTGTCCGTGCACATCCCCCTGGTCTGCTTCGGTATCGCGTTTCCCGTGATCGTGCTGTTCGCGGAGTGGCGGTACCTGCGGACCGGGGACGAGCTCTACCGGACGCTCGCGCGCCGGTGGTCGCGGATCATGCTCGCGCTGTTCGCCGTCGGCGTGGTGACGGGCACGATCCTGTCCTTCGAGCTGGGACTGCTGTGGCCGGTGTGGATACAGGACTTCGGGAACGTGTTCGGCCTCGGGTTCACGCTCGAGGGCTTCTCGTTCTTCCTCGAGGCGATCTTCATCGGGATCTACGCCTACGGGTGGGACAGGCTCTCGCCGCGCGCGCACTTCCTGTCGGGGATCCCCGTCGCGGTCGCCGGCGTCGCCGGGTCGCTCTTCGTGATCTCGGTGAACGGGTGGATGAACCATCCGACCGGGTTCACCCTGGTCAACGGCAAGGCGACGGACGTGCACCCGTGGTCGGCGCTGTTCGCCAACCCGATGTTCTGGAGCGAGTACATTCACATGTACTTCGCCGCCTACATCGTGTGCGGGTTCCTGCTCGCCGGCGCCTACGCGTGGGCGTTCCTGCGGGGAAGGCGCGGCCGGTACGAGCGGACCGCGCTCGGCATCACGCTGTCCGCCGCCTCCGTCGCCGCCCCGCTGCAGGTGATCGTCGGCGACTGGGCGGCACGGGACGTGGCCACCTACCAGCCGGTCAAGCTCGCCGCCATGGAAGGGCTCGCCACGACCACGCGCGGCGCCGCCGAGCACCTGCTCGGCTGGTACAACGGGCACGCGGTCGTCTGGGGCATCGAGATACCGAAGTTGCTGTCGCTGCTCGCGTTCCACAACCCGAACGCCGTGGTCAAGGGGCTGAACATCGTGCCGCTCGCGGACCAGCCGCCGGTCAACGTCGTGCGGATCTCCTTCCAGACCATGGTCGGCATCGGCACGCTGCTCGCGTTGCTCGGGCTCGTGTACCTGTACCTGCGGTTCCGCCGCCGCGGCCTGCCGCGCCCCGTGCTGCGGCCTGCGCTGTGGGCCGTGCTGGCCGCCGGGCCGCTGTCCGTCGTCGCGCTGATCGCCGGCTGGATCACCACCGAGGTCGGGCGGCAGCCCTGGATCGTGTACGACGTTCAGCGGGTCTCCCAGGCGGTCACCGGGGCCAGCGACATCCCTATCGGGTACGGCACGCTGTCGGTGGTTTACCTCGTGCTCGCGGTGATCGTGTTCGTCATCTTGCGGCGGCTCGCCCGGATTCCGCTGCCTCCCGAGGTGACCGAGGGGCCCGGCGTCCCGCTGGAGGCGAACAGTGGCTTACGTTCCCGTCGCGTTCATCCTCGCGGGGATGGCGGCGTACTCGGTCCTCGCGGGCGCCGACTTCGGCGCCGGGCTCTGGACGCTGCTCACGGTCGGCCCGTTCGGCGGGACCCCTGGCCAGCGTCAGCGCGTACGGGACCAGGCGAGGCACGCGATGGGCCCGGTGTGGGAAGCCAATCACGTCTGGCTGATCTTCGTGCTGGTGGTGTGCTGGACGGCGTACCCGGTGGCGTTCGGCTCGATCACGTCGACGCTCGCGGCGCCCCTGCTGATCGCCGCGATCGGGATCATCTTCCGCGGTGCGGCGTACGCGCTGCGCGGTGTCGTCGACTCCTCGCCGGCGGCGGAGAACCTGCTGGGGATCTCGTCGGTGCTCACGCCGTTCGCGCTCGGCACGGCGGTCGGGGCGGTCGCCGCAGGCCGCGTGCCGGTGGGCAACGCGGCGGGGAACCCGGTGACCTCGTGGCTCTCCCCCGCGCCCGTGCTCGTCGGCGCGCTCGCCGTGGTGTTCTCCGGCTACTTGGCGGCGGTGTTCCTCGCCGCCGACTCGGAGCGGTACGCGGAGGTCGCGCTGGCGGCCGCCTTCCGCCGGCGCGCGCTGCTGGCCGGCGTTCTGTCTGGTGGGCTTGCCCTGGCCGGGCTGCTGGTGATGCGGGGGTCCGGGCTTAACCTGACGCACGGGGCGGCGCTGGCGCTGGTGTGCGTGTCCGGGGTCGCCGGGCTCTTGACGCTTGCCTTGTGCTTCGGGTCGAAGTTCGGGCTCGCCCGGCTGACGGCGGCGCTCGCGGTCGCCGCGGTCGTCGTGGGCTGGGCGGCGGCGCAGGCGCCGCGGTTCCTGCCTGGCCTGACCGTGACGCAGGCCGCCGCGGGCAATTCCACCCTGGTGGCGCTGGTGATCGCGGTTGCTTGCGGGGCGGTCGTCCTCGTCCCATCGCTGGTGCTGCTGTTCACTTTGTTTCTGCGAGGGCGGCTGGATACGCCGGGGTCGCACGGGATAGAGGAGGTTGCACCCACTGGCGAGGCCGATAGTGAGGCCGACGCCCCAGCGTTGGCAAGCCCCTCGATGGCAGCACCGGCCCGCGCAGCGGGCGATCGCGGGCCGGCACCGGGAAGCGTCCAGAGAGGTTGGGCCCGCTGGGGCACGGCCGCAGTGCTGGGACTGGTAGCGGGAGCCGGGCTGCTGGTTTTCACGGATGCGTCGTGGACGCACGTGGTTGGTGTGGCTGGACTCGTGCTGTGCGCCGTCTCCGTGTTCTCGCTCACCGCAGCGCCGCTCGACCGTTGACGGGTGGCCCGCGTGACCGGCAACGGAACGGTCCGTTGCGGGACCGAAACCGCGGAATGAGGTGCCCGGCGGGTCCCTGGAAAGATAGAGGGTCATACGGGGCGGATATCGCCCCCGGTGTCACGCAATCGTGTTACCAGCCGGTAAATGCTGCGGTGAAATGCTGACAAAGCCGGACAAGCCGCCGGGCTCGGCGGCGGTTTCCCGCGTATGACCCGCAATAACGGCACCCGGTAGCCCCCGGGCGGCGTGAAGGCGCGCGGCCGCGCGTGTGGGCGGGCGTGGCGGCAGGTGGCGGTGCGCGAGCGGGGGGCGTGTGCTTGGG
>Ga0102924_1003577_pt1 | contig 16253 bp, 17 predicted proteins | sample PaiPotPPM11metaG_FD_80116 | JGI IMG/M metagenome (GOLD analysis project Ga0102924, IMG submission 80116) | Iron sulfur acid spring bacterial and archeal communities from Banff, Canada, to study Microbial Dark Matter (Phase II) - Paint Pots PPM... ... | reverse complement strand
GCGCGTCTTCCTCAAGGCCATCAGCAGCCGCCCGAACCCAGACTCTCCGGCGATGCACCGGCGCGAAGCGCGGATCGCCGCCGCCCTTCCCGCTACCGTTCCGACCCCGCGCGTGCTGTTGTCCTACGACGACGGCGATTGGGTCGCGATTGTCTTTGAAGACGTCGACGGCTGGACACCGGTGACCCCATGGCGTCCGCAGGAGCTCAGTCGTGTCCTCGATGCCGTGACTCAGCTGGTCGAGAGCTTGACGCCGTCCCCGATCGCGGTCGAGACGATCGCCGAGCGCCTGCACGAACCGTTGCAGGGCTGGCGAACGTTGCAGGCCGCGGCCCGGGACAAACGCGACGATCTCAGTAGCGTGCCCGACTGGGCGCGGCGCAACCTCGAGGGGCTGACGGCGCTCGAATCGGAATGGGAGCCGGCGTCTGCCGGCGCGACGTTACTGCATTTCGACCTGCGCGCGGACAACATCCTGCTCACGGCCGACCGGGTGCTGGTGGTCGACTGGCCGCATGCGTCGCTGGGTGCGGGGTGGATGGAGTTGCTCCAGATCCTGCCGAGCATCGCGATGCAGGGCGGACCAAAGCCGTGGGAGATCTTCGATTCGCATCCACTCGGCCGCGGCGCACCGGACCGAGAGGTCACGGCGGTACTGGCGGCGGTGGCCGGGTACTTCGTCCGCCAATCGCGGCAGCCGGCCCCGCCTGGGCTTCCCACCCTGCGGGCGTTTCAGCGCGACCAGGGGATCCCGGCCATCGAATGGCTGATGCGTCGAACCGGCTGGCCATAACGGCTCGCGGTCGAGATGGTTCAGGACATCGCTGCGGCGATCGGCATGTAAAGCTGGCGATACCTGAGGTACGGCTCGACGTACGCCTCGCTCGATGGGCCTGGCGTGGCAACGAGCGTGGGCGGCGCGGCGAGGGCCGCCACCCGATGCGCATCGGGCCAGGCGCCAAAGCCGACACCCGCGAGCAGCGCGGCGCCGAGTGACGACGCGGACGACGTCGCCGTCGCGAGCAACGGCTGCTCGAGGACGTCGGCGAGCAGGTGACGCCAGCGTGGATCGAAGCTCCCACCGCCGGCGAGCCGCAACTCGGTAGCGGGAACGCCGGTCGCCAGCAGCGCCTCCACGCCCTGCCGAACCGCAAAGGCCACGCCCTCGAGCGCGGCGCGGAGCAGGTGACCGCGCGTGTGCACGAGTCGGAGACCAACCCAGGCGCCTCTGGCATCAGGATCGAAATACGGCGTCCGCTCGCCGGTTAGATACGGCAGAAACAGCAGACCTTCGGCACCGGGCGCGACGGCAAAGGCCTCGTCGTAGACCTCATCCCAGCTGGCGCGGAGCACGGTTCGAACCCATTCGAGCGCAATGCCGGCGTTCTGCATCGCCGCCATCGCATACCAGCGGTCCGGCGCCGCCGCCCGATACAGGTGGGTACGCGCCGTCGAGTCGATCGCGAGGCGATCGCGAGGCGCCACCACCTGGGCGCCGGTGCCGATCGTCAGCTGTACCGGCCCGGGATCGATGAGGCCGCCGGCGATGGCAGCCGCCGCCGCATCGGCGGCGCCGCCGACCACCGGCAGGTTGGGGCGAACCCCGAGGTGCTCTGCGGCCGAACCGGTCAGGATGCCGCAAATCTCGACCGACTCCCGGATCGGGGCCAGGAAGTCGAGACGGAGGTCGAGCGCCTCGAGCAGGTCCTTGGCCCAATAGTCAGTGGTCATGTCGTAGAGGAGCGTGGCGGAAGCGTCGCTCGGCTCGGTTGCCGCCTCGTGGACCATCCGCAATCGCAGCCAATCCTTCGGCTGCAGCGCCCATTGCGCCCGGCGGTACAACTGCCGTTCGTGCTCCTTGAGCCACAGCAACGTCGGCCCGGCCATCCCCGTGGCCACGGGATTCCCGAGCTTGCGCCGTAGCTCCGGGCTGAGCTCGCTATAGGCCGCCAGTTGCTTGCGCGTTCTCGAGTCGGCCCAGATGATCGCCGGCCGGAGCGCGTGCCCCACCTCATCGCTGAGCACGACGCCGTGCATCTGGCCTGAAAGACCGATGGCCGCGATTTCAGAGGCGTGTCCACCAGCCGCCTCCCGGACGGCGATGGCCGCGGCCTCCCACCAGGCCTCCGGTTCAGCCTCGGCCCAGCCGGGCTGTGGCGTCAACAGCGGATACGGCGCGGACCCGGTGCCCACGATCGACCCGTCGACGTCGAGGACCAGCGCCTTGAGCGAGCTGGTGCCTAGGTCGATCCCGAGGAACATACCGCCCCTTCCCATGAACCAAGCTCCAGCCCACCATCGATTCGCTCATCGTCACGTTCACGAGAGGTGGCGATCAGGATGGTGCCGGTCGTTTGCGGCAGACGAATGCGACGATTCGAAAGATTGAGGACGACCGTCGTACCATGGCCGCGCTGCCATGCCCAGACGCCCTGCGGCGACGGCAGCTGACGGTACGCGCCGCCCTGCAGATCGCTGGATGTCCGGCGCAGCGCGATGACGTCGCGAACGAAGCAGAGGGTCGAGGATGAATCACGGCGCTGGCCGGCGACGTTCCGCCCCCGGGTATTGCCAATCGGCAGCCACGGCCGCACCTGCGGGTCGGTAAACCCGGCGCCGATCGCATCAGTCCATTGCATTGGGGTCCGCTCCGGATCGCGACCGCGGGGCAGCGGCCAGTACCGTTTGCCCAACGGATCCTGCAGGTCCTCCTTGCCGATCGGCGTGTCTGGCATCCCGATCTCGTCGCCGTAGTAGAGGACGGGCGTACCCCGCAGCGTCAGCAGGCTGAGCAGGGCGCAGCGCAACTTTCGCTCCTCCCCATCACAGCAGCGCGAGATCACCCTGGAGACGTCGTGGTTCGAGACCGTCCACACGGGCCAGCCGACATCCGGAATGACGAGCTCACTCTCGGCCACCACCTCGGCCAGCGCCGCCGCCTCGAACGGGGCATGCACGTAGGTGAAGTTGAAGGCCAGGTGAAGTTCGTCACCGGTGCCGTAGAAGCGGCCCATCGTCTTGACATCGAGAACGTAAGTCTCCCCCAGCAGGATGCGAGGCGGGTTGTACGTGTTCGCGAGGGCGCGCCAACGACGGAGCACGTTATGGACTTCAGGCCGTTCGACGTTATAGATGCTTCGCTGGCCGTGGGCGCGGACCTGCGGTGGATCGTCCTTGGTAGCGACGGGATTGTCGCGCAGCTCCCGGTCCTTGATGATGCCATGGGCGACGTCGATGCGAAACCCGGCAACGCCTCGGTCGAACCAGAATCGATAGATATCGTCGAAAGCATCGTGAACCGCCGGGTTCCACCAGTTGAGATCCGGCTGCTGGGGCAGGAAGTTGTGCAGGTAATACTGACCGGTCTTCTGGTCGACTGTCCACGCCGGACCGCCGAAGGCGCTCAACCAATTATTCGGCGGACTGCCGTCAGGCTTGGGGTCGGCCCAGACGTACCAATCGCGGTGCGGCGAGCTGCGAGAGGACCGCGCGTCGATGAACCACGGGTGCCGATCGCTGCTGTGATTGGGCACGATGTCGAGCACGATCTTAATGTCGCGCGTTGCCGCTTCCGCGATCAGCTCATCGACCGTGCTCAGATCGCCGAAGACGGGCTGCACGGCACAATAGTCAGCGACGTCGTACCCCACATCAGCATCCGGCGATACCGTGATCGGGTTCAGCCAGATCGCGTCGACACCGAGCCATTGCAGGTAATCGAGGCGAGCGATGATGCCACGGAGGTCACCGATACCATCGTCGTTCGAGTCCTGGAACGACCTGGGATAGACCTGATAGATCACGCCGTTGCGCCACCATTCCTCGGAAGGCATTGGCCGCCATCGTAACGAACCTCCCGCTGGGCTGACGGGAAGAAGGCTCGCAACCAGCGAGCATCAATGGGCAAACCATCTGCCTTGAGCTCTTCCGGGACCTCCGCCTGAACGGAGCCGGAGCCGGCTCTCCGCGGCAGTGCTTTTTGCTCGATGTGCTACGCGGGGCCGCGAACTGGGCCCGCGGCCAGCAATCCGTTCCGCCGATCAGCCCAAGGGGTTCCGGCCCGTGATTCGTCCGCGTCTCAAGATTTTATCGGGGTCAGACTGTGTCCGTTCGGCGATGGAGCGGCGATGTACGGCTTCTTCTCGGTTGGCTGGATAATCTCATCGATCAGGCCGTAGTCCTTTGCCATCTCCGGAGTCATGAAGAAGTCGCGCTCGATGTCGCGTTCGACCTGCTCCGTCGACCGGCCGGTGTGCTGCGCATAGATACCGACGATGATCTCCCGCAATCTGAGAATTTCGCGCGCATGGATCTCGATATCCGTCGCCTGGGACGTCCGCATGCCCCCACTTGGCTGGTGCAGGACGATCTGGCAATGCGGCAAGGACAACCGCTTGCCCTTCGCACCCCCGACCAGGATCAGTGAGGCCGCGCTGGCCGCCATCCCCGTGCACAGGGTGCTGACGGGGGGATGGACATAGCGCATGGTGTCGTAGATGGCGAGTCCCGCCGAGAGCGAGCCGCCCGGGCTGTTGATGTAGATGCTGATCTCCTTGTCGGGATCCTCGCTGTCGAGGAAGAGCAGCTGCGCGATCACGAGATTCGCGAGGTCGTCGTCGATCTCACTGCCGAGAAAGATGATCCGGTCTCGCAGCAAGCGCGAATAGATGTCGTAGGCGCGCTCGCCGCGCGCGGTGGTCTCGACGACGTTGGGCACAAGCGCCATGAAAAAGATCCTCCTTACCGGTCGAGATTGAATCCGATCCGCCGTCTGGGCGGTGTCGCCTGCGTCGCGGCCAGGTACAAACTGAAATGTGCAACGCTGCGCAAAGCTTGCGGACGAAGGTTGGCGGTGGCAATTCGCAACTGCGTTCGGGGATCGTCCGGCCAGCTGCGCTGCTGCGACATCGCCTCCCGGCTCCCCAGCGCTCGCGCCAGATCCAGGTACAGGTCCGCGATGGGGACTTCCAGGGCTCTCGCAATCGCGAGTAGGCGCTCCATCGAGACGTCCTTGAGTCCCCGCTCCACTTCGGAAAGATACGCCGGAGACAGTTCCGCAGCCTCGGCTAGCTCGGTCAGCGACCGCTCGGCCTCTTGGCGTCGACGGCGGAGTATGGCGCCGAGCGCGAGTCGAATCGTACTTGCGTCTTCGCTCTGAGCGTAGCTCATATGCCTCGAGCGCATCATAACAGATCATTGCGCCGCCTTTTCCACGCCGGAGGCGGCTATCCGGGGCGCCGCCTTTTCCACGCCGGAGGCGGCTATTCGGGACGCCGCCTTTTCCACGCCGGAGGCGGCTATCCGGGGCGCACGACGTGGGGGGCTAATCTCGTTGAATCACCATGGGTTTCCGCATCTCCCTGCTCGGGGCAGCCAGTGCGATCGTGGTCGTCCTGTCTGGCTGCACCGCAGGGTCAGCGACTCGCCCGACGCCGACCCCGAGCGCCACCGCATCGCCGTCCCCGAGCGATTCGCCAACGCCGACGGCAACCCCGTCCGCGTCACCGATCCCGACGCCCACGCCGTCTGGCATCGATCCCGTGTTTGTTCCCTCGCTGGGGGCGATCCAGATGGTTGGGCCGCGCCTTGGTTGGGCCGTCGGCGCCCACGCCATCTTCACTACGGCCGACGGCGCGCATTGGACGAAACAGTACGGCTCGACCGAGGAGTTCGTCGGCGTCGACTTCATCAGCGCCACCACCGGGTGGGCGGTCGCGACCCGCTCCTTCCTTGGCACCACCGATGGCGGGCGGTCATGGCGCCAACTGGGCGAGCCGCCGGCGCCGATGCGGTCGGTGCACTTCGTCAGCGCGACGTCGGGCTGGGGGATTGCCGGCGGGAACGACCCGCAGCAGATTCACGGATGGTTGGTGCCTCACGATAGTGCGACGCTGGTCGTCACCAACGACGGTGGGGCGACCTGGAGGTCGCTCGGCGGGCCAGCCAGCCCACAAACCGTTTGCTTCAGCGACGCGGGCCAGGGATGGGTCGGCGCTCCAGATGGCGTCTATCTCCTTCGGATGACCGACCAGGGGTCGAGTTGGAGCCTGGCGTTGCCGCGGCCGGACCCACAGCCGGGTGTGCCGCAGGAGACTCTGATCGAGTGCGCGGCACCCCACGCCCTCTGGGTCCTTTTCCTGGGAGGCCAGAGTGGCATGAGTCATAGCCCGTACATCGCATACGCCACCGCCGATGGGTCGAGTTGGAAGGCCGTGATGAAAGAGGCCATGTCGGAGCAGCAGATCTTGCCCGGTGTGCCGGCTGGACCCGACACCTATCCTCCAAGTTTCAGTGTTGTGGACCCGATGGACGCCGCCTTCATCGGCGATGGACCCGCGACCAACGTCGCGCAATGTGTCATCGCCAGCAATGGCGGGGCGACGCTCCGCCGCACCGGCCACATCGACAACGCGCCCGAAACCTTCGGGGCGGCCTTCACCAGCGTCACCGCGGGGTGGGTCTTGACCAGGAACGCCGGCGGCGATTACGTGATCGCGGCTACCGCCGACGGCGGCTATCACTGGTCGCAGCAGCTGGCCGTTCCCCCGACCTCGGCCGGCTAATGCGGCAAGCAACGTAAAATCCAGCACGCGGGGCGTAGCGTAGCCTGGCTAACGCGCATGCTTTGGGAGCATGAGATCCCGGGTTCGAATCCCGGCGCCCCGACTTCACCTTAGTAAGGTTGTCGCATGCTCCCGGTGCTCGTCGCCATCGCCGCCATCAGCGTGGTGGCCTTCCTCGCCTTTCGCTGGTTCGAGCGCTATCGGTATAGCGACGACTGGCGCACGAGCGAGTTCCGTGGCGTCGCCTTTGGCTTCTTGATGTGGTTTGGCGGCATCTTCGGTCATCGGGTACCGCCGCCCCCTCAGGCAAAGGTGGAGTTTGCGACCAAGGCCGAAGAGCCTGAGCCCCCGAGGTCAGGCGGCGCGACGCTCCCGGATCAGGCTGCGGACGATAAAGAGTAGGTTGGCCGGGCGCTCGGCGAGCCGCCGCATCAGGTACGGGTACCACTCGGTCCCATAGGGCACGTAGATTCGGACGCGGTAGCCTTCACGCAGCAGCCGATCCTGCAAATCGCGCCGAATTCCATACAGCATCTGGAACTCGAACCGGTCCGGTGTGATCTCCCGCTCGCGCGCGAAGCGTTTGGTCGCCTCGATCAGCCGGTCGTCGTGGGTCGCAATCGCGGGGTAGACACCGTTGAGCAATAGCTCCCGCATCTCGGCCTCGTAGTTCGCATCGACATCGGCCTTCTTCGCAAAGGCGACGGTGGGCGGCTCACGGTACGCGCCCTTGACCAGCCGTACCCGCACCTTGGCCGCGTTGGCACGCGACACGTCATCGGGCGTCCGGTAGAGATAGCTCTGCAGCACGACCCCGCAATTGGGGAACCGTTCGTGCAGGCCGAGCACCAGGTCGAGGGTGCGCTGGGTGTAGGGCGAGCCCTCCATGTCGACGCGCACGAAATTATCAAGCTCCTGGGCTCGCTGAAGCACCCTGGTCAGCAGCTCCTGGCAGAGCCCCGGCGCGATGTCGAGCCCGAGCTGGGTGAGCTTGACCGAGACGTTCGCATTGAGTTTTTCGGCGGCGATCCGCTCGAACGCCGAAAGATAGTCATCCGCGGCAACGCGGGCCGCCTTCTCCTCGGTGACGTTCTCGCCGAGGTGGTCAAGGCTCGCCGACCAGCCTCGACGGTTGACGTCGGCGACGACCCGAACGGCATCATCGAGCCGATCACCGGCGACAAAGCGGTAGGCGAGCGAGCCGGTGATGCGCTGGCGAGTGACGAATCGCTGCAGGCCGCGCCGATGCGATAGATAGAGTAAAGAAGCCCTCAGCACGTCACGCCCGGCGGCTCCGACGACAGCGCCGCGTCGAACGCGCCGTGCACCTCGAGGGCGTTGAGCGCACGGGCGCGATGGCTGAGCAGATTCTTCTCCTCGGTCGACAGCTCGGCGAGGATCCGGCCGTCCGGCAGCCGGAAGACAGGATCGAAGCCGAAGCCGCCGGTTCCGCGGGGCTCGGCGGCGATCGTCCCGGTCAGGATGCCTTCGCCTTCGAAGCTCCGGCCGTCCGGCAGGGCAAGCACCGCGGTGCAATGAAAGGTCGCCGGCGGGGACTCCTGGGCCGCCGGCCCCAGCATCTGCAACAGCGCCCGCACCAGCGCCGGGCCGTCACCCTTGTGGTCGGGTCCGGCAAAGCGTGCCGAGTGGATCCCCGGTTTGCCACCGAGACGCGGCACCTCCAACCCCGAATCGTCGGCCAGCGTCGGTAGCCCGCTCAGCCGCAGCCCGGCATCAGCCTTCTTGCGCGCGTTCTCCAGGTAGGTGGCACCGTCCTCTTCGACATCGAGGGCGATGCCGGCCTCCGCCGGCGTCACCAGCTCCATTGGCAGGTCGGCGAGGATGGAACGGATTTCGTTGAGCTTGCCCTCGTTCGAGGTGGCGAGCAGAAGCCGGTTCAGTGCAGCTTCAGCGCCTTCTTCTGCGCTTCGACCAGCTCGGCCGCACCCTTGACGGCGAGCTTGAGCATCTGGTCCATCTCTTCCTGCTTGAACGGTTCCTGCTCGGCCGTGCCCTGGATCTCGATGAATCGGCCGTCCTCCGCGAGGACACAGTTCATGTCGGTCTGGGCGGCGAAGTCCTCCAGGTAGTTGAGGTCCAGGCGCGGCTGGCCCTGAACGATGCCGACGCTCACCGCTGAGACGAAATGCTTGATGGGCAGCACCCGCAGCAAGTTTTTTTCCATGGCCTTCTGCAACGCCAGGTGGAGCGCCACGAACCCGCCGGTGATCGATGCGGTGCGCGTCCCGCCGTCCGCCTGAAGGACGTCGCAGTCCACCATGATGGTCCGCTCCCCCATCAGGGGCATGTCAATCGCGGCGCGCAGCGCCCGGCCGATCAGCCGTTGGATCTCCTGCGTGCGGCCGTCGATCCGCCCGGTGCGCGCCTCGCGGGCGTTTCGCGTCTGAGTGGCCCGCGGCAGCATCGAATACTCCGCCGTGACCCAGCCTTCCCCGGTGCCCTTCTTGTGCGGCGGCGGCTTGTCGTCCCAACTGGCGGTGCAGAGCACGCGGGTATCGCCCATGTTGATGATGGCCGAGCCCTCGGCATAAAGGTTCACGCCAGTCTCGATCTTTACCGTCCGGATCTGGTCCGGTTTGCGGCCGTCCGGTCGCGTCTGAGCCAACGTGACTATCTTCGCAGAGCGCGGATAACCAGGATGCTGGCCTCGAACAGGATGATCAACGGCAGCGTCAGCAGCGTCGGGGTAAAGGGATCGATGCCAGGGGTCACCATGTTCGCTCCGGCGAAGATCCCGATCCAAAACTTGAATCGGTTGCGCGAAAGGAATTTCGCACTGACGATTCCTGCCAGCCCGAGCATGGTCATCGCCAGCGGCAGCTCAAAGGTAACCCCGAAGATCGCGATCAGGATCAGAATGAAGTTGATGTACTTGTCAGCGAACGGCAGGTAGGTCAGCTCGGAGTTGCCGATTCCGGTCAAAAAGCGGAGCGCGATCGGCATCGCAAAAAACGCGAAGCCGATTCCCAATGCGAAGAGCAGGACAGCCGAGGTCACGAAGCCGATTGCGAATCGGCGCTCGTTGCGGTGGAGCCCAGGGGCGACAAAGGTCCATACCTGCCAAAAGATCACCGGGCTGCTGAGCACGAACCCGGTGAAGATACCGATCTTGAAGAAGAGAAGAAAGGCATCGATTGGACCGGGGTAGATCAACTTCTGGTTGCCGATCACTTTGTGAATGGGCCCGACCAAGATGCCCAGAACTGGTTGGGACACAGCAAAGCCGATCACGGTCGCCACGCCCCAGGCAATCAGCGAAATGATCAGGACGCGACGGAGCTCCTCGAGGTGCTCGATGACGGTCATACGTCGCTCGTCGTCCGGATGAACGACGGTTGGCTTGGCCATGACTGGCGCTGGCGGCGCCGTGGGCTTAGGAGGCCTTGGTGTCGGTCGGCGACTTTACGTCGGTGGCCGGCCGGTCTGGCGCCGGATGGGTCTCAGCCGTGGGCTCCGAGGCGGTGCCGCGCTTGATCTCATCCGTCAGGTCCGTCGAAGCCTTACGAAACTCGCGCATCGCCTTGCCAATCGCGCCCCCGACTTCGGGAAGCTTCCCCGGGCCATAGACGATCAGGACGATCGCCAGGATGATGACGAGCACGTACCAGTGACCTAGAAATGGCATTCAGACTCCCTTTGCGGCCCCATTATACGCCCGCCTCGGAACCGTTCCCTGAGGGGCGGCTGAGGACCTAGCTGATCTCTTCCTGGACCGTGACGGACGTCATGGTGTCGCCCTGGGCGATCTTGAGGACGACGTCCATGCCGGTCTGGACGTAGCCGAACAGGTTGTAGCTCTTGGCCAGCTTCTTCGTGTCGTCGACGGTACAGATGAAGAACTGGCTGCCGTTGGTGTTCGGACCGGAGTTCGCCATCGCCAGCGCGCCGGCGGTGTACTCGCTGAGCACCGGTTCGTCGTTGAACTTGTAGCCCGGTCCGCCGCCGCCGGTGCCCTGCGGGTCTCCGCCCTGGATGACGAAGTCCGCAACCACGCGGTGGAACTTGAGGCCGTCGTAATACTGGTTGCGAGTCAAGAACACGAAGTTGTTGACCGTATTAGGGGCCAGCTTGGGGTCGAGGCAGAGCGTGATCGTCCCCTTGTTGGTCTTCATCGTGACCAGGAAATGGTGGGCGGTGTTGATCGACATCGGCGGTGGCGCGCTGTAGGTGTGCTTCCCCGCGTTGCCCCCGGTCGTGGTCATGACCGGGCCGAAGTTCAACGCGCCACAGGTCGCGCCCGCGACACTCACGACGGGACTCGAGGTAGGCGTCGTCGCCGTGCCCGGGTTGCCGCCCGCATTTCGTCCCACATAAATCGTGAAGGCGAGTATAGCGACGGCGACCACACCGAGCGTCGCCAGCATCTGCGGAATACTCCGCGGTGACCGTCTCATCCCAACTCGTCCCAGCAGGGAATGTCGGCGGCGACCTGCCTGGCGTGATAGGTGAGGATCATCTGCGCACCGGCGCGCCGGATCCCGAGCAGGATCTCGCGCAGCACGCGACGTTCGTCGATCCAGCCGTTGGCGGCGGCCGCCTTGACCATGGCGTACTCGCCGCTGACGTTGTATGCCGCGACCGGGACCTGCGTCGAGTCCGCGACCGCACGGATGACATCGAGATAGGCAAGTGCCGGTTTGACCATGACGATATCGGCCCCTTCCTCGACATCGAGGCGCGCCTCACGGATGGCCTCGCGGGCATTGGCGGGGTCCATCTGGTAGCCACGCCGGTCACCCACGCGCGGCGCCGAACCGGCCGCTTCCCGGAACGGTCCATAGAACGCCGAGGCGTACTTCGACGCGTACGCGAGGATCGCGCGGTCGCTGAAACCCTGGCGATCAAGGACCGTCCGGATTGCACCGACCTGGCCGTCCATCATGCCGGACGGGGCGATGACGTCGGCGCCGGCGGCCGCCTGGGCCACGGCAATCCGCTGGTAGAGCTCGAGCGTCTGGTCGTTCGCTACCGTCTCCCCTTCGAGGACGCCGCAGTGGCCGTGATCCGTGTACTCGCAAAGGCAGAGGTCCGCAATCAACAGCGCGTCCGGTCCGAATGCGTCCCGGAGCTGGCGCAGCGCCCGCTGGACGATGCCATCGTCGTCCCACGCCTGCGAGCCCTGGGCGTCTTTGTGCGCCGGGATGCCGAAGAGCACGAAGCTCTGCACGCCCACCTTGAGCGCAGCCTCAGCCTCACGCGTCAACGAGTCGAGCGTGTGCTGATACTGCCCGGGCATCGCCTCGATCGCCTGCGGCTCGTCGATCGCCTCGCGCACGAACAGCGGGTAAATCAAGTCGGCAGCCGCGATCCGCGTCTCTCGGGCCAGCCGGCGGAGCGCCGGCCTCGACCGCAACCGGCGGGGGCGTTCGATGGGAAACGTCATGCTGGAATTGGAGTCCGGCTGCGCACGATGGCGTCGACCAATCCGCGCGTCGTGTACTCCTGCGCGATGATATCAACCCGCAGTCCGAGCTCGCGGGCGCTCTGCGCCGTGATCGGGCCAATGCAGGCAACCCGGACCCGTTCGGGTAGCGGGCCCGGCAGTGCATCGACGAAGTGGCGCACGGTCGACGAGCTCGTGAACGTGACCATGTCGACGTTCGGCAAGGAGGCGGCGAGCCGCGGCCGGACGTCCGCCGGCGGGACCGCGCGGTACGTCTCCAGGACATCCACGTGGGCGCCGCGAGCGCGGAGCTGCTCCGGTAGGACGTCGCGAGCGCCGGCCGCCCGGGCCAGCAGGATGCGGTCGCCGGGCGCCATCGCAGCCGAGAGGGCGTCCGCCAGTTCCTCCGCGATGAACCGCTGGGGCACGAGTGTCGGCTTCATGCCCGCCTCCTGGGCTCTCGCCGCCGTCTCGGGGCCGATGGCCGCGACGTTCAGATCCGCCGGGAAATCGCGATGCGCCTCCCGCAGCAGCTCGCGTAACCGGTCCACCCCGTTGGCGCTGGTCAGGACTACCCAGTCATAGCGGCCGAGACCCTGCAAGGCCGCCGGGTCGACCGCAATCGGCTCGATCGCGATCACGGGGCATCGGACGGCTTGCGCACCAAGGGCCGTCAGGGCATCAGCCAGCGCTGCCGCCTGGCGATCGGCACGCGTGACCATGATGCGTAGCCCTGCCAGCGAAGCATCCGGACGCGACAGGAGGCGACCGGCACCCTGCGCCTCGAGGCTAGCGGCCACTTCCTCGACGACGTCGGCGTCGTTCTGACCTTGGGCTCGCGCCCGGATCGCGGTCGTGCCGTCTTCATCCAGGACAACAGCCTGAAGCGTCAGGTCGTCGCCGTCGACAAGTGCGTAGGCACCCAACGCCGATAAGCAACCGCCGCCGAGGCGCTGAAGGAGTGCGCGCTCGGCCTGAACGGCGCGGCTGGTCGCAGGATCGTCGACCGCCGCGGCCAACGCCGCGGCCTCGCTGCCCTCGAGTGCCTGGATGGCGAGCGCGCCCTGGCCGGGCGCCGGCAGCATGACCCCAAACGGCAGAAACTCGTGCGCCTCGGCAAGGCGGCCGAGGCGCGCGAGCCCGGCGGCGGCAAGGACCAGTGCGTCCACCGCACCCTCGCGGAGGCGGCGCAACCGGGTGTCGACATTGCCGCGAATCTCGACCGCCCGGAGATCGGGCCGCATCGCCGCGATCTGCGCCGCCCGGCGTGGGCTGCCGGTGCCAATCCGCGCGCCCGCTGGTAGCTGCGCCAGGGTGGCGGGCGGACGGGCGACGAGCACATCGCGGGCATCCTCCCGCGGAAGGAACGCCGCCAGGGTCAGCCCCGGGGTCGGCAGCGTGGGAAGGTCTTTGGCTGAATGCACCGCGAGCTCCGCCTCACCGTCGAGAAGGGCCTGTTCGAGGTCCTTCACGAACACGCCCTCGCGAGGCGATTTACTGAGTCGCATCGATGGGTGACGATCCCCGTGCGTCGTCAGCGGCGTCAGGGTGAACTCGTGCTGCGGATAGCGTCGTGCCAGCGCGTCGGCAACCAGCTGCGCCTGGATCACGGCGAGCGCGCTGCCTCGCGTCGCGAGTCTAAATCTCACTCCAGCGAAGCTAGCACACGCCTCCTCCAGCAAAGTTTTAGCCTTTCGTTCGGTGGACAGCCCGGCCGTTGGGTCTAACTGGGAGGTCGAGGCGGAGAACTGGGTCCGCTGGGCACGCACGCCGGGATTCGACGCGTACTGGTACTACAGCCCGTCATTCTTCGACGAGATCGTGCCCCGGCCCGGGCGGCAGACGCTCGAGATTGGTTGTGGCGAGGGGCGGGTCGCTCGCGATTTGAAGAAGCGAGGCCACCATGTTGTTGCGGTTGACAGCTCACCCACGCTGCTTCGATACGCAAAAGAAGCAGACCCGGACAGTCGCTACGAACTGGCCGACGCCGCCGCCCTCCCGTTCACCGACGGCAGCTTCGACATCGTGGTCGCCTACAACAGCCTCATGGACATCGCCGACATGTCGGGGGCGGTCAAAGAGAGCGCCCGCGTGCTCGATGCTGGCGGCCGGTTCTGCATCTGTGTCACGCATCCACTCAACGATGCCGGCTCGTTTGTGTCCGAGGCCCCCGACGCCTCGTTTGTCATTCGCGACTCCTACTTTGGTCCGCGGCCGTTTGAGGGTCATTTCGAGCGCGATGGCCTCCAGATGACCTTCCATGGATGGATGTATGCGCTCGAGGCGTATGCCCGGGCGCTCGAGGGCGCCGGTTTCGTCATCGAACGGCTCCGCGAACCGTCTGCCAGCGCTGAAGCCAGCGCCCATCGCTTCGCCTACCGGCGCTGGCAGCGCGTGCCCATGTTCTTGCAGCTGCGGGCCGTGAAGCGCAGCGGTTAGCTTCGGCGTCCCACCACGTAGTACGTGAGCGACTCGAGCGCGTCGCGGTAAGCGGAGGGCGGGAAGCTCTCCAACTCGGCACGGGCCTTGTCGCCGAAGCTCTTCGCGTACGCATACGACTCGTCGATGCCGGACGAATCGCGGACGATCCGCACCACCTCGGCATAGTCGGCATCGTCAAGGACGGGCTTGGCGAGGACGGCATCTAGCCGGCCGTTGCTGGCCTGACGCGCGAGCATCAGGGGCAACGTAACCGTGCCCTGCTTGAGGTCGTTCCCGACCGGCTTGCCCACTTCCTGTTCCGTCGCGAGATAGTCAAGCACGTCGTCGGCGATCTGAAACGACATCCCGAGCAGGCGACCGAAACGCCGGAGCGCCTCGACCTGGCGATCCTCCAGGCCGCCCAGCACCGCGCCGCAGAACGTCGACGCGGCCAGCAGGACGGCTGTCTTGCGCTCGATCTTCGCGTAGTACTCGTCGAGCGACTGCTCGTAACGGCGCTGGCTGGTGAGCTGCAGCATCTCGCCGAAGCAGATGGTCATCACGGTCTGGGAAAGCACGGCGTCGATCTCGGGGTTGCCGATCTGCGACATCAGGTTCGCACCCTTGGCGAAGTAGTAGTCGCCGATGATGATCGCCGGATTCGGGCCGAGCGATTCGTGGATGGTCCGCAGTCCGCGGCGGGTTGGCGCCCCATCGATCAGGTCATCGTGAATGAGCGTCGCATTATGAATAAACTCGATCGCCATCGCGGCTCGATGGACGTCGTCAATGCGCCTTGCAGGGCCCAAGCCCGCCGACAAAAAGACCAGAGCCGGCCGCAGCCGTTTTCCGCCCGCGTCCAGGATCTGCTCCATCGCCTCGGCAACCGGGCCGAGATCTGCGCGCACGGTCGCATGCAGCCGTTGCTCGAAGTCCTCGAGCTCGGCTCGGATCGGGACGATGAAGTCCGTCCCCGTCATCGTGGCACTCACGCCGCCCCCTCCCGGCCGCTGAGCTCTTCGACGAGCTCCAGCCGGACGGTCGTAATCGGCGGCAGGTCCTGCCCGAACAAATGGCGCGCCGTTTCCGTGAACCGGTCAGGCGATCCGGTGACGTAGATCTGATGCCGGGCGGTTTCGTTCTCGGCCGACTCGAGGCCGTTCTTGGCCAGCACGCGCTTCACGCGCGCGGCCGTGGTCTCGGCCGAGTCGACGACGGTCATGTTGCCGCCGGTAATTTTCGTGATCAACGGACGAAGCAGTGGGTAATGCGTGCAGCCCAGGATCAGCGTGTCGGCCCGATAGTCGAGGATGTCCCGGAGCGCCTCGCGGAGGACGGCCTCGGTCTCGGGCGCATTGGCCTTGCCGCCTTCGACCAGGTCCACGAGTTGAGGCGCGGCTTTCGGTAGGACGCCTATGGTGGGATTCGCCTCGCGGATGGCATGCAGGTATTCCTGGCTTTGCATCGTGCCTTCCGTAGAGATCACGCCGACGCGCTTATTTCTCGTCGCGGCCACGGCCGCCTCGGCTCCCGGCGTGATCACGCCGATGATCGGGATGTCGAACACTTCTCGGGCGGTGTTGAGCGCGGCCGCCGTGGCGGTATTGCACGCGATCACGACCATCTTGACGTCGAGCTTCTCTAGAAAACGGATGATATTGAGCGCGAAATGACGCACCTGCGCCTGGTACCGGGGCCCGTATGGGAAATGGCCGAGATCAGCGAAATAGATCGTGGATTCCGAGGGCAGCTGCCGCTGCAGCTCGCGCAGGACGGTGAGCCCGCCGACGCCTGAGTCGAAGACGCCGATTGGCCGCGGGTCACTCATGTGCGCCATCCCATCTTAACAATGGCTAACTTAATTG
>Ga0102924_1003576_pt1 | contig 16257 bp, 15 predicted proteins | sample PaiPotPPM11metaG_FD_80116 | JGI IMG/M metagenome (GOLD analysis project Ga0102924, IMG submission 80116) | Iron sulfur acid spring bacterial and archeal communities from Banff, Canada, to study Microbial Dark Matter (Phase II) - Paint Pots PPM... ... | reverse complement strand
GGCCGATACCTTGCGCGGGGCGCCCGGCGCCGTCGCAGCGGTGACGCTCACGCCGCACCGCTGCGCGTCCACTGGTAGAAGGGCTGCGCCATCGCGTCGGCGGGCTCCTGCCAACCAGGATCGTAGGGACGCACATAGCTCGTCAGCCGTGTGTTGATGTCGTGGTAGAGCGGATGCGACCGGGCCTGGTACAGGCGGGACTTGATGTCGTCATCCGCCTCGACCAGGTGCAAGTACAGGTCGTGGAAGCGGAACAGCGTCCGGGCGGTCACCCCGATCATCAACGGCAGCTCGGTCGCGTCCGACTCCGCGAATATCTGGCGGACGGCATCCCGGTTCTCCGGGTCCATCCGGGCCACGATCAGGCTCCGGTGCATGGTGCTCCTCTCCCCAAGCGGCTCTCACCGTGTCAGCGTCGCTTCGCGGTCCGCTAGCGAACGGCTGGAGCACAGTCCCGGGTTGACCCGGTGCGCCTGGGTGACCCTCCAAGGCGGCTCCATCGGCAATCCAAGGCGCCTTGCTATCTGTGGCAAGTCAGTTCTGCCTCCCGACAGGGGGATCTATGGAGAACAACGCTGACGGAGTCAGGCCAGCGGTGGCCGAGCCTGAGATAGTTGTGGGACCGTCCAGGTCGGCGTCGCTTCCGCCGCAAGCACGGTTGCTCTTGATGATGAGCGGGGCGCGGATCGCGGGCGTGGTCGGCGCGGTGGCCGAGTTCGGGATCGCGGATCTGCTCGGGAACGGCCCGTTGACCGTGGCCGAGATCGCGTCCGCGACCGGGACCGACCCGCAGTCCATGGAGCGGCTGCTTCGCGCGGCGGCGGCCATCGGCCTGCTGGCCGTGCCTCCGGGCGGCGGCTACGGAGCGACGCGGCTGTCGGACCCGCTGCGCGCCGATGCTCCAGGCAGTGTGCGCGCGCTCGTCCTCTATAACGGCGGAAGCCTGGTGCGCAGGCCGTGGGAGGAGCTCGCCTACAGCGTGCGGACGGGGAAGCCCGCCTTTGAGCGAGTCTTCGGCGTTTCCTTTTTCGATCACCTCCGGCACGACCCGGCCGCGGCCGAGTCCTTTGACCTGGCGATGACGCAGATGTCCGCCGTGTCCTCGGCGGTCTTCCTCGACCAGTACGACTTCCCGCGGCACAAGCGCGTCGTCGACGTGGGCGGCGGCCGCGGTCACTTCCTCGCCGAAATCCTCCGCCGCGGCACCGGGACGTCCGGTGTCCTCCTTGACCAGGCGGATGTCGCGGCCGGGGCACACGAAGTGCTTTCGGTGTATGAGGCGTCTGGACGCGCCGAGGTGGTGGCAGGCGACTTCTTCCGCGAGGTACCGGCCGGGTGCGACGCCTACGTCCTCAAGAACGTGCTGCACGACTGGGCCGACGACGACGCACTGCGCATCCTGGGCGTCATCCGGACGGCGATGGGGCAAGACGCCGTCCTGCTCGTCTGCGAGGACGTGCTGGCATCCGGCGGGCAATGGGATCACGCCGCGCTGCTCGACATCGACATGATGCTGCGCCTCGGCGGGCGAGAACGGACTCTCGATCAGTGGAAATCGCTGCTCGCTAAGGCCGGCTTGCTGCTGTGCCGCGAACCACGGCCAGGCTCACGGGCGGTGCTGGAATGCCGGGCGGGCTGAGCGGCGGGCCGGGTGCCCCGGTAGCCGTGATCGGGGCGGCCGGATTCATCGGGAGGCCGCTCGTCGAGGGGCTGCGGGCGGCCGGGATGCCCGTCGCGTGCTTCACCCGCGACACCCCGCTGCGGCGGCCAAATGGCGACCTCGCACCCGAACTCAGCGTCGCGAGTGCCATCTTCTTCGTGGCCACCAGCATCACCCCGACGAGCGCCGAGACGCGTCCCGACCTGGTCGCGACCGACCTGCGCGTGTTCGCGGACCTGCTGTCCGGTCTACTGGCCGCGCCCAGCCCGCCGACGGTGATCCTCACGAGCTCGGGCGGCACCGTCTACGACCTGGACACGCCGCCGCCGTACCGGGAGTCTTCGCCGGTAAGGCCAGGCAGCGCCTATAGCCGCCTGAAGCTTGACCTTGAGCAGGTGTTGCTAAGCCACGCCGGCGTGGTGCGGCCGCTGGTAGTCCGGTTGGCGAACGTCTACGGTCCAGGTCAGCCAGAGTCGGCGGGAGTGGTCGCCAACTGGCTCGCCTCGGCCGCCAGGGGAATGCCGATCCGGATGCTCGGCCACCGGGAAAACAGCCGCGATTACCTGTACATCGACGACGCGGTCGACGCGCTCATCCGCTCGCATCGCTGCTGCTCCGGCGACCGCGGCGCGGGGCCGGCCGTCCTGAACATCGGCTCCGGGACCCCGGTCAAGCTTGGCGAACTGGCGGAGATCGTCTCATCGGTGGTCGGCCTGCCGCTGGAGGTCGCCCAGAGCCCAGGACGGTCTTTCGACCGCCCCGCCTACTGGCTTGACTGCGGCCTGGCGGAGAAGGCGCTCGGCTGGCGCGCCACGACCTCGCTGCCGACCGGCGTCGCGCGGGCGTGGCACGCGGTGCGGAGCCTGTCCGGCCAACCGGTAACCGGCCGCTGAGCCGGGCGACAAGGTCATTCCAGGCGCGGCGTTCCGCCCGTCGGAGCCTTGCGGGCCGAGGGCGGTCCTCCCGGAGGAGGGGTTCCGACGCGTCTGGCGCGGGTTCGCGCGGAGGGTCCGGGTACTCGTTGATCACGGACCATAGTTCGGGTGGCGGCACGCACCACCATCCGCAGCCGGCCGCCGCCGCCATCAGGAACTTCCAGACGGCCGCACGCCGCCGGGCCTCGTGCTCGCGCGGTGATGACGCGGCCATCTGCCCTCCCAGTCTCAGCGGTAGCCGTACGACGACCAGTTCTCGATGACCTGGCGTTGCAGCGCGTTCGGCCAGCAGTGGGCGAAGTCTGCCGCGACCGGGCGCTCGTCCGGCAGGAACCGGTCGGCGAGGAGGCAGTTGTAGACGACCTTGTTGACGTGGTAGGTCATCTTCTCCACCGGGTCGAGGTACACGGAGAGATTGCCGGAGGGCTGGCCGGCGAAGTGCACGCTGCCGTGCAACGGGTGAGCGCGGCTGGCGAAGGCCCAGATAACCTGGCGCGGATCGGTCACGTCGATGTCGTGCTCTATGAGCAGGAGCTTCGGTACGCCGAAGCCCATCTTGGTGCCGAAGACGATTTCCCCGACTTGGTTGGAGAGTTCGCCCGCGAGCATGCCGGTCTGGTCATGCCAGTCCGGGTCAACGGCGACCACCCACCAGTGGGAGGCGCTTTCCAGTACGCACCAGCAGATCGTGACGGGCAGGCCCGCCTCCTGCAGCAGATGGGTCATTTCCGCGGCTATGGGCAGGCCCGCCGCGGTGTGATCCTCCTCTACCGGGGCGCCTGCCACGGCCACCGGCAGGATGGGGTCATTGCGGTACGTTATGGCGCTGACCTCCAGCACGGGCCTGGGGGCGGCGGTGGCCCGGTCAAGGTAGCCGGGATACTCACCCATCGGACCCTCGAGTGCCCCGTTGGTGTGCGAGACGTGGCCTTCGATCACGATTTCGGCCGAGGCCGGCACCAGCAGGTCCACCGTCTCCGCCTGGACCATCTCGAGCGGTTCCCCGAAGTAGGAACCGAGGAAATGCGACTCGTCGACGTTCTCAGGCACCGGCATGCCCCCGACGTAGGGCAGGCCGGGGTCGCCGCCGAAGACCACCGCCACCGGCATGGGCCTTCCTTGCTCCTGCCATTGACCCTTGATGATCCCGAAGTGCTGGGTCGGCGGTATGAGGCACGCGAGCCGGTTCCTGTCGACTAGCATCATGCGGTTCACCGACCAGTTCGTCCACGAGCCGTCGGGGGTTTTCGCGACGTTGAGACCGTAGGTCTGCAGGTACCGGCCGCCGTCTCCCTGGTGTATCAACGGGGTAGGGAGACGGAGCAGGTCCACGTCATCCCCGGTCAGCACGTTTTCTTTGCAGGGGCCGGTAGCGATCACGCGCGGCGGGATGGGCGGCAGCTTCCGCGCGGCGGCCAGCCGCCGGACGATCTCGGTCCCTTCGGTGTCGGGAGGCAGCCCGAGGGCCAGAGCGATCCGGCAGTGCGTCAGGCCCGGCTGCGCGCTCAACCCGCCTGGGGCGGCCAGCACGCGGAAACCGGGCTCGATGCCCTTGATTGAGTTGAACAGTGGCGCCGGTGCGCGCAGTTCATAGGATCGCCGGGCGATGGCGCCGAGCTCAAGGTCCCAGTCAACCTCGCGGTCGACTTGCTGGATTTCCCCGATCTTCCCGAGTTCGGCGATAAATTCCCGAAAGCTGGACAGGTGCCGCAATTGAATCACCTTTCGCATTCTCCCCAGTGGGGCAGGCCGGGGACGTCGATGCCGACGAGCTCAAGCGCGCGCCCGGCCGTGTGACCGACGAGCTCGTCGATGTCCGAAGGGTTCAGGTAGAAGGCGGGCACGGGCGGCATGACGATCCCTCCCATCTCGGTGACGGCGACCATCGCGCGCAGGTGAGCCAGGTTGAGCGGGGTCTCGCGGACCAGTAGCACGAGTCGCCTGCGTTCCTTCAGGGTCACGTCGGCCGCCCGGGTGAGCAGGTTGTCGCCGTGACCGTAGGCGATCGCCGACAGCGTGCGGGCCGAGCAGGGGGCGACCACCATGCCGGCGGTGCGGAAGGACCCCGAGGCGATCGCCGCCCCGATGTCGGCGGGCCGGTAGGTGATGTCCGCGCAGCCAGACAGTTCACGCATTGTCATGGACGTCTCGTAGCGGCGAGACTGCTGGCCGGCTGGGGTGACGACTAGGTGCGTTTCCGCGCCCGCCATCCGTGCCAGGTTCAGGATCCGCAGCCCGTAGGCGATCCCGGTCGCTCCGGTAATCCCGACGATGAGCCGCGGCCGGTTCACCGGCTCCGCGGTTACCTCGGCGAGCGGGGCGCCCTGCGGTCGCGTTGCCATGGCAGTCATCAGTAGATTCCCTCGACGGCGGTCGGCCCCGTCGGCAGCGGGCAAACATTGGCGACGATGTCGCAGGGCCAGTCGTCGTCCTTCCAGCGGACCGCCTGGTCTCGCTCAAGCACATTTGGCAGGAACAGATCGTCGCGCAGCACGGTGAGCCGTACCTGTCCGGCCTGACCGTAACCGAGCACCCGCCGCCACTCGGCGGGGTCGACGACCTGCATGGTGGAATAGGGGTAGGCGATGAGATACGGGAGGATCTCGTCGTCCTGCTCGGACCCCACGCCCACGCCGGGATCGGCGATCGAGTTGCCGTACCGGCGCAAGATTGTGAACTTCGGGCCGAGCACCCGGCGGAACTCGCGGTACATCGGGGTGGTGATCTGCGTCCCCGAGAGGCGCGCGCCCCGGACCCCGCCCAGCAGCGCGGGTGCCCGGCGGCAGAGAACCTGCAGCAGGGCGGGCGTCGTCGCCAGATACCTGATCTCCTGACTGCTGAGCACGTCGCTGATCTGCTCGAGGAGATGGCTGATGTACTCGTCCGCCAGTTCGCGGCGGCCTGTGCGCAGGGCCCGCTTGACCCAGCGGGGATCCATGTCGATCCCGAAGACCTGGGCGGTGCCGGCCTCGGCCTGAGCGGGGGCGACGCTGCCCGCGATGTGCGGACCGGTGGGCATCGCGTTCAGCCAGCGGGAACCATCGGCGAAGTCCGCCAGCTCGCGATCGGCCCAGCGGCGCCAGATCTCCCGCTCACGGATCATGTCCCGCGTGTAGAAGATCCGTTTGGGCCGACCGGTGGTGCCCCCCGATTCCCACACCATGCCGGCTAGCGGTCGGCGCGCCGCCATGGGTACCAGGTCGTCCGGGTCGCACGTCCGCAGCACGTCAAGCGGGAACGGCCCGAACAGCTCAAGTTCGCTGTACCGGGTGATGTCACTCGGTTCAAACGGCAGCTCTGCCCGGCGGCGCAACCAGAACGGGCTGCCGTGCTCAGGATCGAAGTGTCGCCCGACGATCCGCCGGGTCCATTTGTCCAGGTCGGTGGTCAGCATGCCGACGATGGCGTCCACGTTACGCATGGATGCCCTCGCGCGCTGCTCCGTCGCCGCCCGGTCGGCCGGGGCTGATGTTGAGCTCGTGCAGCAGGCGCCGCGCCTCTTGCACGTCCTGTGGCTGCGCTACATGCGCGCATGGCACCGGCCAGCCGATGAAGCCGCTGGTCATCGCGGGACCGACGATGAGGCACGCCTCGACGCCCTGGCGGTCCAGCCCGCTGGTCATGAACGGCACGCTGGCCGGCCGCAGGTTGTTCTCGCGGAAGAGCTGCCGGATTTCCGCCGCCGTGGTCAGTGGTTTCTCATCGAGGCAGGAAACCATGGGGATCCGGGGGGTACGGAACGTCATCTTCGCGAGCAGCGGGTCGACGGTCTCCGCGACAAACGCCTGCCGCAGCGGGCTGTGCGGCGGCTTGCCGACGTCAAGGACGACCGAGACCCGGGCCTCGGCCGGACAGTCCGCGACGAAATGGTCGATCGTTTCCCTGCTGCCAACGAGGGAGATCCGCCGTCCCGTCCGCATGGCGTTCACCGGGCCCGAGTCGGTCATGAGGAACAGGCCCGATAGGCCAAGCTCGCGGCAGAACACGTGCGGGTCGAGGCCGTAGGGGATCACGCAGACTGCGACCGACCCCTCCGGCTCGCTGCCGTCGGTGAACTCCAGCGCCCCTCCGGTAACCCTCGGCCGGGGGAAGTCGGCTAGCCGCAGCACGGTGAGCATAGCGAACAGGTCGGCCCGGTCCACCGCGCCTGCCAGGCAGGCGGCGATCAGGCCCCCGAGGCTCAAGCCGGATACCACGTCGGGGAAGATCCCCTCGCTGGCCAGCAGCTCAGCCATGGCCAAGACGAAGACCCCCTGGCACACTGGCTGCGCGACGCCGAGTTCCGTATCGGTTCCCGACGCCAGCACGCGAGGCACGTCGATGCCGCTCCAGGCGCGCACCTCCTCGCACAGTGCGCGCGTGACGTCAGACTGCCGGTACAGGTCGAGGCACATGCCGCGGTCGTGGATACGCACCGGACAGACGACGAAGGCTAGTGACATGCGATCGCTCCAGGTGTGACCGTCCAAGCGGGACGGTGGGAAACGGTCAGCGGGATTATGGGATTGAGTCTGGTGGGCGGCGCTGGGCAACTGGTCGAGCGCGGCTCGCGTTTAAGCGATCCGCCGTCAGGTCTTCGAGCGCGGAGACGAGCGTGGCGGGCGTGTCCTGGGCGAGCATCTCGTCTCGCAGCCGGCCGGCCGCGGCACCGTAGCCCGGTGCGTCCAGGATCTCGCTGACGGCGTCACGCACGAGGTCCGCGCTCGCCTCCTCGCCTATCAGGCACCGGCCGGCGCCGGTTTCGGCAACCCGCGACGCGTTGACCACCTGATCGGCGATCTGGGCGATGATCAGCTGCGGCAGCCCGTGCAGCAGCGAGGTCAGCGTCGTTCCCGCGCCGCCCTGGTGGACGACCGCGGCGCAGCCGGGCAGCAGGACCTGCATGGGAACGAGTTCCGCGATCTGCACCCGGCCGGACGTCTCCCCGAGCCGGGCCCGGTCGGCCGCGGTCACCGCCGCCACGACTTCCACGTCGAGGCCGCGCAGCGCGTCCATTAGCCGGGGAAGCCACGAGGTGTAGTTCTCGCCGAGCCGTGTCGTCGACGTGCCCCACGTCAGGCACACGCGCGGCCCGCGCGGCGGCGGTTGCGGTATCCAGCGGGGAATGGCGCTGAGCCCGTTGTAGGGAACGTAACGTACGTTGCGGGTCGGTGCGGTCACCGGGAACTGAAGGCTCGGCGGACACGGGTTGAAGGTCAGGTCACCGTTTATCCGTAGCTCGGATAGCCCGTACCGGTCTAGCAGGGGCGGTAGCGCCTGAGCCTCCAGATCGAGCGAGATGTCGAGGCCGAACAGGTTACGAACCGAGGGCACGCCGATGAGGCGGGCCGCGAGCGGTCCGGCGTAGGTAAACGGGTCGTGCACGATAACGTCCGGCCGCCACGCCCGGGCGAAGGCGATCAGATCATCGGCCATGGCCAACGCCAGGTCCACGAACAGGCCCAGGCCGCGGATCACCCGACGGCGGCGTTCCTCGTCCCACTCCCACGGCGGCTTCGGGTCACGCGCCGGCGGCGCGGCGGCCATCTCCGCGCGGTGCCTGCCGACGACGTCGACGTCGCTGCCGACGGTGACGTACGGCAGTCCTGACCGCCGCATGAGGTCGGCCAGTTCCGGCTGGCTCGCCATGCGCACCTCATGCCCCGCGGCCCGGCAGGCCCAGGCGAGCGGCACCATCGGGAAGTAATGGGATGGCCAGGCGAACGTCGTGAACAAGACCCGCATCGCACCGACCTTTCTCACGGCGTCCTCGGTCGGCCCGATGCTCGCGGACCCAGGTCGAACGCGGCTCGACCGGCGCTGTCGCTCCTTCCGACCGGCCCTCCAGCCGGCCACCACCGGCCGCGCCCACGATAGGCGCGATCACGCGGGGGAGCGATCACGCGGGGGAGGGGGAGGAGGGCGCATGCGGGTCGACAACGTTCAGGTCCTGATCGCCGGCGCTGGGCTGACGGGGCTGTCCGCGGCGGTCTTTCTGCGCGAACACGGGGTGAGCGTGACGCTGGTCGAGCGGCGGCGCGTGCCGCTGCGCCACCCCCGGTCACGTACCGTCAACCCGCGGACGGTGGAGCTTTTCCGCCGGACCGGTCTTGACCAGTCAATCCTGGCGGCGTGTGCCATCCAGGATCGCCCGGGTGCGCTGCTCATCCGCGCGGAGACGCTTGCCGGGCCTGAGCAGTGGCGCCGGACGGTGGTGCCGGAGTCAGTGTCCGACGACATCAGTCCGTCCCCGTGGGCGTTCATCGACCAGGACAAGCTGGAAGACCTGCTCCGAGAGCGAGCCGTGGAGCGGGGAGCGGACATCCGCTTCGGCGCCGAACTCGCGGCCTTCCGTCCCGACCAGTGCGGAGTCACCGCGGACATTCGCGCCGTCGACGGATCGCGGTATGCCGTCCGGGCCCGATACCTGGTCGGTGCCGACGGGCACGGTAGCCGGGTACGGACGGCGCTGGGGATACCGGCGGACGGCGTAGGCGTGCTCGGGGACACGGTCACATTTCTGTTCGAAGCCGACCTGAGTGCCGCGCTCGCCGGACGGCAACTCCAGGTCGGCCACCTCGATCGGCCCGCGCCGGGGACGGTGCTGATCCCGCATAACGACGCCGGGCAATGGGTGTTCAGCTCGCCGTACCAGTCAACCGCGGGGGTGCCCGCCGCGAGCCTTACCAAGCGGCACTGCGTGGCGATGGTCCGGGCCGCGGTCGGCGACCCCCGGCTGCCGGTTGCCGTCATCCCGCAACTGGACGACGACACCCTGGTGCTCACCTACCAGATCTCCGCCCAGGTGGCGAGGCGCTTCCGCGACGGGCGGGTGTTTCTTGCCGGAGACGCGGCGCACGTGATGCCCCCGGCCGGCGCGTTCGGCGCCAGCACGGGGATTCAGGACGCGCACAACCTCGCGTGGAAGCTCGCCGCCGTCCTGACCGGGCAGGCCGGAGACGGACTGCTGGACAGCTACGCGCAAGAGCGATGGCAGGTTGCGCGGTTCACGCTGGCCCAGGCGCTGTGGCAAATGCGCGAGCGCACCGGCCGCGAGGTGCCCGGACTGTCGCCCGACGGGCCGGCGGACTACGACTCGGTGGTGTTTGGCCAGCGTTACCGTTCGTCGGCCGTTATAGCGGGCGAGACGGCCGGGCCCGAGTCCGGGGGACGGCCCGGCCAGCCGGCGGCGGTAAGCCCCGCCGAGCTGCGCGGCCAGCCAGGCACGAGGATCAGGCACGCGGCGGTCCTCGCGGATGGCGTGCGGCTTTCGACCGTAGACCTTCCGGCCGGCCGTTTCGTGCTTATCGTCGGCTCCGGTTGCGCGCAATGGCGTGGGGCCTGCGATCGTGCGGCGGCCCGCCTGGGCGTGCCGGTGGACGGCTATCAGCTGGGCGACAACCTCTGTGATCTTGGCGGGCTGCTCGAGGGCCACGACGTGGTTCCGCCGCACGGAGCATTGCTGATCCGGCCCGACGGCATCGTCGCGTGGCGGTCCGCTGGCGCCCCCACGGCACAGTGGGACGCGATCGAGGCCGTGCTGGCGAGGATCCTCGGCCGAGACGGATTCGGGCGGCCAGAAAAGCCAGGGAAACCAAGAGAAGCAGAAGACGTTGAAGATCCGGAAGCACCGGTCACGGCCCTCGGAAGAAGGGAATGGGCGTCATGAAGGTGATGATCGCGACGTTCGCAAGCCGCTCGCACTTTTACCCGATGGTCCCGTTGGCCTGGGCCCTGCGGTCGGCCGGACACGACGTCAGGGTCGTCACCCAGCCCGGTTTCATGCCGGTCGTCGCGACCGCGGGGCTGTTGTGCATGGCCGCCGGGCCGGACGCTGACCTCAATGCCAACTGGCGCGCGACCGAGGTGGCCCCCGTGGCCGAGCAAGCGTGGAAGAACGGCGAGGAACGGCGTGCGCGGCGCGCCGTCAGCATGTTCGTGCTCGTTGCCGAGGCCATGGCGGACGACGTGCTCGCTATCAGCCGGAGCTGGGAGCCCGATCTGGTCATCTTCGAGCCGCGGGCCTACGCGGGCCAGCTGGCGGCGAACATCATGGGCAAGCCAGCGGTACGGCATCTGTGGGGCACGGATTACACCATCGGGCGGTGGGATTTCGAGCGGGAGGCGGTGGAGCCGGTCTTCGCGAAATACGGTGTCCGGGAGGTCAGCCCGGCGGGCGACCTCACGGTCGATCCGTGTCCGCCGTCCCTGCAGATCGCGGCGGCAGAACGGCGGGTCATCATGCGCTACGTGCCGTACAACGGCGCTGGCATGACTCCCGCCCTTGACGCCGCCGGACGTCCCCGGGTCTGCGTGACGTGGGGAACCACCTCCGGGAAGCTTATGGGGGGCCTGGAGCCGGTCCGTGACGTTGTCGCCGCCCTCGACGGCCTTGACGTCGAGCCGGTCGTTGCCGTCCTCGCGGAGGAGCGGGACCTGCTCGGGACCGTACCGCCGGGAGTGCGGGTCGTTGAGGACGCACCTCTGCACCTGTTGCTTCCGCAGTGCGACGCGGTCGTGCACCAGGGCGGGGCAGGCACGACGATCACCTCGCTGCGGTGCGGGACACCGCAGCTCATCATGCCGACGATTGCCGATCAGTTCCTGCACGGCGAGCGCGTCGCCGAGCTTGGCGCCGGGCTCTGCGTCGAGCGCCGCGCCGCGACGCCGGAGCAGGTCAGGAAGTGCGTTACGGCCCTCCTGGCGGACGCGGGCTACCGCCTGCGAGCGCTGGAGATCAGCTCGGAAAGCGATCGTCAGGCCTCGCCCGCCGCGGTGGCCGCTAACCTGCCCGACCTCACCATACTGCCGGATTCCTAAGAGGTTGCCATGTCTCAATTTCCTTCGACGCAGGCGGACCTCCCGCCCGTCGCTGAACTACTCGAGACTTTGTTCGCCTACCCTCGGGCCCAGTTCATCCGGGCCGCGGCCGAACTGGGCATCGCGGACCAGCTCGCGGCGGGCCCGCGGAGCGGATCCGATCTCGCCGCCGGGCTCGGCGCGGACACCGGGGCACTGACGAGGTTCCTGCGTGCCTGCGCGGTGGTCGGGCTGGTGCGGGAGCCGGAACCAGGCACATTCGCCGCGACCTCCCAGTGCGAGGCACTGCGGAAGGACCGGCCGCTGCGCGGGTTCGTCCTCGGGTTCTGCGGACCCGGCATGTACCGCCCGCTTGAGGGCCTGGCCGAGACCGCGCTGACCGGGGAGCCCGCGGCTGGCCTCACCCTCGGCATGGGCTTCTGGGATTACTACCAGGCCTACCCCGATGAGTCGGCGTACTACCAGCAGATGATGGGCTACCTCAGCGCCGGCTGCGTGGAGGACCTGATGCGGCGGTACGACTTCAGCGCGGCCCGCCGCATCATCGACGTGGGCGGCGGACGCGGACCGCTGGTCACCGCGGTCATCGCCGGCGCGCCGGCGGCGACCGGGGTCGTCTTCGACCGGCCGGAAGTGGTGCGGCCGGCCCGTGCGCTGGTGTCGGCCGCGGGCGTGGCGGACCGCGTAGAGGTGATCGGCGGGGACTTCCTCGAAGAGGTCCCCGTGGGAGGCGACACGTACCTGCTCAAGAGCGTGGCGTGCGACTGGGAGGACGCGAGCCTCGTCGTGCTCCTCGCCAACATCCACGCGGCCATGCTCCCCGGAGCGACGCTGCTGCTCATCGACTGGGCCCTGCCCGAGCCAGGCAAACGGCCGGCCAGCGCGGCCGGGGACCCGTCGTCGGGGCTGGCGGTGACCGACTTCAGCCTGATGGCGGTCAGCGGCGGCAAGATCCGCACGCTGCCGGAGTACGCCGACCTCCTGGAACAGGCCGGGCTGACCGTTCAGCGGACGATCGCGCTCCACGGCAAGCTGACCAACTGGACCCTGATCATCGCCACCAAGCCGGCCGGCGCCGCGGACTGACCGGCGTCACGGCACGTTGACCGGGATCTCCAACGGCCCCCGGACCATGGCCTGAGTGCGCCAGGTGATCTCTTCCGCGGCCATCGCGAGCCGTAGCCGCGGTAGCCACGGGAGCAGCACCTCGATCGCGACCTGAAGCTGAAGCCGCGCGAGGTGAAGGCCGAGGCACCGGTGGATGCCATGACCGAATGCCATGTGCGGGTTTGGTGCGCGGGACAGGTCCAGCCGGTCCGGAGACGCGAATACCAGCTCGTCACGGTTGGCGGACGTGGTGGCAGGCAGCACGGCCTCACCGGACCTGATGAGCGTGCCGCCGACGATGACATCGGCGAGCGCGACGCGAATGGTCCCGCCGCTCACCGACAGCGGGGCGAAGCGCAGTAGTTCCTCGGCCGCCGTGCGAACGCTGGCCGGCCCGTTGAGCCGCGCTGCCTGCGACGGGTGGTCAAGCAGGGTGAGGACCGAGATCCCAAGCTGATTCGCGACCGTCTGGTACCCGGCCGTGAGCAGCGTGGTCCCCAGCGTTATCAGTTCCGCGTCCGTGAGCCTGCCGTCGGCTACAAGCAAGCTCAGCGTGTCGTCGCCCGGGTTGCGGTGGCGGGCTGCGATCAGGTCGCCGAAGTACCGCTTCAGCCGCTCGGCGGCGGCGAGCGTGCTGGCCGGTCCGGAAACCCCAAGCCCAAGGTAGTCGGTCGTCACGGCCTGGAACTCGGCGCGGTCCAGGTCCGGGACGCCGAGCATCTCGCAGATCACGGTCATGGCCAGCGGCGTCGCGAACCGGCTCGCGAGGTCGGCGGTGCCTTCCCCGGCGAGGGCGTCCGCCAGCAGTCCGGCCGCGGTCTGCCTCAGCCGGTCCCGGGAGGACTCGATGCGGGAGGCGGCGAAATGCGGCAGCACGATCCGCCGGAGCCGAGTGTGCTCGGGGGGATCGAGGGTCGTGATCGCGTCCCGCTCCAGCGGGATGGCGCGCAGCCGGGGAGCCCCGGGAGCCGCCGCGGCGGCCCGGCTGAAACGCGCATCCGCCAGGATCTGCCGGTTGTCGTGATACCGGGTCACCAGCCAGGCGTGGTCCCCGGTGGGTAGCCGGACCCGGGCCACCGGCTGCTCGCGGCGCAGCCGGGCAAACAGCGGCGACGGGTTCATCGGCGACGGCGCGGCCGGCGGCGGGAACGACAGGCAGGTCATGCGTTCAGCCGGGTGAACACGCGTCCGGCGAGCCACAGGCTCACCACGGCCATGCCAACGGACACGCAGATGCCCTCGAGCAGGAGATGGTTCGCGTAATTCCCGGCGAAGCTGGACCGGATCGCGTCGACGACATAGCGGAAGGGCGTGGCCCGGGCGACACCCTGCAGCCAGCCCGGACCCAGAGTCATGGGCAGCATGATGCCGGACAGCAGCATGAGCGGCAGGATCAGCATGTTGACGGACGGGGCGAGCACGTCTTCGCTCTTGGTCAGCAGGCCCACGGTGTAGGACAGCGCGGCGAGGCTGACCGCGACGATCGCGATGATCCCGAGTCCGATGAAGACACCTGCCACCGGGGCGCGCAGGCCGAACGCCAGGCCGGCGAGCAGCAGCACGACGGACTGGATGACCAGCCCGAGCACGTTGATCAGGATCCGGCCGGCCAGGATCGCCAGCCTGCTCGCGGGCGTCACCCGCAGCCGCTCGATGACTCCGGCGCGCCAGTCCGCGATGATTCCGAATCCGACGAATGCCGTGCTGAACAGACCGAGTTGCACCAGCAGTCCCGGCACGAAGAAGTTGTAGGCGTTGGCGGCGGTGAACCCCGGGATGCCCTTGCCCGCGATGCTCGTGAGCAGCGGGCCGAAGAACGCCAGGTACATGACCGGCTGGATGATGCCAACGATCATCCAGGTCGGGTTACGCATGACCGAGCGTAGATGGTGACGGAAGAGGAGCAAGGTGTCCTGGATGAAGGCCATGGGTCCTCCCGCGTTTCTTAGGTGTCAGCCTGGGCCGGAACCGGTGCGGCCGCCGGGGCGGGCGCGGTATCGTCGCGCAGCGAGCGGCCGGTCAGCGTGAGGAAAGCGTCGTCCAGGCTCGGCCTGGACAGGTTGATCGACTCGATCTCTATTCCGGCGGAGTCCAGCAGCCGGAGCAGCGTGGGCAGTGCCTGTTTCCCTTGTTCGACCGTGAGCCTGAGCCGGTTTTCTTCCGCCGTGATCTTCCGTACGCTCGGGCCGTCAGACAACACAAGGCTGGCGGCTTCCACGTCGTCGTGGACCGCGATCGTGATCACGTCGCCGGCCACCCAGTCCTTCAGCTCGTCCGGGGTCCCCCCGGCCGCGATCCTGCCGTGGTCGATGACGAGGATGCGGTCGCAGAGGGCGTCCGCCTCGTCGAGGTTGTGGGTGGTGAGGAAGACAGTCGTCCCCCGCTCGGCGCGGAGCCTGCGGATGTGCTCCCACAGGTTGTACCGGCTCTGCGGATCGAGGCCGGCGCTCGGCTCGTCCATGAACACGACAAGTGGGTCATGGATCAAGCCGAGCGCGATGTCGAGCCGGCGCCGCTGGCCGCCGGACAGGGTCTTAACCACCCGGTCCTCCAGCCCGGTCAGCTCGAGCTGACCGATCAGCGCCTCCGCCCTGGCCGCCGCTTCCTGGCGGGGCACCCGGTAGAGCCGGGCCTGCAGTATCAGTTCCTCGCGCACTAGCGAATCGACGATCAGGCCGCTGCCGACCGGGCCGAGTGACTGCGCTACGTAGCCGATCTTGCGACGGACACCGAGCGGGTCGGCGTGGAGGTCGGCACCCGCCACGATCGCGGTACCCGACGTCGGCTTCAGCAGCGTGGTCAGCATGCGGAGCGTGGTGGTCTTCCCGGCTCCGTTCGGGCCGAGGAACCCCACCACCTGGCCCTTGTCGACGGTGAAGCTGATGCCGCGCACGGCCTCGACCTTGTGCTTGCCGCTTGTGTACGTCCGGGTGAGGTCGCGGACGTCGATGATGGTCATGTCGCCGTGGCTCCCAGGATCTTTGCGAATTCGTCGTGCCAGCGCACCTCTGTCTCAGCGAGAAGCTGTGCGCGGTAGAGCACGGCCGCCAGTTCCGCGTCCGCGTATCCCTTGTCGACCAGGAACTCCCGTTTCTGCTCCAGGGTGGTCACGGCGCACGCGTAACTTTCGCGCCGGCTCTGGAGCGCGCTGAGCAGCTCCGCGCGGTCTGCCCCCGCCCTGGCGAACGTCAGCGCCACCGCCAGCGGGTCGGGACCGGGGTGCGCAGCGCGCAGCGCTTGGTCGCGCAGCCCGGCGAGTTCACGATGGCCGTCGTCGGTGAGGGCGTAGATGGTCCTGGCGGGCCGCCGGCCGACCTGTTCGGTACGGACCGGCGTGACCATGTTCGCCGCTTCCATCTCCCGCAGTTCGCGGTACAGCGCACCGACGCTGACCCCGCCCCACGCGCCGACGTTGGTGGTCTCGGCGATCCGCCTGATCTCATGCCCGTGCCGCGGCCCGTACGCGGCCAGCGTGCCGAGGATCATCAGGCGGGTTAGATTCACAAATCTATCTTCATGTTTCTAATCTCATGTTGTCAATCTCAGAAGCAGCAATCCGGCGGAAGGTGAAACCGTTGGGACTCGGATCGTCGGGGACTCGCGCCCCGTGGCGAGCGCCTTCTAGTGCTCGGTGCCGATGACCGCCAGCGCCTCGTCCATGCGAACCTGCTGGCCCGCCTTCGCGGTCAGTTCGCTGACGACTCCGCCGACGGGCGCGGTAACGGTGTGCTCCATCTTCATCGCCTCAACGACGAG
>Ga0102924_1003575_pt1 | contig 16258 bp, 19 predicted proteins | sample PaiPotPPM11metaG_FD_80116 | JGI IMG/M metagenome (GOLD analysis project Ga0102924, IMG submission 80116) | Iron sulfur acid spring bacterial and archeal communities from Banff, Canada, to study Microbial Dark Matter (Phase II) - Paint Pots PPM... ... | reverse complement strand
GTGGAATTTTGCGATGTCAGGAACTGTAAATCCCAGCTCAACCGAGCCTGGGGCATTTTTTTTCGAGGAAGGATGCAAGGCCAGCGTGGTTTCGCCGGTGGCAAACTCACTCCACTCGGGTGACTCGAACTTGAGGGGCAAGCCCAATACGTCGCGGTAGAATTTCACGGCGCGGCTCATGTCATCGACATATTTGATGGCGTAGGTGAGTTTCACCGGAACCCTCCTATTTGCGGAAGGATTCTAGCACTCCAAAGTTTCGATTGCGTAAAATCCAGGCGCATGTCGCCCGGCAGCGGTTAACGTAAAGGATGAGGCAAGCAGGCGGAGTAAAAACCATAGCTCCGGCGTTCTCAAAATGTCGCCACAGTTACGAAATTGTGGCATGCTGTGTGGCATGGGAAACAAGGACGCACGCAGGCGCGAAGTCAAAAAGCCAAAAAAGAAACCGCCGAAGCCGGAGCCAAGCCGGCCGGCGATAACTTTCGTAAACAAGACCAGCGAACCTTCGTAAACGCTGTTTCGCGAGTTCCGGAGAGCTTAGTCTGCGGAAGTGGACAATGCGCGGATCGTCGCGTGGCGTTTCATCAGCAATTCTTCACCGAGCGGGACGCTGGTCAATACCTCTACGATTTTTTCGGAGGCAACACCTTCGCCGTAAGGATTGGTCATGCCTTGAAGGCCGCGGCGGAATTCGGGGCTTTTCGCCCTGGCAATCGCGGCGAGTATCGAGGAGGTTTCCGCAGTGGCGTCCAGAACATTCCGCGCGCGTTCCCTGCCCTGCTGCCTGATGCCGATGTTTACCGTAGGCAGCGAAAAAGACGCTGACTCCATAATTCCGCTGCTTGAATTTCCCGCCAGCACGTCGACTTGCTTCAGCAAGCTCCAATAGGTCAACGCGTCCAGATTGACAAACACGTGCGCGTCTTCGCCGCGCGAGGCCGCGAATGCGCGCGCTCGTTCGATCAGATTCCGGCTGCCGGCGTCGGCGTTTGGGTAGCAGAAGAGAATCTGGTCCGGCAATGTTTGCAAAGCGGCGAACAGCGAATCGGCTTCACGTACCGTATCGCGCGCAAGGGTGACCGGATGGTATGCAACCAGTACGTTGGGGTGCTTCAGCGCGAGTCCGAGGCGCGTCTCAAGCTGCTCGCGTGTGTAAAGCGTTCGCCTTCGCAGATGGTCGAGCGAAGGCGCTCCCGCGCGATGTACGCGCCACAATTCTTCGCCCATCGCGATCACACGTTCCCGCGCGGCGTGCGTTGACGTAAAGTGAATATGGCTCATCATCGTGAGCGCGTTTCTGACTGCGTCATCGATCGCGCCTTCGCTGATTTCGCCCCCTTCGATGTGCGCGATGGGAATGCGTAACGCCAAAGCCACCGACGCAGGCGCGAGCATTTCGTAACGATCGGCGATCAGCAGAAGCAGATCTGGACGCAGGCGGCCGAGAGCATCCGCAAGGCTAAGCGTGGCGAGGCCGATCGTCTTGGCCATTCCTACGTCTGTGTCGGAGCTGAGTAAGCACTCGATTCGCTCAGCGATTGTGAATCCATCCCGCTCGATTTCTTGAATCGTTGCGCCGAACTCAGGCGAAAGGTGCGCGCCCATCGCGATGATTCTTAATTCCACATCTGGATGCGCGGAAAGCTCGCGCAATGGCCAGTAGAGATGGCTGCAGTCGGCGCGAGAAGTGGTGACCACCGCTATTTTGCGTGTCATTTTATTTTCATCCGCATTTTATTTCGACACGCACGAGCGAGATGTCTGGGCGAGCAATAAATTGCTCGGCTCATATTCCGGGACTATGCGAACCAGCATTTCCAGAGTTGCGCTCAAATCGCGACGCTCGACGTTCTCTTGTAACTCCGTGATATCAGCGTCAAATTGAGCGACGTCAATCTGCGGACCTTGCACGCGGCTGATTCGGTCGTCACCGGTCGGCGCGGCCATTTCGTTGGCGAAAAGCATCTCCTCGTCGAGCTTTTCCCCGGGCCGGAGTCCCGTGAAAGCGATCGGTATTTCCCTTGCTGGATCGAAACCTGCGTCATGTATTAATTGACGAGCGAGGTCGGCAATCTTTATAGGCTTACCAGGCTGCGCGACGAATAACCCTTCATTTTGCTGGTCCCCTACCGCGCAAATAATGTCCACCGCTTCGCTCAGGCTTACAAAATAACGGCGAACGTCCGGATGCGTCACCGTTACGGGCCCACCCCGCGCAATTTGCTTCATAAAAAGCGGGACAACACTTCCGCGCGAGCCGAGGACGTTTCCCAGTCTTACCGATTTCATACCAGTGCTCGCGCTGTTCCATCGCAGCAAAATAAGTTCCGCTATTCGCTTCGACACGCCCATTACGCTGTGGGGATTCACCGCCTTGTCCGTGGAAACCATCACCAACTGCGCTGCCTTGTATTTATGCGCGGCGCGGGCCAGGGCCAGCGTGCCGAAAACATTGTTGCGAATCGCCGCAAGCGGATTTTTCTCCATGATGGGAACGTGCTTGAAAGCAGCGGCGTGATAGATCGTTGTCGGACGATGCTCTTCAAACACTTCCGCAAGCAGCGCCGCATCGCAAATATCGCCAACGACAGCAGTGTGCGGCGCACACCCGTCGAAAGCATCGAGCGCCAGGTCAATTTCATACAGCTCGTGCTCCGAGTGGTCCAGCAGGATCAAACTGTGAGCATCGGATTTTGCGAGCCTATGAGCCAGCGCAGAACCGATGCAGCCGCCCGCCCCGGTAACCAACATTTTGTCGCCAGGTTTCATGGGCTCCTATCGCACGAATAGCAAACGGGAATGTACCGCATTTGCCGAGCCGATTATAAAGAGCATCCCCGCGGATGTCTCTGACTGAATCCAAGTGGGAACCCTCGGCGATTTCCCTTATCGCGCCTTGCGGCCGGCAGCGAGATTCGCGTGCGTCGATTGGAAATAGTGCGACGGCGGATACAATCCGGTGCGCGAGAATTCCCGTCCGGCGGCTTTCTTCACTTCCTGCAGCCAATAATCGAACGTGCCTTCGGCCACGCCGACAAGCGAGATCGCGCGCCGGTAATCAATCCCGCCCAGAAAATAAATCTCAAATAATTTCAAACGCCCCTTCCATTGTGGACGCTTCAACGCATGGCGGCCGATGCGCTCGAAATCCGCCACATATTCGCAAGCGCGTGAGCGTTCCGGGCGCCACTGGTATCCCGCGGAGGGCGAGTCGAGGTCAAGCGCGCGCACCTGGCCCAGCGAGTCGTCCAGCCACTCATGCAAGCCGCGATAGCGCGCGTGACATTCGTTGAACATTTCAGCAGCTTTCATCGGTAGCTCCTTAGCGAGGCCTTGAAAAGCAGAGTTAGTTTTTGCGAGGCGGTTTCGGCGCCGGCAGAAGCGTTCCTAGCCGCCATGCATCGTCAACTCGCGCAATTTCCTCTTCCACTGCGTCGAGACAGGTGTGAAAACATTCATGCCATCCGGCCAGATAGCCGCGTGCATATTCCTCCGCCAGACGCTCGCGTTCGCGATGCGCTCGCTGCATTTGAAACACTTCGTCGCGTTCCATGCGCGGAGCCTTCACCGCAATTTGCACGCGGTGGTTTAGCTCGCGCAGCGTTCGCAACAGCCAATGCAGTGGCGCCGGAAAATAAATTCCCATGCGGCGGCGCGGCTCGTACCAGGCAAGTTGATATCCCACCGGAATGTTTCCTCCGTGGCCAACTTCTTTTCGAAATCCCGTGAACAAGTTCATCGGCGTGGGTCTCCCGGCCAGCTTCCGACGGCAAGCTCGCGTCGCACTTCTTCGTCACGCTCGGCACGCAACAATTGCTGGCGCAAACGCAGCTCCCATAGAATGTGTTGATTTTGTTGTTGGTTTTGAACTCGCTCGTGATTTCGGTTTTGCTTTTCTTCTAAGCAGGAAGAGGTTCGCTTTTTGTCGTACGGGCTGGGGTTCGGCTTTTTATTTCGATCTTCGTTGAGATTTCCACAGCTTTGCCGCTGCGCTTCTATTTCTTTCATTCTTACTATTGATGAGCTATTCATCCCGGTCGTAACGTGCTCATGCGTAACCACTTGCTGCGTACTTGCCCCGCAATTCCGCGTACCACTGCCCGCACTTCTGCGTACATCCTCCGCAGAATTGCGTACCGCCTGTGGAAATTTCTTGGCCTTTGTAATGCGGATGCTCAGGCCCCCTTGAACAGTGGTGGTCTGTATGTATCCCGCGCGCCGCAAGTCACGCATCCAGCGCTCCAGCGTCCGTCGATTGAATTTCGTCTCTTCCTCTATCTCGAAGTAGCTCACTGGCGCACCGCCCAGCACCCATCCCACGTCTCCAGACTGATGCGTCTGCCGGAGCACCAGCCACCCATAAAGCCACACCGCTGAACCCATTTGCGCATAATGCCGCGCTTCGAAAAGCACGCCCCGGAGCCCGGTGCTGAAGTTTTTTTCGCGCATCACATCCTGTCAGTGGCTGAAAACTATTTTCGATTTCAGTGCGGAAACTCTTTTCAGCAACGTCCGCAGTAAGGAACCAATATTTTTACGTACTCTTCGCTCGGCCCTCGCGAAATGCGCAACCTTTCGACGATCTCCACGGGCTGCGCCAATCCGCACAACCCGCATAACAGTTGACCGTGGGCGCCGGTGTATGGGTGCAGCCTCAAACGCTCCGCGATCCGCATTTTCTTTGAGACATACTCCTGATATCGCCTCCGCCGCTCGATGGCGCGATTCTCCGGATCAGCCCTCCACTGCCGCATAAATGCGCGCCCGCGTAACCGGCGCTTCTCGATAAGCGCAGCGAGAATCGCTCCTTCGTTTTGAAGTTCGCGCTTTTCTGACGGCCTCGTCCGCTTGCGACCCATGGCTCCCCCTCGCACTCGGGATCACTTCCGCATTTCTACCGTTCGTCTTTGCTTTACCAATCTGTAAATTCCCGCAACTCTCGGTTCCAACCGCATGTTTTTATTTTCGGTATCCGGTATCGCCGCTACTCACGCTGTTAGAATCCTGTGGAAAACCGGCCGATTAAACACACCCCTAGCCGCGTACTACGACGAGGGTACTATTGAGTTACGTTATTAGAATGTTACTATTCGTGGATCGCGCTTTCTCTTTCGCGGAGGCGTTCAGGCGCCAGGAGGATTCTCCCATGATCACTGCCGAGCCACCGCTCGAATACCTCATTACCTCCTCGCAAGCCGGATTGGAATCTTTTGAGCATTCGCGACTCTGGCGATGCGGAAATTTGCGAAAAGAACTTCGCGACCTATTCGAAGAATGTATCGAAGCCGAAACGCAGGCTCGGATTGCACGGTGGATTCTGGAATGCCGGCGAAATCAAGATGCAAGTGGGCATTCCACTGAAAACCTAAAATCTCCGGACCCCATTTTTCCGTTCGTCGCCAACGCGCTTGGAAGCGGCACTCTTCCGCTATTCGACGAGCATTCACACTGCGCCGAATCGCCTGACATGCCTCAACTCGCCGGTCATTCGGCACGATTTCGCCCGATTGTCCTCGATCAGGCCGAAGCCCCGGGCCTGGAGGCCATCTCGCGTTCGTCTCGAGCGGAAGACGCACTAAACTCTCTCGAATACCACCTTCGCTCTGAAGCTGATGCCATTGATTCCTGCCCGCCTGAGTCTCCGATTCAGCCTCGACAGGAAGACGTTCTGCCCGATACACCGGGGCACTCTGCACTGCTTCCTTCGCGCAAGAGCTCGTACACGAAGGCGATCTTCGCAGCTGTCGTAACTTTTTCTGAACCGGCGAATGACGTCCCGGAGCAAAACTACCTGTCCTCTGGCGGCGAAGAGCCGGCGTCACAGACCTCAATAAAAATTCAGATTGGCGACCCCACGACGTTGAGTAAATCGAGTCGCGTGATTTCTTTGCCGCAAATAACGAAGACTCGCCGTTGCACCGCGGCCCTTCCGCCCTTTGCAGAGAATTCGCGCACTCGACGTGCTGTCTAGCTGTCCGCGCCGAAATTGCAGCCAGAAACGCGTGGGTGTGCGCGGCCACGAGTTTGTCGTTCACTCCATCACAATTCCCCTCGCTCAAAGCCACTACGCCTCTCCTTTCCGCGTTGGCCGCAGCCTACGTTCTTTCTTCCCAGGCCCTCACCGTATGCAACGGCGGGCTACAGTTGTGCGCCGCGAGAGTGCCGAATGCTCTGGCAGCCGTCCCTGCTTCAATAAGCGATGACAGTAGTTCGCGATCAGCGCGAATGCAGCTTTGTCTGCCACCAAGCTCCTAACCCAACGATCGAAAACGGCTCTTCACAAGCCTGATCACTTCCGGCACCTTTAGCTCAAAATCGCGTTTCCCGGCTTTCTGGCCGCAAGGTATTTCAATTTACAAACCCTGATTTTGTCGAATGTTTTCATACATGGTGCTTAACGTTTTCTGCAGTCGCCGACACAGAGAGCGGCGCTAGCGGCCAGTAACATCAATCTTTAAGGCACGCCCGACTTTATCCAGTTTTCGACTATCCCCATTCGTCGACCTTTTCACTTTCGATCTTCTTTTCCGTATCGCTTCGTAGGCGTAGATCCCTTCTTCCGCGCCAAGTTCCGTGAGTATGATCGGATGATGACGCACGCCAGAATGTCAACAGCCACCGGTAGCAGGCCCGCGTTGTTGACGTTGAGCGTTGCTGGTCCGTTTACAGAGTCCTAAGCCCGCGCCGTTTTGCAGCACCGCGTCCTTCGTAGCGCTCACCTGCCCCACCATGATTCCCGCCCGCCAGTTCGTAGTGCTCCAGCTTTCCTGTTTCACCGTGCTTTTCGCCCGCCTGATTAAATTGAGCGCCTTCCACGTTACCCGCACAGTCTCCAATTCAGTCGTACCCGGCCCTTCGAAAGAGTCCCACGCGCCTCGTTGCAATTGTGCTTTCGGCTGCCGTGATTGATCGACCACGTTTTCTCTATTTGCAGTGAACGTCCCGATTCAGTCGTAAGCATCTGTTGTTATGGCGCTATCCCGCTCTTTAGGTTGTTTTCCAAAAACGGCATGAGCCGATCACACCTCGATCCCGCGATGTCTCTCGATCAAAGCTCGGAGCCCAGGTCCGACAACCGCTGTGCATTTCGAATAACACTTGGGCCATCATCGACCCTTCGCAGCTCGCCAAGCCGTTTGTAACTGGCCGCTCCAGCTCTGTTTTCTACGCCGTTCTCGCGTCCAGTTTCGCGCACCCCACAGGCCGCCGACTATTCCGCAGCTCGCCGACTATCAATTCCCACACCTTACCCCTCCCCGCACCCGACGCTGGCCGCAATTTCGCCAGTCCGTTGAATACTCTCATTTCCCGTGCGTATTTCAGTTTCGTGATGTTCTTTGTTATATGGCTGAGCTTTCACTTTCATACTTTCTGAACGGAGAGGCTGCACAGTCCATTCGTGACCACCCGATATCGTCGAGCTTCTGAGGGCTTACTAGAACGATTGGGAGTAGGCGCATAAGCGGGCAAACGAAATCTCACATTGCTTGCAGGGGTGCCAGCTTGGAGTTACAAGCTTTAATTATCGATATTCCGGCTTCGACCGTTCCAAGCGCCATTTTTCCGAAACATCTTCAGATTACGAATTGGGCTCTCGAGGCGGCCAGGGTTCAAGGAGTTGCTCTTTGCGGTAAATCAGGGCGTTGATGTCGGAAGGCGCGAGTTCGATGTTGTGACCGTGTGTAATTGCATCAGTTGGACAAGCCTCTACGCAATAGCCACAAAAAATACACCGCGAATAATCAATATTATAAACCTTGGCATATCGATCGCCGGCCGAAATGCGATTCGCCTCAGTGTTTTCCGCCGCTTCGATGTAAATACAGTTTGCCGGACAAGCCGCGGAGCAGAGAAAGCAACCCACGCATTTTTCAAGGCCATCTTCATCGCGTTGCAACACGTGGATTCCGCGATAACGTGGCTGAACGCTCGCCGGGACGTGCGGATACGATTCCGTCGTCGGCTTACGAAACATCGTTCGTAGCGTGACGCTGAACCCCTTATACAGCGTTATAAAAGTTTCACCGACTTCTTTCACGATTGATGGCATCGCATCGACTTTAACAGAGTGGCGAAAGACAGGCAATTGAACGCGTCACAGCTACATCGAATAGTTCGATTCGACCGGGCCACATCCTGCAATTACGTCATCAACCACAAACACGTGCGCTAACAAACATGGCATATGACTCTGACTTGCGCTGAAGATCGATCTAAGAAACGCAGTTGCCTATTCCCCAGGCGGCGAAACCGGCGGCTTCTCGTCCAACTTCCCTTTTCCAGTCAACGCCGCAATTATTTGGCGGCCGTGAAAACGTCCATTCTCAATGAAAATCTCGGCCGTATGTTTTCCTCCTACGATAACGCCCGCCAAATACATTCCGGGAACGTTGCTTTCCAGCGTTTCGGGATTTATTTCCGGTTTCAACGAATCGCGATCCAATCGCACTCCCTGTCTTTTCAAGAACTCAAAATCAGGATGGTACCCGGTCAAAGCAAATACCCGAACAGCTGAAATGCTCTGTTCGCCGCTTCCATTCTTTACCCACACTTTTTCGGGCTCGATTCGCGTTACTTCAGTATTAAACAACGCCCGAATTTCTCCAGCCCGTATACGATTCTCGATGTCCGGCTTGACCCAATATTTCAGGCTCTTCCCCATTTCCGCCCCGCGATGAATCAGCGTTACACGAGCCCCGGAACGAAACAAATCGAGCGCCGCCTCAGCAGCCGAGTTTCTTCCGCCGATAACGACGACGTCCTGGTTCCAGTAAGGGTGAGCCTCGCTAAAATAGTGGCTGACGTGCGGCAAATCCTCGCCTGGCACACAAATGAAATTCGCGAGGTCGTAATACCCGGTTGCCAAAATCAGTTTCCGTGAGTGGTATTCGAGGGTGAGGCCATCTTTATCGACCGTCTGCACCATAAACGCGCCATCGTGCCCCGTGATCTTTTCGACCCGCTCATATTGACGCACTTCCACACCGTAGTGTTCAACTGCGCGACGATAATATTTTAGAGCCTCGCCGCGGGTCGGCTTGCCACCGGAAATAGTCATCGGCAAATCCCCAATTTCCATGCGTTCCGGCGTGGTGAAGAACAGCAGATTAATCGGATAGTGAAAAAGCGAATTGCAGAGACACCCCTTGTCAATCACAAGCGGGCGCAGACCCGCACGCTTGACCTCGATGGCGCACGCAAGTCCGGTAGGGCCGGCGCCTATGCAAATTACATCGTACAAGTCGTTCATCTGGATAGTGTCGCTGAGCCGCGTTTAACTTTCAACTACGCGTGGCTTCAATCGTGCTCGCGATGGCGCCGCTGCCGGGTGGTTTGGCTTCCATCCGCAGCTAAAAGGAGAGCCTGCAATCGTTTCGACAACTTGTTGAAGATCAGCGAATAGGCCTGAGAAAGCAATTGTTTGATTTCATCAACCGGAAGCGCATCCTGTTTTTCGAGCGCAACCCACTGCGCTCGGGCCAAGTATGGCGCAGGAACGATTCCCGGCCGGTCGACAAGAGCGCTAAAGTCCTCAGACGAGCATTTGAATGCGAGCCAATGGTTTCCGGGTTCCAGCGCAACGACCGCATACATCTTGTCGCCGATCTTGAAAACGAGATCATCTCCCCATTGAACTTTCTCTGTCGTGGCCGGAAGCTTGAGGCAGTATTCGCGAACCCAGTCGATGTCCATGTAGAAAGGCTAGCGCCAGAGCGCCCGAAAGTCGAGGGCCTTCAGCATCTTCGAACGAGATCCTGCAGACAACTATCAATCGTGGGGCAAAAGTAAATCTGCCAGATCCGTCGAGAACGCACCGAGTTCATCCAACCGCGCTGGAGTCACTTCGAGTTTCTCTTTTTTCCAAACGAACCAGTCCGCGCCGTTCTTCGTCACCCGCACGCTAAAATTCCCGGCTAGAAGATAGGCCGGCTGGCCGAGCAGCTTGAATTGATCTCCAACGACTGGAGCAAGTAGCGCGGCACAATTCCCTTTGCGCACACCGACATAATTTGCATACATCGGAAACGCTACAATTTGGAAATCATGTTTGTGTAATCGCTCGAGAATCGATATCTGTTGCGGAGTGAGGTCCATCGGCAGAAAGAATATCAGCTGACACGCAGTTCACGTTCGTCACAAATCAGTATGTCGGCTGTCGTCGCAATGCCTCCATGAAAACCACCTCATCGCGGATCAGCTTCCGATCGCTTTCGGCAGGCTCCAGTGCTGCCACACGCTAATCACGCGAAGCGAAAAACAAATAAACCCGCCAAGCACCGCAGCCAATGTTGAAGGAAGCCGCAGCTTCGTGGCTACGATCATCACCACAGCTCCGGCAAGCGCCGCGCTTGCGTAAACGTCTGCGCGCAGAACAGCGGGAACCTGCGCCAACATGATGTCGCGCACCGTTCCACCGCCAACGCCGGTAATTGTTCCCAACAGTGCGGCCACTAAGGGATGCATCTCGTAGACTAGCGCCTTCTCCGTGCCCGCCACGGCGAACAGCGCCAATGCCGCTGCGTCAAGCGTGACGATCACAGAAACAGGGACTTGTCGAATGACAGGATGCAGAAAAAAAACTATCGCCCCGCCGACGAACGCCGCGGCCGGATATCGCCAATCGCGCAGGGACGAGGGCGGTACCGCGCCGATCAACACATCGCGAACAATTCCACCCACAAGCGCCGTCGCGAACGCCAGTACCATCACGCCAAAGAGGTCCAAGTTTGCATCCACGGCAGCCAGCGCGCCTTCAATAGCAAATAAAAGCGTCCCCGCCAAATCCACCGTGAGCAACAATTTGCTGGGCGTGAAAATCATAAAGAGCGAGGGAAGAATATGACGCGACGTGCCGCTTAACACAAGGCCGAACCGAAGGGGCGCACGAACTTGAAGCGAGATTGTTTCGCGAAAAGAATCTGTGGCGCGAAAAAGAACCTTGGGAGTAGAATCAGCGCGGTTCCTCTCAGGGTCGTTATCCGCGCTGTTTCGCGTACGGCAAGCACCAAGTCACAAGAAACAAGCGCGGGCGGAGGCTTCTAATGGCGACAGCAAATCCAACCCACGGGCTCCGCGGAGCGGAGAGTTTCGTCAAGAAAGCAAGCGGCTGGTACATTGCCATGGCGGTGGCATTCATCATTCTCGGCATAATGGCCATCGTCGAACCGGGCGTGGCAGGTTTGGCGGTAACCGTCCTGGTCGGATGGCTGCTAACGTTCGGTGGCGCGGCGCATCTGGTCGCGGCGTTCGGCGGAGGCGGAGCAAGGCACGTAATCTGGCACGTGCTGATCGGAATCCTTTACATCGGCGGCGGAATTTACTTTCTGATCCATCCCCTGCTCGGACTCGGATCGCTGACGCTCCTGCTCGGCATAATTATTCTGATGGCCGCGATATTCGAACTCGTCGCCTATTTCCGTTCGCGCGGCACAAACGGCTCCGGTTGGCTCCTGATGAATGCGCTCATCACTCTCCTGCTCGGCGGCTTGATCTATTTCCATTGGCCGTCGAGTTCGGTGTGGGCCATTGGAACGCTAGTCGGCGTGAATCTGATCATGACTGGAGTTTCGCGGTTAATGTTAGGGCTGGCAGCGCGGAATCTAATCAGCGCATAGCCCTCGCGTGCTGGCAGCAACAATCAAGCGACCGCCACCGAATTCCCTGCCCAATTGTGGCGTTGAGCAGTGAATGGTATATTTCGCAAACCACGGAGTGACCATGCGTCGTTTTCCTTACTCCGATGTACTCCGAAGTAGTTTTCCAGGAGTTCTCCTCGTTTGCGCCGTCCTTTGCTTGCTCTTCGCTGGCTGCAACACGTGTGTTGGCATTGTTTCGAATCCAGGAGGGTCAGGCGTAGTCACAGTGACCAATCCTTCCACGTGCTCCGTCCCTACCGCCAATGGGAACCTACGCCCTCGCATAAGTTTATCTCCCGCGTTGGCGGCGACTCCTTCTACGATTCGCCACGTCTACGTCACCCTACGCGGTATCCAGGCTAACCCAAACGCTGCTGCCGACGACGATTCCCAGAACTGGGTAGAATTAGCCCCTACCCTCGTACACAAGCCACTACAGTTTGATCTCTTCGCGCAAAGCGAGGAGTCCTGCCCAGCTAATTCGCTAGTTGCCATCGCAGTGCCGGCAAACGTCTACAAGCAGGTCCGGCTGCAAATATCCGCGAATGAGCCCGCAACGGGTCTCCAAACCCTGGAACAAAACGCATGCGGTGAAAGTGGATTCAACTGCACGGTTACTGATAACGGCAATGTACAGCCGATAAAGGTCGGCGGATCTCCCGCAGTAATTCGCATAACCTCGGCTCAAATCATAGATGGGTTCTTCTGAGTTCCACCCAACAGCGACAGAGATCTCGAAATTACTTTAAGCGGTTATTCTTTTCTGTCTTTACCCACGACCCAAAACCCAGAGCTCGTCCCCACATTTACAGCCGCCCTGGCGTCACCCTGCAACGCTCGTTGAAGGCGACTCACAGAATCACCCAAGGCTTGCAAAATCCACGCTATCGTCGAAGTGGCAAGCTTGCCGTTCTGCGGATTCCGATCGAAAATTGCCTGGCCGCTCGTCTTCGAGCCGCCGTTTGTTGAAGGAGAATGCCTACGCTGCCGAAGAAGAAATAGAGCCCGATTCAATTTCCCGCAGAATTGTCCGGAGAGCCGCCGATAATTCCTCGCGGCTCACATGGCTCTTTCGAAATTGGACGCGCACGTGGAACGCATCGTCCTGTGCGCGATAGTCAAACAAAAACGGTTGCGGCCGTGAATCAGGCCCGGATTCTTGCTTCCGCGCTTTGCGCGCTTCGTCTCGCGTCAGCCCGCCTTGCGCGATGCGGTGAACCATTTCATGCATCTTTTTCTCGTTCGGCTGCCGCGAAACCTGCAGCAACAACGATTTAGAAAATATCCCGCGCTCGATGCATTCTTTGCGCACAGCATCGGGAATCACGGTCAGTGACATCGTCTCCGTCACCGACGATCGCGCCCGCCCGATTTTCTTGGCAATGTCGTCGTGCGTGTAATCAAAATGCGTCGCCAGGCGCTGCAGGCCATCCGCTTCTTCAAACGGAGTCAAATCCTTACGCTGAAGGTTTTCGATCAGCCCAAGCTCGAGTGTTTCCGCGTCATCCGCAATCTTTTCGATACAAGGCAACTCGTGCAACCCGGCCGCTTTCGAAGCGTGATAGCGCCGCTCACCCGAAATAATGTAATAGGTATCTTCACGAGGGATGAAACGCACCAGCAGTGGTTCCAGCACACCCTTTTCCCGTATCGAATCCGTAAGTTCGCGCAGGTCGCCCAACGCTTTTCGCGGCTGGTCCGGATTTGGACGCACCTTATCGAGCGGAATCATCCGCCCAATCGAAGCCCCGCTGAAGCTGGTCAGCGTCTCAACGTAATGCGCGTCATGCCGCATCTTGAGAGTGACGGGTAACCCGATCCTCTTGGACACGTTGCAATACCTCCTGAGCAAGCTTTTTGTATTCTTCCGCGCCCGATGACTTCGGCGCAAACGAAAACACAGTCTCTTTGTACGCCGGACTCTCTTCCAGGCGAACGTTCTTGCTAATTCGCGTTTTGAAAAGCGCCTCGCCAAACACAGCGCGAATCTGTTCGTGCGTGTCCCGCGAAATATTTGTGCGCTTGTCGAACAACGTGATCACCACGCCCAGCACTTTCAAGTCCGGATTAGGCCGCGCTCGGATACGCGCGTACGTTTCCAGCAAATCGTCGGTGCCTTCGATCGCGAAATACGCGGCCTGAATGGGTACCAACAAATGCGTGGACGCCACCAGCGCGTTCACCGTCAAAATGCCCAGTGCCGGAGGCGTGTCCAGCACAATGAATTCATAATCCTTCAGTATCGGAGTCAGCGCATCTTTCAACTTGAACGGCGCGTCAAACTGCCCAGCAAGCTGTTGCTCCAGCCTAGCCAGTGCCAGTTTCCCCGGCGCCACAAAAAGATACGGATCCTTAGTCGGCTTGATGATCTTGGCCATCTCCGCCGGATGCTCGGCGAAAAGGTCGTACATCGAAGTTTGAATCTCCGATGACTCAAAAAACGCGATGGTCGCGTTGGATTGCGGATCCAGATCAATTAGCAGGGTTTTCTTTTTCTTCAGCGCGATGGCGGCGGCTAGATTGATCGACGTCGTAGTCTTTCCGACGCCGCCTTTTTGATTGGCGACCGCGATGACGTAGGTCAATCTTTGCCCTCAGCCTGTCGCGCAACCGGGGGCCTATATATGGACGCCCGCGGCCCTACCTACACCACCGGTTACACCACAAGTAGCCCAACTCTACTCATTTGTCCACTCGCTGCGCAAGCGAAAAATGACGCCGGAGCAGATAATTCCTCTTTCCTCCCCACTTTCCCTTCGCCTGCCGTGATACTTTTGCGCCTCACCACACGTAATAGTCTATGAAGACCTGATGTCATCCCCCAACCCACTCACCCCACCTTCCCACAGCCGCAAGCTCCTTGCGCCCGTTTGGCACACCGTCGTCCTGATCCTATTTGTGTTCGCCACTTCTTCCTTCCAATCGCGCCGCATGGGCCACATCGAAAACTACCATGTCACGAACCGGATCGCCCTCTATTCGTTCACCATCTGTTTTGAGTTGATCTTGTTGGCATACGTCTGGTTCCTCGGTATTCGCCCCACCGGCACGAAGTTCATGGAAGTTATCGGCGGCAGATGGGCGAGTGCGCGGGACGTTTGGCGCGATATTGGAGTCGCCTGCCTGTTCTGGATAGTCGTGGTGGTTTTTCTGATTCTCTCCAGCCACATCCTCGGCAAGAATTCCGACATGAACAGAGTGCTCCAGATAATCATGCCGAGAGGTCCGCTCGAGATGATTGTATGGGTATTGCTATCCATCAGCGCCGGGTTCTGTGAGGAATTCGTCTATCGCGGTTATTTGCAAAAGCAGTTTTTCGCACTAACCGGAAGTGACGCCGCAGCGATTGCAGTGCAGGCCATCCTCTTCGGCGCGGCGCATCAGTACCAGGGCATCAAGGGCATGATTAGCATTGCGATTTACGGAGCGCTGTTCGGCATCCTCGCAAAAACGCGGAACAGTCTGCGGCCCGGAATGATCCAGCACACGATGCAGGACTCCTCAGCGGGAATTTTGTTGAACCTACTATCGAAGTACCTTCCCAAACCGGCGTAGTTCCTGTAATTGAATTGAGGGACGCATAGAGGGAATGCCTTTAGGCGGGCAAAAAATCTACATCTTGTAACGCCCAAGGTCCTCGTCGTTCAAATTCTCCAGCCATTTGCGCAATTCCTCGCTGGAACTTTTCTCCGAAACCGCGCCGGCCTTCTTCGAATGCTTCAGCACTTCATCCTCGACGAAAATCGGGCAATCCAGCCGCAGCGCAAGCGCCAGCGCGTCGCTAGGCCGCGAATCCATCGACATCGTCTGCCCATCGCGCTCCATCCATATCAGCGCGTAAAAAGTATCGTCCTTCAAATCGCACACCACCACCCGCTGCACGTGGACGTTCAATCCCGTAAGTACATTTTTCAGCAGGTCGTGAGTCATCGGACGCGGCGTTTGCACCTTCTCTATTTCCAACGCAATCGCGTTTGCTTCGTAAATCCCTACCCAGATCGGCAGCACGCCGTTACCCGCAGTTTCCTTCAGTACCACTACCGGCATATTCGTCACAGGATCCATCATCAGACCTCGTATCTTTACTTCGAGTTCCATGGTGGCCTCCCGACTGCCCTAGAGTACGTGCTCGCCGCCTATACAATTCGGACCGCCGCGCGTCACTCTCACTGAAACGTATTCTCCCAGAAGATTCTCGCGCGTTGAAGTGAAATTTATCAGCCTGTTGCTGGTCGAACGCCCAGTCCACTGTCCGCGTGCCGCGTTGTGCGCATCAACCAGCACTTCAAAGGTTTCGCCAACCAGCTTTTCATTGTTCGCAATCTGAATTTGCCGCTGCCGCTCGTTCAAAACCGCCAGCCGCCTGCTCTTTTCTTCTTCCGGCACCGCATCCAGCATGTCCTTCGCTGAAGTATTCGGCCGCGGCGAATAGGTAAACGAAAAAATCGTGTCATATTGCACCGCGTCCAACAGCGTCAGCGTGTCTTCGAAGTCCGCTTCCCTCTCGCCCGGAAATCCCACGATGATATCGCTCGTGATGCTGATCGGCCGCTGCGCCGCCCTCATCCATTCGATTTTCTGCAAATATTCTTCGCGCGTGTAAGTGCGCCGCATCGCGC
>Ga0102924_1003573_pt1 | contig 16262 bp, 14 predicted proteins | sample PaiPotPPM11metaG_FD_80116 | JGI IMG/M metagenome (GOLD analysis project Ga0102924, IMG submission 80116) | Iron sulfur acid spring bacterial and archeal communities from Banff, Canada, to study Microbial Dark Matter (Phase II) - Paint Pots PPM... ... | reverse complement strand
CTACAAGACCCCCGATGGCCCCCGCCCAGGTCTTGTTCGGACTTACGCTCGGCCAGAGCAACTGGCCGCCGATACCGCGCCCCGCAAGATAGGCGAAAATGTCGGTCATCCAGACAGTTACGGCGAGGAATAAAACCGCCGTAAAGCCGAGATCGGGATCGCTCCGCAGGATCGCTGGACCGAGGAAGGCAATGCCGGCATAGACGATCCCGCCCGCCGCCCACAGTGGTGGATTGCGCGCGGGATAGCGGCGCGGCCACGCCGACACCACACCGCCCGAGAGGAAAGCGCCGATCGCGACCATACCGACGGCCGCGCCCTGCTGCTTGAGGCCGGTCAGCAGCAAGGCCGCGAATAATGCTCCAAACCCCGGCAGCAGCACTCTGGCGTCGTCCCGCGCCATGACGAGACGCATCCATTCCCAGAGGATGCCACCGGCCGCGATGGCGCAGACGACCAAAAATACCCAGCCGCCGATATAGGCGCTCGCCAGCGCGAGCGGTGCCAGTACCGCCGCCGACACGACCCGAAGCCGGAAATTATTGGGACTGCCCCCAGCCGCCGAGAGCTTTCCGTCTGCGCCAGCGTTATTGGGTTGGTTCGACGTGGTCACGATCCGGTCTGGGCAATCAATCCGCCAAAACGGCGTTCGCGCCGGCGGTACTCGGCGATGGCGCCCTCGAGCGCGGCGCGGTCGAAATCGGGCCAATTGATCGGCACAAACACCAATTCGCTGTAGGCGGCCTGCCACAGCAGAAAATTGGAAAGCCGCTGTTCGCCGCTGGTGCGGATGATCACATCGGGATCGGGCATGTCGGGCGCGTCGAGATGGCGCGTTAGCAGTTCAGGCGTGATGTCGCTTGCCGACAGGCGTCCCGCTGCGACTTCGATGGCAAGACGTTTCGCCGCGCGCGCGATCTCCTGGCGGGCGCCGTAATTAAACGCGACGACAAGCGTGAGGCCGTTATTGTTGCAGGTTCGATCTTCCGCTTCTTCCAGCAGGCGGCGAATATCCGGCGCAAGATCCTCGCGTTCCCCGATCACACGCACGCGAACATTGCTCTTGTGCAGTTCGGCAAGATCGTTGCGGATGAAGCGGCGCAAGAGCGACAACAGATCGCGGATTTCAGATTCCGGCCGCGACCAGTTCTCGGAACTGAACGAAAAAATCGTCAGTATGGAGATTCCGAGCTCGCCCGCCGCGCGCACCGTCTTGCGCAAAGCTTCCACGCCGCGGCGGTGTCCTTCGACCCGCGGCAAGCCACGGCCGGCGGCCCAGCGCCCGTTGCCATCCATGATGATGGCGACATGCCGGGGTATCTCGAAGCCGTCGGTCCCGGCCTCCAGCGTCTGCGTAACCTCGCCTGTCGAGCTCAAACTGTCATGATCTCCTTTTCCTTGCCGGCGAGCATTTTCTCGACCTCGGCGATGGTCGCGTCGGTTGCCTTTTGCACGTCTCCGGCTTGGCGATTGTGGTCGTCCTCGCTGATCTGGTGTTCCTTCTCCAGCTTCTTCAGGATTTCGAGGCCGTCGCGGCGGACGTGGCGCACGGCCACCCGTGCCGCTTCGGCGTATTTATGCGCGACTTTGGCGATCTCCTTGCGCCGTTCCTCGTTGAGCTCCGGAATGCGCAGCCGCAGCACCTGGCCTTCGGTGGAAGGCGTCAGGCCGAGGTTTGCAGCCGAGATCGCCTTTTCAACTGCGTGCACCATCGAGCGGTCCCAGACCTGGACGTTGAGCAGGCGCGGCTCCGGAACGCTGATGGTCGCAAGCTGGTTGAGCGGCATGTGGCTGCCGTAAGCCTCGACCTGCACGTGGTCGAGCAGCGCCGTGGAAGCGCGCCCCGTGCGCAAGCCTGAAAGCTCCTGCTTGAGCGAGGCGATCGCGCCCTGCATGCGGCGCTTGAGGTCGTTCATGTCGAATGCCGTTGTTGCCATGGCGCCCTCCACAATTGGCCTTTCGAGCCCGCTCCATCGGCCGCAGCCGCCCACCCGGGCGAAGCGTCAGCCGACGGTGGTGAAATGCCCCTTCCCGCGCAGGACGGTCTCGATGGCGCCCTGCTCCCGGATCGAAAAGACGATGATAGGCATACGGTTTTCCCGAGCAAGCGCGAAGGCGGTCGCATCCATGATCTTGAGATTCTTTTCCAGCGCCTCCTGGTGGCCGAGGCGGTCGTATCGGGTGGCCTTCGGGTCCCGCTTGGGGTCGGCGGTATAGACGCCGTCAACGTCGGTAGCCTTGAGGACGGCGTCACACCCCATTTCGGCGGCGCGCAGGATCGCCGTCGTGTCGGTGGTGAAATACGGATTGCCGGTGCCGCCGGCGAACACAATGATGCGCTTGTCATCGAGGTGCCGAAGCGCGCGCTGGCGTTCATAGGTTTCGCAGACTTGCGGCATGGAGAGCGCCGACATGGTGCGGGCGCCGACCCCTGCCCGCTCGATGGCAGCTTCCAGAACGAGCGCATTCATCACCGTCGCCAACATGCCCATGGCGTCGGCGGTCGGGCGCGACAATCCATTCTCGGCGATCTGCGCGCCGCGCAGCACGTTGCCGCCGCCGACCACGACGCCGATGCCTATACCCAGCTTGTGAGCGGCGATCAGATCGGCGGCAAAGCGATCGATGGTCGGCTGATGAATCCCGAACTTTTCCGGACCGCTCAAAGCTTCACCGGAGAGTTTTACGATCACCCGTCGGTGGTTCGACATGGCCATGAGGATGGTCCGCTGGCTTATTCGCCACTCGCCGCCGATTCCGGCGCAATCGCAATAGGGCTAGCGCATTTGTGGGCGAAACCCAACAGTCAACGCCACGATACCCTCAATGGGTGCCGGCAAGAGCCGCTACTTCGCCGCCAAAATCGCCGCTTGGCCGATCGATGCCTTCACCCAGCGCATAGCGCACGAAACCCGCGATCTTGATCGGCGCGCCGGCCTTTCCCTCGGTCTCCTTGAGAGCCTGCGCCACGGTTTTCTTGTCGTCGAAAATGAAGGCCTGATCGAGCAGGCAGACTTCCTTGTAGAAGGTCTTCAGCCCGGACTCGACGATCTTGTCGATGACATTGGCGGGCTTGCCCTGGGCCTTGAACTTGTCCGCGAGCACATTTTTCTCGCGCTCGATGGTCGCCGCATCGAGGCCGGACGGTTCGAGTGCTTGCGGATTGGCCGACGCGACGTGCATCGCCACCATGCGGCCGAACGCCTTGAGCTCGTCGCTGTCGCCAGCCGATTCCAGCGCGACAATGACGCCGATCCTGCCGAGCCCGTCAGCCACCGAATTGTGCACGTAGCTTGCCACCACGCCTTTGCCGACGGCAAGGGCGGTGGCGCGGCGCAGCGTCATGTTCTCGCCGACCTTGGCGATGGTCTCCGCGATTGCGTCGGCGACCGTGCGGCTGCCGACGGGCGCGGCAAGGATTTTTTCGACATCCGCGCCGGCGCCGAGCGCGGCATCGGCGATCATCTTCACCAGACCTTGAAACAGATCGTTGCGCGCCACGAAGTCGGTCTCGGAATTCACTTCGACCAAAATTCCCTTGGTCGCCGTAATCGCAATGCCGATAAGACCCTCGGCGGCGACGCGGCCGGCCTTCTTGGCGGCCTTGGAGAGCCCCTTTTTGCGCAGCCAGTCGACCGCGGCCTCGAGACTGCCGCCGGTCTCGCTGAGCGCAGCCTTGCAATCCATCATGCCGGCGCCGGTCGATTCCCGGAGCTCCTTCACCATGCTTGCGCTGATGTTCGCCATCGCTGTCAGTCCTTATTCCTGAACCGCCTTATCGTGGTTGCAAGGAGCAAAGCGGCGAAGCGATCCATAATCTGAGCTGCACTGGATTGCTTCGCTTCGCTCGCAATGACGAGCTGCTTACTCGGCTTCGGCGGTCAGTTCCTTCGCCTTGGCAATCCAGCCATCGACGCGGCCGGGAAGTCCAACCTCCTCGCCGATGTTGTGAGCGGCAGTCGGGGACAGCGCGGCGATCTGCGTAAAGTGGAAGATGCCGAGGTCGTTGAGCTGCTTCTCGATCGCCGGCGACACGGCCGGAAGCTTCTTGAGGTCGTCGGCGACGCCGCGCGGTCCCGACAACTGCTCGAAACCGAGCTTGTTTTCCGGTGGCAGCTCCTCGACAACCACGGGTTCGGCCTGTGCGCCGGCGTCAACGCCGTGCGCACCTTGCGCCCGCGAAATGCCGTCGATCGCGGCCTTGGCGATCAAATCGCAGTACAGCGTGATAGCGCGGCTCGCGTCGTCATTGCCGGGAACGACATAGGTAATGCCGTTCGGATCGCAATTGGTATCGACTACGGCGGCGACCGGAACGTTGAGGCGGCGCGCTTCCTTGATTGCGATGTCTTCTTTGTTGGTGTCGATCACGAACAGAAGATCGGGCAGTCCACCCATATCCTTGATGCCGCCGAGCGCGCGGTCGAGCTTGTCGCGTTCGCGTTGCAGTGTCAGCCGCTCTTTCTTGGTGTAGCCCTGCGCCTCGTTCGAGGAGAGCATTTCTTCGAGCTTGCGCAGGCGTTTGATCGAATTGGAAACCGTCTTCCAATTGGTCATCGTACCGCCGAGCCAGCGCGAGTTGACGTAGTACTGCGCCGATCGCTTGGCCGCCTCGGCAATGGCGTCCTGCGCCTGCCGCTTGGTGCCGACAAACAGGATGCGGCCGCCCTGGGCGACCGTGTCGCTGACCGCTTGCAGCGCGCGGTGCAACATCGGCACCGACTGCGTCAGGTCGACAATGTGGATGTTATTGCGGGTGCCGAAGATGTACTCGGACATCTTCGGGTTCCAACGGTGGGACTGATGCCCGAAGTGAACGCCAGCTTCCAAAAGCTGGCGCATGCTGAAGTCTGGCAGCGCCATGTTATTCTCCGGTTGATCCGCCGCGGACCGAGAGCCTGCCCCCTCCCTTCCCTCCTCCGCAGGCGGGGGTGGGAAGGGAGGAGGCAGACACCGGACGGCTGTTTAGGCCAAGGTCCGCGTGTGAGATTGGGTGCCTTATATAGGCATGAGCCCGGGGCAGGCAACCGGTACGTGAGCGTAAGTCGCCGCCGCCGCAAGTCTTTGCCGCCCCTTCGCCTGCTGGCGAGCCTGGGGTAGCCTGAACTTAACGTTTGCCGGTGGTGTAGGGGGCGCATCATGGAGCGTCACCGAACCGGGTTTGAAGTCGCGACTTGTGACTTTGGGCATTGAGCCGACGCCGATGATGGCGACACGTAGCGGGCGCTTTGCAGGATGTTGCATCACGCCGGCAATCTTGGACTAAAGCGCTTCGACCGTCACTACGCCGGCCACCGCCTTGATAGCGCCGGCGATCTGCGGCGAGACCTTGAAGCGGCCGGGCAGCTTGACCTCGACTTCGCTGCCGTTTTGCAGGAGCAAAACCATGCTGACCTCGCCTTCGGCCTGATCCGAGCCGTTGCGCGCCGATCCGCTCGGCTCCAGACGTCGCATCAAGCCGTCGATCGGCGCTTGATCGCGCAGGAACACGCGCAACCCCTTTTGCATTTTTGCCGCCGCGTCATCGAGCGGCTCGACCGTTTGGATGCGCGCGCGCACTTCCTCGGCCTGCACTTCGGCGGTGAGGAACATCAGCACCGCCGTTCCCGGCTCGAGCAGGTCGCGGTACTGCGCCAGACCTTCCGCGAACAGCACCGCTTCGTAGTGGCCGCTCGAATCGGACAGGCCGATGATGCCCATCTTGGTGCCGTTCTTGGTGCGGCGCTCGGTGCGCGCGACAACGGTGCCGGCGACGCGGCCACCGCCGGCGCCGGCTTTGACCGAGCGGGCGAAGTCCGACCACGACTGCACGCGAAGCCGCTTCAGCGCCGCGGCATAGTCGTCGAGCGGATGACCGGTGAGGAAAAACCCGACGGCGTCGTATTCCTTCCGCAACCGCTCGGCCGGCAGCCACGGTTCGACGGCCGGCAGCGTGAGCGGCTCCGTGCTGGAGGGTCCAGCAAACAATTCATCCTGCCCGTGCGTGGCGTTGTCGTGGGCGCGCTGCGCCGCCGCCAGCATGATATCGACCGCGGTGAATGCGCGGGCGCGGTTCGGCTCGAGCGTCTCGAATGCGCCTGACGCGGCGAGGCTTTCCAGAACCCGCTTGTTGACCGCGCGCGGATTTATGCGCCGGGCGAAATCGGCAAGGTCGGTGAAGGGCCGCTCGCCGCGCGCCGCGATGATGCTATCGACGGCTTGCCGGCCGACGCCGCGCAACGCCGCGAGCGCATAATAGATCGTATTGCCCGCAACCTCGAACTCGACGCTCGATCGATTGACCGACGGCGGTTCGACCTTGATGGCAAGCCGCTCGGCCTCAGCGCGGAACTCGGCAAGCTTGTCGGTATTGCCCATATCGAGCGTCATCGAGGCGGCGAGAAACTCGACCGGGTAATTGGCCTTCATGTAGCCGGTCTGGTAGGCGACCAGCGCGTAGGCCGCGGCATGGCTCTTGTTGAAGCCGTAATCGGCAAAGCGTTCGAGCAATTCAAAGATCGCCTCGGCTTGGCTGGCATCTACGCCACGCTGAACGGCGCCGGAGACAAAGCGCTCGCGCTGCGCTTTCATCTCGCTGCGGATCTTCTTGCCCATGGCGCGGCGCAGAACATCGGCCTCGCCAAGCGAGTAGCCCGACAGCACCTGCGCGGCCTGCATCACCTGTTCCTGATAGACGATGACGCCGTAGGTCTCGCGCAGGATCGGCTCGAGTTTCGGATGAATGTAATCGGACCGTTCGAGCGCGTGCTTGCGCGCGCAATAGGTCGGGATATTCGCCATCGGCCCCGGCCGGTACAGCGCGACCAGTGCGATGATGTCTTCAAAGCGGTCCGGCCGCATGTCGATCAGCGCGCGCCGCATGCCCTGGCTTTCCACCTGGAACACGCCGACCGTCTCGCCGCGCGCCAGCGTCTCGTAGGTTTTGGCGTCGTCGAGCGGCAGGTTGGAAAGATCGATATCGATGCCGCGCCGTTGCACGAGCTTGGCGGCAAGATCGAGCGCCGTGAGTGTTTTCAGGCCGAGGAAATCGAATTTCACCAAGCCCGCTGGCTCGACCCATTTCATGTTGAATTGCGTCACCGGCATCAGCGATTTGGGATCGCGGTAGAGCGGCACGAGCTCGGTGAGCGGCCGGTCGCCGATGACGATGCCGGCGGCGTGGGTCGAGGCGTGCCGGGTCAGTCCTTCGAGCTTTTGGGCGATGTCGAAAGCCCGGCGCACCACGGGCTCGCTGTCGCGCGCGGCCTTGAGCCGCGGCTCATCCTCGATGGCGCGGCCCAGCGAAATCGGATTGAGCACGTTCTGCGGCACGAGCTTGCACAGCTTGTCGACCTGGCCGTACGGCATCTGCAAAACGCGGCCGACGTCGCGCAGCACGCCGCGCGCCTGCAAGGTGCCAAACGTGATGATCTGCGCCACCTGCTCGCGCCCGTATTTATCCTGCACGTAGCGGATCACTTCGTCGCGCCGCTCCTGACAGAAGTCGACGTCGAAGTCCGGCATCGAGATGCGTTCGGGATTGAGGAAGCGCTCGAACAAGAGCCCGAAGCGGATCGGGTCGAGATCGGTGATGGTGAGCGCGTAGGCCACCAGCGAGCCGGCGCCGGAGCCGCGGCCCGGCCCGACCGGAATGCCTTGCGCCTTCGCCCACTGGATGAAATCGGCGACGATGAGGAAGTAGCCGGCGTAATTCATGCTGGCGATGACGCCGAGCTCGAAGGCGAGCCGCTCGCGATATTCCTCGGCGGTGTGGCCGTGCGCGGCGCCGTAGCGCTTCAGCCGCAGTTCGAGGCCGGCTTCGGCAGCTCGGCGCAGCGCCTGCGCCTCGTCGGCCTCGCCGTTGCCGCGATCGGCGGAAAAACGCGGCAGAATCGGCGCCAGCGTGACTGGACGGAACGCGCAGCGTTCGGCGATCTCGACTGTCGCCGCGAGCGCCTCCGGCAGATCGGCGAACAGTGCCGCCATCTCGGCGCGGCTCTTGAAGCGGTGCTCGGGCGTCAATTGGCGGCGCTCGCTGTCGGCGATCAGCTTGCCCTCGGCGATGCAAAGCAGTGCGTCATGGGCTTCGTAGTCCTCGCGCGTAGCGAAGAACGGCTCGTTGGTCGCGACCAGCGAAATGCCGCGGCCGTAGCCGAGCTCGACCAGCGCGGGCTCCGCTGTCTTTTCAGCCGGCGTGCCGTGGCGCTGCAATTCGATATAGAGGCGATCGCCGAACAGATTTTGCAATCCTTCACAACGCGCCAGCGCCAGCGCGTGCTGTCCGCCGGCGAGCGCAATGTCGAGTGATCCGCCCGGGCCTCCGGTCAGCGCGATCAGCCCGCCGGTCTCACCGTCGAGCCATGACAGCTTGATGTGCGGGCGCTCGTGCTGCGCCGTGTCGAGATAGGCGCGTGAGCAAAGCCGCATCAGGCTGCGGTAGCCATCCTCGCGCGCGGCGAGAAGGACGAGGCGCGGCCAGGTGTCGGCTATGGCGCCGGGCCGAACTTCCTGATCGCCGAAATCGATGCCGAGCGCGCAGCCGACGATGGGCTGGATGCCGACGCCGGCCATCTTCTCGGAAAACTCGAGCGCCCCGAACATGTTGTCGGTGTCGGTCAGCGCCAGTGCCGGCTGGCGGTCTTTTTTGGCAAGTTCCGCGAGGCGGGCGATCGTCAGCGCGCCCTCAAGCAGCGAATAGGATGAGTGCACGTGCAGGTGCACGAAGCCGAGTTCGGAACGACCTAGCTTGGCAGCCATAATGCTCGGCGCTCGCAATCTGCGATTCCACTGGCAGCGAGGATGGGGGATCGCAAGCGGCGCTGTCTATCGCGGCGGCGCGCCGAACGCTTGCCGCGCACAGAAACTTTCACCCACGGCCCTGGGGCGCTCGGCAGCTCACAAAACTCCGAGCACCTGCGCCCAAACCGCGACCATGGCGAGAAACAGGCTGAGCGACGCCAGTGCCAGAGCCTCTTCAACGACCGATCGAACCACGACTCGTCCCCTTTGTCCTGTGAACGAAAGGAGAACATAGTTCATGTTATGTTCGATTGTCAACACCCTGAGCCGGCAGCCGGTAGGCGCGTGCAAAGCCGGCAGGGCAAAACCCAGCCCTGGATGCAATGGAACTTGGGGTAGTACGGTGCATTGTCCGCCGCGCCGTAGCACTTTTTGGTCTATTTCGGATTCGGCAAATACACGAGGAGGAGGGTTTCATAAAAAAACTCACGATGACTTTGACAGCGACCGCGCTGCTGCTGGGATCGATGGCGTTGACCGCCAACGCGCAAACCCAACAGCTCGGCGCCGGCCTTCACGTGCAACTCCAGAACGCCACCCCGATCGTGAAGCAAGCGGCGTGTCGGGGATTTGGCCCCATTGCCCCCCGGGATATGTATGGACTTGCGGCCGTTACGGCCGCTGCTGGTGCCGGCCCTGCTATTGATTGCAACCGCGACAGCGGTAACCTTTGTGTTCGAGGCCGCCTGGGGGCGGCCTCGTCATTGATAGCTGGACTAGCCGCAAATCTGTCCCAGACTTGTGAAATATGACGGGGCTTCCGGCGTTTATAACTCAGGGCAGTGCAGAGCCAGGTGGCCGGTCATGAGATATCCCTTTGCCGTAGTCGGACTGCTCGTTGCCGCCGCATGCTGCGGCACGCCCGCGCAAGCGCAAAACTATCCGTGGTGTGAATACCTTAGCAGCGACGATGGCGGCGGCACGAACTGCGGCTTCATCAGCTTCGAACAATGTATGGAAAGCGCACGAGGCAACGGCAGCGATTGCCGGGTCAATACACAATACACGCCGCCGCTCGGCACCCATCACGATCCGGGCGCCGCGGCAACGTCTACCCCGCACCACCATCGCGCGGCGCGGAAGCCGCAAAAGAATTCCTGATCGCCGGGCGGTGCCAGCGGTGCGTGCCGCTCGCCGTGCGGGATCGCAAGCCGGGAGACAGACATGAAGCCTACACTTTGCATTTTGGGCGCTCTCATCGCCACCGTCGCGATCGGTGCTCCGGCCAAAGCGCAAAACTATCCATGGTGCGAGTATATTAGCGGCCCGATGGGCGGCGGCAGAAACTGCGGATTCGTCAGCTTCGAACAGTGCATGGCGAGCGCGCGCGGCAACGGCGGCGACTGCCGGGTCAATACGCAATACACGCCGCCGCCAGGTCCTCATCATACGGCGCGGAAGCCGCAAAAGAATCCCTGATCGTTCGCCGCAGCGCGCAGTACCTTCGGCGTCAGGGCAGTTCGACCACCAGACCGTCGCGGATCGTCACCCGGCGATCCATTTGCGCGGCGATGTCGAGATTGTGGGTGGCGATGATGGCGGCGAGCCCGGACGCGCGCACCAGCTGGCCAAGCGTTGCGAAGACGTGACCGGCGGTGCGTACATCGAGATTGCCGGTGGGCTCGTCGGCCAGCAGGATGCGCGGCGCGTTGGCGACTGCGCGAGCAATCGCAACGCGCTGCTGCTCGCCGCCAGACAATTCCGCCGGACGGTGAGTCAGGCGGTCCTTCAGTCCCAGATAGCTCAAAAGCTCCGCGGCGCGCTCACTTGCTTTCTTGCGTCCCAGCCCACGCACCATCTGCGGCAGCATGACGTTCTCCAGCGCGGAGAATTCCGGCAGCAGGTGATGGAATTGATAGACGAAACCGATCTCGGTCCGCCGGATCCGGGTGCGCGCCATGTCGCTCAAATTCGAAGTCGCAGCGGCGTTGATATAGACCTCGCCGGCGTCGGGATGTTCGAGCAGGCCGGCAATATGAAGCAGCGTCGATTTGCCGGCGCCGGACGGCGCCACAAGCGCCACCGACTCGCCGCGCCACACCGCAAGCTCGGCGCCCTTGAGAATATCGAGCGTTAAGTCGCCCTGGCGGAAGTGCCGGCCGATGCCGTGCAGGAAGATCAGCGGACGCTCTTCGGCGGCGGCGGTGGACGTTGCGGCCTCGCTTATCGTTGTTGTGTCGTCCATCGCGCCTGATCACTCGTAACGCAGCGCTTCGACCGGATCGAGCCGCGCCGCCCGCCACGATGGATAAAGCGTCGCCAACAGCGACAGCCCGAGCGCCATGACGACGACGGCCGTGGTCTCCCGGAAATCCATATCGGCGGGCAGTTTGGACAGGAAGTACAGCTCCGGTGAGAACAGTTCGGTATTGGTCAGCCAGGACAGGAAATGCCGGATCGACTCGATGTTGAGGCAGATAATCATGCCGAGCAGAAATCCGACGACGGTCCCGACCACCCCGATCGCAGCGCCGGTGATGAGGAAAATGCGCATGATGGCCCCTTGCGTTGCGCCCATGGTGCGCAGGATGGCGATATCGCTGCCCTTGTCCTTCACCAGCATGATCAGCCCGGACACGATGTTGAGCGCCGCGACCAGCACGATCAGCGTCAGGATCAGGAACATCACATTGCGTTCGACCTCGAGCGCATTGAAGAAGGTTGCGTTACGCTGCCGCCAGTCGATCATGTAGATCGGCCGCGCAGCGGCCTCGGTGACAAGCTTGCGGAAATTGTCGATATGATCCGGGTCGTCGGTATAGACCTCGATTGCGGTGACGTCGCCGGTGCGATTGAAGTAAGCCTGCGCTTCGGTCAGCGGCATGAAGACGAACGCGGCGTCGTATTCCGACATTCCGATCTCGAACACGGCTGCGATCTTGTAGGCCTTGATGCGCGGCGTAGTGCCCATCGGCGTCACCGCGCCCCGCGGGGCGACGAGCGTCAAATTGTCCCCTGCCCGCACCGAAAGCTGCTCGGCAAGCCGCGAGCCGATAGCCAGCCCCTGGCCCTGATCGAAGCCGTCGAGCGTGCCTTGCTTGATGTTCTTGGCGACGGACGTAAGTTTCGCCAGATCATCGGCGCGGATGCCGCGCACCAGCACGCCGGACGCATTGAAGGGCGAGGACGCCAGCGCTTGTCCCTCGACGATCGGCGCGGCCAGCCGTATGCCCGGAATCTTGGAAACCCGGTCGGCGACCGCCTCCCAATCGTTGAGCGGTGATTCCAGCGGCTGGATCAGCAAGTGGCCGTTGAGGCCCAAAATCTTGGTGAGCAGTTCCTGGCGGAAGCCATTCATCACCGCCATGACGATGATCAGCGTGGCGACCCCGAGCATGATGCCGAGGAACGAAAAGCCGGCGATGACGGAGATGAATCCCTCTTTGCGCCGCGCCCGCAGATAGCGCAGCGACAGCATCCATTCGAACGGCGCAAAAGGATGAGTGCCGGTCGGTTCGGCCATTCAGTTCAGGTCCCCGCGAACACTTGGAGTTTCACACGATTCTGGCGGTTTCAAGTAATCCCCAGGTTCATGAACTCAGCCCGACCACGGCGTCGGTGGGCGACATGAGTTCCCGCAAGCCATCGGAACGCCGCTTGACCTCGACTTTACCCTCGGCAAGCCCCCGCGGCCCAACCAGGATTTGCCAGGGGACGCCGATGAGGTCGGCGGTGGCGAATTTCGAGCCGGGCCGCTCGTCGAGGTCGTGATAGAGCGTGTCGATGCCCTTGGCCCGGAGTTCCGCGTAGAGCCCCTCACAGGCGGCATCGGTCTCGCTCGAACCCTGCTTGAGGTTGAGGATCACCGCCTTGAACGGCGCGACCGCCTCCGGCCACTTGATGCCAGCATCATCATGGGAGGCCTCGATGATGGCGGCGACCAGCCGGCTCGGGCCGATGCCATAGGAGCCCATATGCACCGCCCGCTCCACGCCATCGGGCCCGGCGACCATCGCCTTCATCGGCTCGGAATATTTGGTGCCGAAATAGAAAATGTGACCGACTTCGATGCCGCGCGCCGAGACACGCTTGTCGGCCGGGAGCTGGGCAAACGCCGCCGCGTCGTGCTTCTCCGAAGTCGCCGCGTAGAGCGAGGTCCATTTGTCCACGATGGCCTGCAAGCCTTTGATGTCGCCGAAATTCACGTCAGCTCCGGGAACCTCGAAGCCGAGATAATCGCTGTGGCAGAACACTTCGCTCTCGCCGGTTTCGGCGAGGATGATGAACTCGTGGGACAGATTGCCGCCGATCGGGCCCTCTCCGCCACCATCGGGATCGAGCGCAAGCCCATCCGCGCGAAGGTGCGCAAATAGGCGATGAACATGCGGTTATAGGCGTGCTTGGCGCCGGCAAAATCCACATCGAATGAATAGGCGTCCTTCATCAGGAACTCGCGGCCGCGCATCAGGCCAAAGCGCGGCCGCACCTCGTCCCGGAACTTCCATTGGATGTGGTAGAGGTTCAGCGGCAGGTCTTTGTACGAGCGCACGTAAGAGCGAAAGATCGCCGTGATCATTTCCTCGTTGGTCGGACCGTAGAGCATGTCGCGCTCATGACGGTCCTTGATGCGCAGCATCTCCTTGCCATAGGCCTCGTAGCGGCCGCTTTCGCGCCACAGATCGGCGGACTGAATGGTCGGCATCAGGAGCTCGATGGCGCCGGAGCGATCCTGCTCTTCTCGCACGATCTGGCAGACCTTCTGGAGCACGCGGAAGCCCAGCGGCAGGAAGGCGTAAATGCCGGCGGCCTCCTGGCGGATCATGCCGGCACGCAGCATCAGCCGGTGGGAGGCGACCTCCGCTTCCTTCGGTGTTTCACGCAGGTTGGGCAGGAAGTAGCGGGAAAGGCGCATAGAATCTCATCAAGATGGCCGCGCCAGTGAAGCCGCAGTGGCCGCGGAAATACAAGAGGCAGCCAAACATCGCTCGACGCCGCCGCAGCGGGAACCGACGCGGTTTTTTTACTGCTCGGCGCCCGCAAACTGATGACAAGGGTTCTAAGATCGACTACCAATTGCAGCGCGCTTCCGAAAGCCCCGTGTTCAATCGCGGGAAATTTGGAAGAGCGGTCCAAGTCTTGGGAGGATAAGTCTTGGGAGGATGACCCGAACGCGCAGCGCAACACCGCGACAGCGGTTGGAAGCGTAGATCGAACAGAATCATGCGTGGATCAGGGTTCAGATGAGGATTTTAAAGCAGGGCGCTCGCCCTGCTTTTCTTTTGCCGTCCGAGGCCATTTTTCGCTTCAAATTGCGCGAAAATGTGTGCGTGAGGTATTAAAATAGTTCTTCAAGCGATTGATTTTACGTCATTTATTTTTCATCGATCGGCGCTACTGCCCGGGCGTACTCATGTGCAACCCGAACGGCGCCAAAAGTCCTTCGAGCGTGACCAGACGCTCGACATAAACGACGTAGCAGCCGGCGAAAATCACCAGCGAGACCAGCGTCGTCCACACCAACTTTCGTCGCAGGTCGGGGATTGCCGGAGCGCCGGGGTCGGTACCGGGGGCGATTTCACCCGCCTCGTCCTGGCGGCGCACGCCCCACGGCAGCACCGCGAACAGCACGAGCCACCAGATCAGGAAAAAGATCGCCAAGCCTGTGGTGATGGGCATTTCAGCCCTGCTCCAGTTCCACGAGCGTGCCGAAAAAATCCTTCGGATGCAGGAACAGCACCGGCTTGCCATGCGCTCCGGTTTTCGGCTCGCCGTCGCCGAGCACGCGCGCGCCGGCCGCCTTGAGCGCATCGCGCGCGGCGCGGATATCAGCCACCTCGTAGCAAATGTGATGCATGCCGCCGTCCGGATTGCGTTCGAGGAATTTCGCGATCGGCGAACCTTCGCCGAGTGGCTCGATCAGCTCGATCTTGGTGTTCGGCAGTGTGATGAAGACCGTGGTCACACCATGGTCCGGCTGCGGCACGGCAGCCGACACCTCGGCGCCCAGCACATCACGATAAACCGCCGTCGCCTTGCCGAGATCACGCACCGCGATTGCCACGTGATTGAGCCTGCCGATCATGTTTGAGGTCTCCTGCATCCCGGCAGGGGCATCTTATACCGTCAGAACGTGGACGTGGCAGAGCGGCTTTTTCTTCCAGCGTTCGGCGATAGCGCCGCGCACGGCGCGCCGCACCGCTTCCGACACCGCGTCGGCATCGCGACGCCGCGGCATTGGCAGTGCTTCGAACGCCTCTTCGACCGCCTCGCGCGCAATCTCGGTCATCGAGGCGCCAGCGGCGTCGGTCTCCGGTAAGCCGACGAGTTCGACCTCGGGATCGGCCACCAGCACGCCTTTATCGCTCAGCGCCAGCGCGACCGACACGATGCCGGAAAAGCTCAGCCGCCGGCGCGCCGCCACGGTCCGTGACTCGGCGTTGATCAGGAGCGCGCCATCCTTATAGAGGCGGCCCGAGGGAACCTTGTCGATGATTTCCGCGAGCCCGGGCGCCAGGCGAACCAGATCGCCGTTGCGGCAGACCAGGACCTGCGGCACTCCAACGCGGCGGGCAAGCTCGGCGTGTTCGGCAAGGTGCAGCGCTTCACCATGCGCCGGGATGAGAATTTGCGGCCTGACCCATCCGATCATGTCGCGCAGCTCGTCGCGCCGCGGGTGGCCGGAGACGTGAACGAGGTGCGTCCGGTCGGTGATGACCTCAATGCCCTGGGTGACCAAGCCATTGATGACCTCGCCAACGGCCTTCTCGTTGCCGGGGATCGCGCGCGAGGAAAAGATCACGCGGTCCCCCTTGGCGAGGGTGACCTCCGGATGCTCGTCCCGGGCGATGCGCGAGAGCGCGGCGCGCGGCTCTCCCTGACTGCCCGTGCACAGCGCTAAAACCTTGTCCGGGGGAAGATAGCCGTAGCTCTCCACGCTGCGGAAATCCTGCACGCCATCGAGATAACCGGTCTCGCGCGCAACTTGGGTAACGCGCTCCATGGCGCGGCCGACTAGGACGACCTCGCGTTCGGCGGCGCGGGCAGCGTCGGCCACCGCGCGGAGGCGCCCGACATGGGAGGCAAACGTCGTCACCGCGACGCGGCGGGGCGCGGTGCGGATGAGTTCGGCCAGCGTGCGGGCGACGTCGGATTCCGACGGCGAGCGGCCGTCGCGAACCGCATTGGTGGAATCGCCCACCAGCGCCAGGACACCTTCATCGCCGAGCGCGGTCAGCCGCGCCTGATCGGTCGGCGGACCGAGCACCGGCGTGAGGTCGATCTTCCAATCGCCGGTATGCAGCACAATGCCGGCCGGCGTGCGGATCGCCAGCGCATTGGATTCCGGAATGGAATGGGCAACGTCGATGAAATCGACCGTGAACGGGCCGAGCGTCAAGCGGCCGCGAAGCGGCACGACTTTGATCGGAATCTCCGGCGCACGGGGCTCGGACAACCGCTTGGCCTCGAACAACGCTGCCGTGAACGGCGTGGCATAGAGCGGCACCTTCAGCCGCGGCCACAGATCGATCAGCGCGCCCAAATGG
>Ga0102924_1003571_pt1 | contig 16265 bp, 15 predicted proteins | sample PaiPotPPM11metaG_FD_80116 | JGI IMG/M metagenome (GOLD analysis project Ga0102924, IMG submission 80116) | Iron sulfur acid spring bacterial and archeal communities from Banff, Canada, to study Microbial Dark Matter (Phase II) - Paint Pots PPM... ... | reverse complement strand
CTGGGCGTGCTCGGCTCGACGGTGATCTTTCACGACGTCTGGGTGCCCTATGCCGAGCGCGCAGCGTGGCTGACCCAGGCGAACTGCGCGCTGTCGTGTGCGCGCGAGCACCTCGAGACCCGGTTCGCGTTTCGAACGCGGCTCCTGGACTGCCTGTGGGCTGGTCTGCCGATCGTCTGCACCAGCGGCGACGACCTCGCCGCGCGCGTCGATCGCGACGATCTGGGCGCGGTAGCCGGTCCCGGCGATGTCGGCGGGCTCGCCGACGCGATCGAGCGGGTCCTCGATCGCGGCCGCACGGCATACACCGAACGACTGGCAGCCGCGGCCGCGGAGTACACCTGGTCCCAGGTCGCACGGGTTCTGGTCAGCTGGGTCCTCGATCAGGGTGCTCCGGCGCGCCCGGGCGACTGCGCCACGGCGCTCGCTCGGCCAGCGGCCCAGCGGATGCGGGAGCTCGCCTATCTTGGTGCGGTGCGACCGTTCTTGGCGCGCAGGCGTCCTGGCGCTCGATGAAGACTTCGTTACCGGCCCGAGGGGACGGCAGCAATCCGCTATTGAGCGTGGCGGTGCTCTCATACAACGGCCGTCATCTGCTGCAGGTGGTTCTGCCTTCGCTGGCCCGACAGAGCTTTCGCGACTTCGAGGTGATCGTGGTCGACAACGGGTCTCGTGACGACACGGTCTCCTGGCTGGGCGAGCACTGGCCCGAGGTGGAGATCGTCTCGCTACCCGAAAACGTCGGAGTCACCCCGGCGTTGAACGTCTGCGCCCGCGCCGGCCGAGGCGAGCTGATCGGCGTGTTCAACAACGACCTCGAGCTCGACCCCGCGTGCCTGGGCGAGCTCGCCGCCGCGCTGCGCGAGCATCGCGAGGCGGGCTGGGCCGGGGGGAAGCTGATCGACTTCTATCGCCGCGACGTGATCGACGGCGCAGGTGATGTATTCACGTGGGTGGGGTCAGGCAGTCGACGGGGCCATGGCGAGCGAGATCGCGGCCAGTACGACGAGCCGCAGGCGATCTTCGGCGCGTGCGGGGGTGCTGCTGTTTACCGGCGCAGCGCACTCGAGGCGGTCGGACCGTTCGACGAGGACTTCGTGGCGTTCTACGAGGACATCGACTGGGACTTCCGCGCGCAGCTCGCCGGCTTCAGCTGCCGCTACGTGCCGACCGCGGTCGCGTACCACATGGGGAGTGCGACCCTCGGCGGGGGACTGACCGACTTCACGCGCTTTCAGCTGTGGCGCAACACGCTGTGGATCGTGGCCAAGGATGTACCCGCCGGTGCCCTCGTGCGCCATGCCCACGAGCTGGCCCTAGGGCAGCTGACGAACCTGGCAGTTGCGTGGTGGGATGGCAAGCTCGACATCTGGCTCGCCGTCTGGCGTGACGCGCTGCGCGCGCTCCCTCGCGTGCTGCGCAAGCGACGCGCGGTCCAGGCCCGGAGACGCGTGGGGCTTCGTGAGCTGGAAGCGGCGATCGGCAGCGACTCCGTGGGCCTCAGGCCTGATCGCTGATCTGCTCACGCCACCACTCGACGGTTGCGCCGAGACCCTCGGCCAGCGGTATCTGAGGTCGGAAGCCAACCTCGTCCCGGAGGCGGGCCGGATTGCCGAGGATTCGGGCCGGGTCCGCGGCGCGCATGGGGAGTGCTCCGAAGTCGACGCGATCGAGGCCGCCCGCGGCTGCCGCCGTCAGGGTGACGATCTCCCTCACCGTTGAGGGCAGCCCCGAAGCGATGTTCACCGGCCCTTCGACCCGGCTATCGAGCAGCCTCTCAAATGCGCCCGCGACATCGTCGACGTGGAGGAAGTCGCGCACCTGCGAGCCCTCCGTGGTTGGAACACGTTGGCCGCGCAACAGCCCGCGCGCCACCGATGCCACGAGTCTGCTCGGATGCTCCGCCGGTCCGTACATGAAGAAGATGCGACCCCACGCGAGCGAGACTCCGCGCTCGGCGGCGAGCCGCGTCGCGTCGCTCAGCGTGGCGGCCTTGCATCGTCCATACAGCGTCGACGGTTCGATCGGGCTGCTGAGCTCCTGCAGCAGCTCGCTGTCCCAGCGGTACTCGGCGCAGGTTCCCGCCATCACTGCGCGGACTCCGCCCTCGGTCGCAAAGGCGCCGAGCAGGTGCAGCGTGGCGTCGACCCAGCGCTCGTTCTCGGCGGCGGTCCAGAACTTGCCCGGTACTGCGTACCAGGCGAAGTGCAGCAGGTGACTCGCACCCGCAGTCATGGCCACCCGATTCGCGGCAGCCGGGTCGAGCAGATCCGCCGTATGCCACGTCACTCCCGGGGCAGGTGCCCCGGGAGTTCGAGCGACCGCGTGCACCACGTGGCCTTGCTCGCAAAGCAACCCCACGGCGCGGCGGCCGATGAAGCCGGTCGCCCCGGTGACCAGGACGCGACTCACCGCGCATAGTCCGGGTAGGAAGCGTCGCGGGGTGAGATCGCGCGGCCTCCCGGCGGCGGCTCCGGCCAGGCGATGGCGAACGCCGGATCGTCCCAGCGTGCGCCCCGCGCGGCGGTGGGCTCATACGGCACCGAGATCTGGTAGAGGACCTCGCTGCGGTCGCGAAGCGTCTGGAAGCCGTGGGCGCAACCGGTGGGAACGAACAACGCTCGTCCGTTGTCCTCGCTCAGCTCGGTGGCGTACCACTGCAGGTAAGTGGAGGAGTCGGGGCGAAGGTCGAGGACTACATCGTGGATCGCGCCGTGGGTACAGCGCACGAGCTTGGCTTCTGCGTACGGTTCAGCCTGGTAGTGCATACCCCGCAACGTTCCGCCGCGGGTGTTGAACGAGCTGCTGCACTGAGCGATCGCCGGGTCGATTCGATGCTCGGCGAACTCCCGCGCGCAGTACGTGCGCGCAAAGTGCCCGCGCTCATCTATGAGCCGTTCCGGATCGACCACATAGGCGCCCGCGATTGGGCTCTCAGTAAAGATCATTACCTGGCAGCGCTTGTCACCCGACGCCGCGCAGTCTAAGAGCCGGGTTGCGCTCGCGCGTGCCGACCGTGGGGTCCGAGGCGCCTCGCACGCCGCCTAGAATGGCCAGCTGTCCGATGACGATCTCCGTTCTCCTGCCGACCCACAACCGCCTCGAGTTTCTCCGCTACGCGGTCGAGTCGGTCCGCCGTCAGGATGACGCCGAATGGGAGATCGTGATCTCCGACAACGACTCCACGGAGGACATTGCGGGTTTCGTGCGCGGGCTCACCGACCCGCGCGTGCGCTACGTGCGAACCGACCGATTTATTCCGGTGACCGACAACTGGAACAACGCCCTACGGCACAGCACCGGCGATTACATCGTGATGCTCGGCGACGACGATGCGTTGTTGCCGGGCTACTTCTCGGCACTGCGCGCAGTAGTAGATCGCTTCGACCGTCCCGACGCTGTCTACTCCGGCGCATTCCTGTACGCGTATCCGGGCGTGCTTCCAAACGCGCCCGAGGGCTATCTCAAGCTGAGTCTCACCGCTCCATTCTTCGCCGGCGCTGAGGAGCCGTTCGTGCTCGACCGTTCGCAAGCACGCGAGCTCGCCCGCGCCGCGATGGACTTTCACGTGCGCTACGACTTCAACATGCAGTACGTCGCAGTGAAACGTGAGACTGTCGATCGTCTTGCCGGCGACGGCGAGTTCTTTCGCTCTCCCTTCCCGGACTATTACGCGATGAACCTCGTGTTCGCGTCCGCAGAGCGGATCGCGGTCGATCCGCAGCCCCGCGTAGTCGTTGGGATCACGCCGCGCTCACACGGCTACTTCCATTTCAACCGTCGCGAGGCTGATGCGCGGACGCTGCTCAATGGGGAGCAGGTGGAGCCGGAGATCCGGCGCGACCTGGCACCGATCATCCTCCCGGGGACGAACATGAACACCTCATGGCTGGTGGCGATGGAGTCCCTCCATCGCCGGCTCGGATCGCCCTCCGAGATGCGCCCGAACTACGCCAGATATCGCCGGCTCCAGGCGATCTACTGCGCACAGGCGTACCACATCCACCGCACCGTCACGCGAGCCGAGCTCGCGGAGGCGGCAGCCGGCCTCCCCTGGATTCAGCGACTGGGGCTACGGCTGCTAGGTCCGATCGCCGGTGTCGTGCTGCGCAGGGCTCCCGGCCTGCGCCCTCGCGTCGGCGCGGTGTTTGATCGCCTGGTCGGTCAGACGGTCACCCCCGCACAGCGGGCTGCGCCAGAGCTCGGCCGCTATCAGAACATCATCGAGGTCTTCGAGCACCACGAGCGGGAGTCTCAGCCGGTCGGTCACAACTCGTGACGAGCGCGGGATGTGCCCTCTGCGGCGATCGGACGACGATCGCGTTCAGCACGACTGACCGGAACCGCAAGCTGTCGAGTGAGCGGTTTACCTACCACCGCTGCGGTGCGTGCAACACGCTCACGCTCGCGCCCGTCCCAGCTGATCTCAACCGCTACTACCCGCCGGAGTACTACCGCCTCCCACGGAACCGCACCGAATTGCTCGCGGCTGCCGCTCCCGAGCGTTACAAGCTCGAGATCATCGGCCGATTCGTCGCCGCTGGGCGAGTGGTTGAGATCGGCCCCGCAGTAGGCCAATTTGCAGTCGTGGCGCAGGAGGCGGGGTACGAGACGAGTGCAATCGAGATGGACGCCGCGTGTTGCCGGTTCCTACGCGACGCCTTGCAGATCGAAGTACATGAGACGTCCGACCCAAGCGCGGCCCTTGCTGCCGGTGGCCCATTCGACGTGGTCGCGATGTGGCACGTGATCGAACATCTGGAGGAGCCTCGAGCGGTGCTCTCGGCGGCGGCCGAAGCACTGCGGCCGGGTGGCGTGATCGTGCTCGCCGCACCAAATCCAGACGCATTCCAATTTCGGGTCTTCGGTCGGCGCTGGGCCCACGTTGATGCGCCGAGGCACCTGACGCTGCTGCCGATCGCCGCGCTCGAGGGGTTGGCGCGAGAGCTCCGCCTGGACGTGGTCCTCGCAACAACGCGCGACGCCGGCACGATTGGCTGGAACCGCTTCGGGTGGCGCGAATCGCTGGCCGGCTTCGGAAACGGTAGCCGCGCCAAGCAGGGCTTACGGCTCCTGGGTTCGGTCGCGGCGCGGGCAATGGCTCCGTTCGACCGTCGCGATCAACGCGGGTCGACTTACACGCTCGTGCTGCGCAGGCCCGCGCCGTGAGCGAGCCTGCCGCAGCCGATCAATCGAGCAGTCGCATCTCCGGCGCTCGCGCAGCGAAGCGCCCTCCCCATTCACCGATGTAGGCGTGCTGCTCCATGATCTCCTCACGGAGGTTCCAGGGGAGGATCAGGACGACGTCGGGCTTGGTCTCCCGGAGTGCCTCCGGCGCTCGAATCGGAATGTGGCTGCCAGGCAGAAGATGCGCCTGCTTCTCAGGGTTGAGATCGACGGTGTAGTCGATGAAATCGGTCCCGATTCCGCAGAAGTTCAGCAGCGTATTGCCCTTCGCCGGGGCGCCGTAGCCGGCGATCGACAGTCGCTGTCGCTTCAGCTCGATCAAGAACGACAGGATCTCGCGTTTCTCCTCGCGCACGCGATGTGCGTAGTTCAGGTACGTCTGGACGTCCTCGTAGCCGCCACCGAGTTCGCGACTTACGAGCTCGGTGGCGCGTTCGGTGTCGGGTTTGCCGTCGTCGTCGGCGTGACACCCGTAGATCCGCAGCGAGCCACCATGGGTCGGCAGCTCCTGTACGTCAAACAGCCTTAGCCCATGCTCGGCGAATACCCGGCGTACGGTGAGAAACGAGAAGTAGCTGAAGTGCTCGTGGTAAATCGTGTCGAACTGGTTCTGTTCGACGAGGCGCACCAGGTGGGGAAATTCCATCGTGATCACCCCGCCGGGCTTCAGCAGCAGCTTCATCCCGGCGACGAAGTCGTTGAGATCGGGCACGTGGGCGAGCACGTTGTTCCCGATCAGGAGGTCAGCCGCCGACTCGGTCGCCAGCGAGCGCGCCGTCTCACGGCCGAAGAACTCGACCAAGGTCGGGATCCCCTTCTGAAGCGCGACCTTGGCCACGTTGGCGGCCGGCTCGATCCCCAGAACCGGGACCCCGCGCTCACGGAAGTACTGGAGCAGGTAGCCATCGTTGGAGGCCAGCTCTACGACGTGGCTGCGCTCATCGATCCCAAAGCGCTCGACCATCTCCTCGACGTAGCGCCGGCTGTGATCGAGCCAGGTGCTCGAGTATGAGGAGAAATAGGCGTATTCGGAGAAGATCTGATCGGGGGTCTCGAACTCCTCGAGCTGGACGAGGAAACAGGACGAACATGCGAACGCTCGTAACGGATAGAAAGGCTCCATCCCATTGGCCTGCTCCGGGGTTAGGTAGCTGTTCGCCAGCGGGGACATGCCCAGATCGGCGAAGACGTGCTCGAGCGGAGCGGCGCAGAAGCGACAGGTGGACGCCATCGGGCGAGCAGGCTAGCGGACGGTCAACCACCCCGTCGGCGCTCTAACACATGCATCAGCTCGGGTGGGCGGAGTCCGAGCAGCGCGAGCCCGGCCGCGTAGATTGCCAGCCCGATGACCGTGCGCAGCAGCGGGTGAAGACCCGGCAGCAACAGGGGTGCTGCGCCCGCGATGGCGGCCACCGCAACGGCCGCCAGCGATCGAATCCGCAACCGGGTCCGCCGTAACCGCAGGAGCAGCACGAGCTGGCCGATCGCCAGGCAGCTCTCAGCGGCGACGGCCGCGATCGCCGCTCCCCGCGCCTGATCGATCGGAACGAGCACGAGTGTCAAGACGACGTTCGCGATCAGTGCTGCCCCGTTCGCGATCAGCAGCGCCATGTGCCGGCGGAGCGAGAGCAGCGGGAACCCGGTCGCGACTGCGAGGAAGGTCGCTATCAGCGCGGTCGCTTGGATCTGAAGGACGGGGGCAGACGGCGCGCCCTGCTTCCCGGCCAGCACGTCGATCACGAACGGCGCACTGAGGACCACCATCAGCGCCAGGCCGGCGCCGGCAATCAAGGCCAGCTCGAGGATCCGCTCCGTTGCGTACGCAAATCGATCACGGCTCTCACTCGCAGCCCGGGAAAGGATCGGGAAGGCCGCACCGATCGCAAGCGCCGGAATGCCTACCAGCACCTCGGTGACGCGGAAAGAGGTGGCGAAGTAGCCGGTCTGCCGAGCCGAGGCGATCAGCGACATCACGACGATCGTCACGCGGAAGTAGATCGTGTTGACGGCAATCGCGGCCGCGTACGGGATCGTGTCGCGGATCAACCGCCAGCGCTCCTCGCCTCGTACTCGCGGCCTGAGCGGCATGCGGCCGCGCACCAGCACAGCGGTCAGCGCGAGCGCCACGATTCCTGCCGGAATCGTGACCGCGAAGAACGGCAGCAATCCGGACCCGGCGATCACCATGGCGACGATCAGGGCGACGGCGACGAGTTGCCGCGATAGGTCGACGATCGAGATCCAGCCAAAGCGCAGCTCGCCCTGCAGCGCTGCCGTCAGCAGGTTTGACATCGCCAGTAGGACCATCCCGACGCCGGCGATCAGCGTGCCGATGACGAGCGTCCCGCCGTAGCCGGCCACGAGCGTGAATCCGATCCCCAGCACGGCCCCGGCCAAGCTCAGCTCGAGACGGATGCCGAGCAGGCTGCGCATCACCTGCACTCGATCCTCGCCGGCGCGTGTCGCCCACTCGCGCAACGCGATATTCACGAGGCCCGCGTCGGTTAGCCCATTGACGATCGTCACGATCGCCACCACCGTTGTGTAGCGGCCGAACGCCGCGACTCCGAGGTGGCGAATCAATAGCGGCGCCGAGACCAGCGACAGCAGCACGGTCGCCGCATAGCCGGCGCTGCGCAGCACGCTGCCTCGCAATGCAGCTGGTCCGGCCGCGGATGAGCCGACCAGGTCATCGACCGATCCCTCGGCTGCGACGGCATCCGTCGGCGGCGGCACAGATGAACTCATCGCGGCGAATGCTAGGACCGCTACCGGGGGCGCGGTTCGCGCTCCACTCGCCATAATGCCGGACCGCATGGCCACTGCGAACACCAGCACCGTGGCAATCCTCTGTGGCGGTCGCGGCACGCGCCTGCAGGAGCACACGCGCACAATCCCGAAGCCGCTCGTGGAGATCGGTGGTCGGCCGATCCTCTGGCACGTGATCCAGATCTACCTGTGCCAGGGATTCCGGCGCTTTGTCCTCTGCCTTGGCTACAAGGGCGAGATGATCGAGGAGTTCGTCGCCGCCTGCGAATGGCCGGAGGGCACCGAGATCGTGTGCGCGGCGACCGGGCTGGACACGCTCACCGGGGGGCGCATCAAGCGGGCCGCTGAGCACCTGCCAAATGAGACCTTTCACGTCACCTATGCCGATGGCGTCGCCGACATCGACCTCGGCCGCCTCCGCGCCCACCATGAGGCGCATGGGGCGCTCGCGACTATGACCGTCGTCCAGCCAGAGCTCCCGTTCGGTATCACCCAGATCGACGGTGAGGGACGGATCTACGGGTTCCAGGAGAAGCCGCGCGCCGAGCACTGGATCAACGGCGGCTTCTTCTGTTTCGAGCCCGGCGTGCTCGACTACATCGGCGAGGAGAGCGTGCTCGAGCGCCAGCCGTTGGAGCGCCTCGCGGCCGACGGCCAGCTCCGCGGTTTCCGCCATGGCGGCTTCTGGGATTGCATGGACACCTACAAGGACGCCCTGCTGCTCAACGACCTCTGGACCGGGGGTGACGCTCCCTGGAAGGTTTGGGAGCCGGCTGCGCCTGGCGAGGTCGTTCGACCGTGAAGGCCGTGATTCTTGCCGGAGGCCTCGGCTCACGCCTCAGCGAAGAGACAACGACCCGTCCCAAGCCGATGGTTGAGATCGGTGGCAAGCCGATCCTGTGGCACATCATGAAGATCTACGCGACCCACGGGATCACCGAGTTCGTGATCTGCCTCGGTTACCGCGGGTACATGATCAAGGAGTACTTCGCGAACTACTACCTGCACTCGTGCGACGTTTCGTTTGACCTCGTCACAGGCGAGATGGAGGTGCACCGCTCCACTACGGAGCCGTGGCGGGTAACGCTCGTGGAGACGGGCGAGAACACGCAGACCGGAGGGAGGCTCAAGCGGGTCCTACCGTACGTCGGCGACGAAGAGTTCTGCTTCACCTATGGCGATGGCCTGACGGACCTCGATATTGGGGCCCTGATCGGCTTTCATCGCGAGCAGGGACGGATCGCCACGGTCACCGCGGTGCAGCCGCCCGGACGCTACGGCGCGCTGCGAGTCGACGGTCTGCTTGCGAGCAGCTTTGAGGAGAAGCCCCGCGGGGACGGCGGCTGGATGAACGGCGGGTTCTTTGTCCTCTCCGGCGAGGTCAGCCGCTACCTGGCGGGCGGGGACGAGATCGTGTGGGAGCAGGAGCCGCTGCGCGGATTGGCGCGCGACGGCGAGCTTGCCTGCTTCTGCCACGACGGCTTCTGGCAGCCGATGGACACGCTGCGGGACCGGAACGAGCTGCAGCGGGTGTGGGACTCAGGCAACGCTCCGTGGCGGACCTGGGAATGAACATCGACGAGGCGTTCTGGCGCGACCGTCGGGTGCTCTTGACGGGCCACACGGGGTTCAAGGGCGGGTGGCTGGCGTTGTGGCTCCAGTCAATGGGGAGTCGTGTCTGCGGCCTCTCCTGCGGAGTGCCGAGCGAGCCGTCGCTGTACGAGCTCGCGCGCGTAGGCGAGGGAATGAAGGAGGAGATCGTTGCCGACATTCGCGATTTCCAGGCCGTCGAGGAGGCGGTTGCAAAGGCCAGTCCGGAGATCGTCATCCACATGGCGGCACAGCCGCTCGTTCGCCGCTCGTTCGCTGATCCACGCGAGACGTTTGCGACGAACGTGATGGGCACCGTCAACGTGCTCGAAGCCGTTCGGGGGAGGCCGGCTGTACGGGTAGTGGTGAACATCACCTCCGACAAGTGCTATGAGAACCGGGGCTGGGAGTGGGGGTACCGCGAGGACGAGCCGATGGGGGGTCACGATCCATATTCGAGCTCGAAGGGCGCCGCCGAACTGGTCACCGCCGCCTACCGGAGATCATTCTTTGCCGCGCCGGAAGGAACGCGGGTCGCGACTGCCCGCGCTGGGAACGTGATCGGGGGCGGGGATTGGGGGCAGGAGCGCCTGGTCCCCGACATCGTCCGCGCGGCGATCGACGGGCGCACGCTCCAGATTCGAAACCCAGCTGCCGTACGGCCGTGGCAGCATGTGATCAATCCGCTTAGCGGCTATCTGCTGCTAGCGCAGGCGTTGTGGTCCTCGCCTGAGCTGGCGGGTGGCTGGAACTTCGGGCCCCCCGATGACGACGCGCGGCCGGTGTCGTGGGTGGTGGAGCAACTGCTCGAACGTTGGTCTGGGCGCCCCACCTGGGAGCCCGATCCGGGACCCCATCCGCACGAGGCCCAGTACCTCAAGCTCGATTCCTCGCGCGCGCGAGCACGATTGGGCTGGCACCCGCTCGTGTCGCTGGAAGCCGCGCTCGAGAGCATCGTCGCGTGGCACGAGGCGCTCGGCGCGGGCACCGACATGCGGGCGGTGACGCTCACGCAGATCGAACAGCTCGTGACGGGGTCCGTCGGCGCAGCCTGACGGCGCCCGCGCCGGTGGTGCTTATCGGGTGTGGTAGACGATCACGCCGCCCACCAGTTGCGGGTGAAGTCCGAGCGCGGCGAGGGCCTGCGGCCAGCCCTGGGGGTTGCGTGCGTCGACCAGCACGGCGTCGACACGACGGACTCTGAGGAATGCCCGCAGGCTCGCCGGGTCGGCTAACGGTGCGGTCGTCGGCCGTGATAGAGACCCGACGAGCGCCCGCTCGTAGCCGCGTGGTAACAGCGCTCCGAGTGAACCGTCCGTGAGGCGGAACCAGAACCCGGTTTCCGCTTGCCAGAGCATGCTGTCGCCGCCGATGCTGTAGCGCAGGCCGAGCACGTTCGCGTTGAGCACGTTGGACTCGTGTCGCAGGACGGTCCGGTATCGGGCGGTGGTGAACAGCGGTGGATTGGGGGGCTGACTGTGCCACGCCGCGCCGAGGTTGGGCAACAGCGCCGCAAGGCCGATTGCCGCAACGACCCATTTCGCCACGCCAACTTTCCCGCGCCGGGGCTGGCCGAGCCAGATCGCCACCATCAGCCCGACGATTAGGAACATGAAGGCTCCGAAACGGGCGGGTGCCATCTCGTTCAGCAGCGGCAACCATCCGATCCACTTCCACGGCATCGGGATCGTGGCATGACCGCCGATGCGGAGGTGGGAGCCGAGCATCAGCACGACCGTCACAGCGAGGATCCCGAGCAGCACCCGGGCGACCGGAGTGCGCCACCGGGTGATCTCGTAGCGCAGCAGGACCAGGACCAGCGGTATGCCGATGTAGACGCCGTTCTCGGCAGTACCGCCGCTGAAGTCGCGCGCGACGAGGGAGAACCAGGTACGTCCGAAGCGGACCACCGGCGTCGGGATTACGAAGCCGAGCGTGTCGGCCACGAAGGTGTTCCCGAAGCCGTTGAAGAACTTGGGGCTCTTGTCGCCGGTGAGCCCGTAGTAGATGAACACGCTGGTGAGCACCGCCGCGGCGACTCCCGCTGCGAGGACCAGCGGGATCGCCGCCTTGAGGCGACCGCGGGCGCCCGGGGCGAGCGCCAGCGCGACGGCAAAGGCGACCGTGCCGAGCAGGACGAACATCACGGTGAGCTCGGGCTGGGAGACGAACAGAAACGCGAGCACGAGCGTCATCAGCATCAGGAACCGTCGCCGGTCGATCCGCTCGTCGATCAGGCGCAATACGAGATGGACGGCAGCTGGGATCGGGAAGATCAGCAGCAGGTCGAGATGTCCTTGCAGGTGGCCGAGCACGTAAGGCGAGAAGCCGAAGATGTAGCCGCCGACGAGTGCCGCTGGGAAGCTGTTGGTGACGTAGCGGCAGAGCAGGAACGCGAAGTACGCTGCCAGCACCGGGGCCGCAAGTGCGAGCAGGTTGTAGGAGACCAGCGGTCCGAACAGGAGCGTGACTGGGGCCGCGAGCAGAGCAGGCCCCGGGACCAGATCGATCGCTCCGAGGTTGATCTGCTCGGGCGCGAACAGGGCATGGGTGACGAACGGGTTGTGCGCGTGCAGGAGCGCGTGTGGCCACCACGCCAGGAACCACATGTAGCTGAACGGGTCGGGTCCGGGTCCGCACAGACACGTCCGCTTCAGATGTGGGACGACCGAGGTTCCGAAGAAGGCAAGATCAAGCCCCGCGAACAGGAGCAGCGCCGCGATCGACTGACGACGTGCGGACCCCACCCATGCGCGGCTGCGCAGGACGATCGCTGTCCGCGCAGCGCCCCCTATCGTGTACGCACCGGCCGTCACACGGGGCGATCATATCTCCCGAGTCACTGGAACTTCACGAGGTGGTCCCGGGCAGCTGGCGCCGCGCGGCTGCGGGTAATGGCGCGACACGGGCATGTACGCTCCGCCGCCAATGACCGACCGCCGCCGCGCACTGATCACCGGCATCACCGGCCAGGACGGTTCCTACCTAGCCGAACTGCTGCTGGACAAGGGCTACGAGGTCCACGGGATCGTGCGCCGCTCCTCGACCGAGAGGTTCGAGCGGATCGAGCACCTGCGCAACCGGATCACCCTTCACCAGGCCGACCTGCTCGATCAGCGCTCGCTCGTGGACGCATTGCGGGCCGCCAGGCCGGCTGAGATCTACAACCTCGCGGCGATGTCGTTCGTCGCGGTCTCCTGGATCCAGCCGACGCTGACCGCGGAGTTCACCGGGGTCGGCGTGACGCGGATGCTCGAGGCGATGCGCGAGGTGTGCCCGGAGTCCCGCTTCTACCAGGCCTCCTCGAGCGAGATGTTCGGCAAGGTGCAGGAAGTGCCCCAGACCGAGCAGACGGCCTTCTATCCGCGCTCGCCGTACGGCGTCGCGAAGGTCTACGGACACTTCATCACCGTCAACTACCGCGAGTCCTACGCCCTCCACGCCTGCAGCGGGATCCTTTTCAATCACGAGTCAGAACGACGCGGGCTCGAGTTCGTGACGCGCAAGATCACCTGGCACGCGGCCGCGATCAAGCTCGGCCTCGCGGACAAGCTGCACCTCGGCAACCTCGACGCACAGCGCGACTGGGGCTACGCCAAGGACTACGTCGAAGCGATGTGGATGATGCTTCAACGCGACGATCCGGAGGACTACGTGATCGCCACCGGGCTCGCGCATTCGGTCCGCGGCTGCCTGGAGATTGCGTTCGATCACGCCGGGGTGGAGATCGGTGATCACGTGGTGATCGACGAATCCCTGAAGCGCCCGGCCGAGGTGGACCACCTGATCGGTGACGCGTCGAAGGCCAAGCGCGAACTTGGCTGGGAGCCGCGCACCAGCTTCGAGCAGCTGATCCGGTTGATGGTTGACGCCGATCAGAGGCTGCTGAGCCGGTAGCAGTGGCCGCTGTCGCCGACAGCCGGCGGACCGCACTGGTCACCGGCCTCACCGGACAGGATGGATCCTACGCCGCAGAGCTGCTCCTGGAGAAGGGCTACCGCGTGTACGGCATGATCCGCGGGACTCCCACCGCCTCGCTGGGCGCGTCCGAGCACCTCCGGGGACAGGTCGAGCCGGTACACGGCGACCTGCTCGAACCACGGAGCCTGATAGCCGCGGTCACCGACGTCCGGCCCGACGAGCTGTATCACCTGGCCGCGCCCTCGTTCGTGCCCGACTCATGGGAGCGCCCCGCGCAAACACTGCAGGCGATCGGGACCGCGACCGCGACGCTGCTCGAGGCGGTGCGAGACCACAGCACCGCCACCCGGGTGTTCGTCGCGGTCTCCTCGACGGTCTTCGGCGCTGCGCCGGAGAGCCCGCAGCGCGAGGAGACGGCGTGCCGCCCGCAAACCCCGTACGCAGTCGCGAAGCTCGCCGCTCGCCACCTGACCGGCCAGCTGCGGGCCCATGACGGCCTGTTCGCGTGCTCAGGAATCCTCTATAACCACGAGTCCGAGCGGCGGCGGCGATCGTTCGTATCCCGCACGATTACGCGCGCGGTGGCGGCGATCAAGCTCGGTCTCGCCACGGAGGTGGTGCTCGGCGACCTGGAGGCCGTCCGCGACTGGTCGTTCGCCGGGGATATCGTCCGTGGCGCGTGGCTGATGCTGCAACAGGATCAGCCCGACGACTACATCCTCGCCAGTGGCGTCCCCCACACGGTCGCCGAACTCGCCGAGATCGCGTTCACGCACGCCGGGTTGAACGCGCGCGACCACATCCAGGTCGATCCGAGGCTGGTGCGGCCACCGGATCAGACTCTGCAGGTCGGCGACCCGACCCGCGCCCGCGAGCGGCTCGGCTGGCGACCGACTGTCACCTTCGAGCAGCTGATCCAACGGATGGTCGACGGCGATCTTCGCGAGCTCGGCGGTCGATAGCCGCCAGGATCACGTCGGCGGCGCGATCCCGGCGCCGGCCATGATCGTCACGAGCTGTGGCAGCTGCGCCTCGAACTGGGCGAGCGGGATTTGCGGCGCGTGTGGCTGGGTGTGGGCGAGCGCGTCGATCAGCGGCGGGTCAAGCCCGCCACCGACGGCGACGACGTCGTAGTGAAACAGACGGTCCCCGAGCCAGGACGGATCTGCGCCGTCGAGGACCTCGACTCCGCTCCGGAGCCACGGACCGCGGTCGACCCCGTTCACGGAAGTGCCCGCCGTCGCCCACGTCACGCGCGCCTGCGGCCAGGCTTCGAGCAGTCGGCGCGCGAGCTGCTCGGCGCCGCCCCCACGAGCGCAGATCAGCACCCGTGGCGTCGCGCGCGTGTCGCGCGCGGTGATCACGGCCTGCTCGGTCGTGCCCTCGAACGTCCAGGGCCTACCGGCCAGCCGCGAGCCCCAGCGATCGACGAACACGCTGCGGTTGCGCGCGCTGAGCTCGGCGGCACGCTCGGGTCCGGCCGAGCCGTAGCGGCGGTGCGTCACCGCCGCGCGCGGCTCGTACATCACCGTCAGCTCGCGCTCCGCGATTCGCAGGCACAGGTCCGCATCTTCGTAGTACGCCGGGGCATAGATCGGATCGAAGCCGCCAATGGCCTGGAACAGGTCGCGGCGAATCAGCATGCATGCGGCGGCACCCGAGTCCACGACGCGCCGGAAGCGGTAGCACCCACGCGTGGGGTCCTCGCCATCGCCGTACACACGCACAGATCCGTCCTGGGCTAGAAGCGTGCCTGCGTCCTGCAGCGAGCCGTCGGGGTGCAGGTACTGCGGCACGACCGCACCGACTCCCGGCTGCTCGATGGCCTCGCACAGCGGCTCCAGCCAGCCGGGCCGCACGAATGCGTCCGTGTTCAACAGCACCAGGTATTCCGCGCGCGCCACCGCCGCGCCTTGGTTGGTCGCGGGCCCGAATCCGTCGTTGCCGTCGTTGAGGATCACGTGCGCGTTGCGCAGCGTGGACAATCGCGCCCGCGTCTCGTCGCGCGAGTCGTTGTCGACCACGATCAACTCGAAGGAGCGCTCGGTGTGGGCGATCAGCGCCTCGATCGCTTGGGCGGTCAGGGGCCAGGCGCCGTGGGTCACCATCACAATCGAGAGCGCCGGGTCCTCGGCGTCGGGCAGGTCTGTCATCTACGGCGGGCGCGCAGGCGGTAGACAAACCCCCGCACCGGTGCGCTCCAGCGCACGACCTTCATCTTCTGAAACGCGGCGACCATCTGATCGAGGGCGACAAGCTGCTCGGTCTGTGCATCGACCTTGGTGCGCAGCGCCTGGTTGTCGGCCCGCAGTACGTCACTGTCGCTTCGCGCCTGGTCACGCTCGGCGCGCAGCGCCGCTGCTTCCGAGCGCCGCTCACCGAGCTCCACCGTCAGCGCGGCTACCGCCTCGGCGAGCGCCCCCCGCGTGTCGGTGAGCTGCTCGCTGCGCTGTTCGTAGGCCTCGGCGAGCGCGCGCTCGCGTTCCGAGCCCTTGGCCTCGTCTTTGGGCATCGGCGGATCATGTCAAGCATTCCTCTGGCAGCGCGCGATAATGCCGCGCCCGTATGTGGACTGCGCTCCCCGGCACTGCCCCATAACATCTCCGCGGGAGTGCGAAACCGCTTCAGCCTCACCCCGTCGCAGTACCGCCTTGTGGCCTACGTCTCGCTCGCGGCGCTGAGCGTGATCGTGCTCACCGGCGCAGCCGTGCGGCTCACCGACTCGGGCCTGGGCTGCCCCGATTGGCCGCGCTGCTACGGCAAGGCGCTGCCGCCACTGAGCACGCACGCGCTGATCG
>Ga0102924_1003570_pt1 | contig 16265 bp, 12 predicted proteins | sample PaiPotPPM11metaG_FD_80116 | JGI IMG/M metagenome (GOLD analysis project Ga0102924, IMG submission 80116) | Iron sulfur acid spring bacterial and archeal communities from Banff, Canada, to study Microbial Dark Matter (Phase II) - Paint Pots PPM... ... | reverse complement strand
CACCTGGTCCTGCTCGACCGGCTGCCGCTGACCACCAACGGCAAGATCGACAAGGCCGCCCTGCCCGCCCCGGAACCGGTCACCGCCGCCGCCGAGCTGGTCCCGCCGCGCACGCTGCTGGAGACCTTCCTGGTCGACCTGTACGCCACCGTGCTCGGCCACCAGCAGGTCGGCGCGGCCGACAGCTTCTTCGACGCCGGCGGCAGCTCCCTGGCCGCCATGCAGCTGGTCACCGAGCTGCGCCGCTCGCTGGCCGTGGACCTCGACGTAAGCGCCATCTTCCTGACCCCCGCGCCGCAGCAGCTGGCCGGGATGCTGCGCGACAAGCACGACCTGGACGACGCCGACCTCGACGACGAGAGCCTCGACGACCTGACCCCGACGGTCTGAGGGAGCGACCACATGCTGACCGAGGCCCAGCGCGCCGCGCTGGTGACACGGCTGCGGCGCGGCCGGGCCGAGGCCGCCGACCAGCCCGCGGCCGACCAGATCCGGCCCCGCGCGGGCGGCCCCGCACAGGAAGCCGCGCTGCCGCTGTCCTACGGGCAGGAGCAGCTCTGGTTTCTCGACCGGCTGGCCGGCGGCCTGGCCGCCTACAACGTGCCCCAGGCCCTGCGGCTGACCGGCCCCCTGGACCGGGCCGCCCTGGACCGCGCGCTGACCGCGCTCACCGCCCGGCACGAGGCGCTGCGCACCCGCCTGGTGGCCGGGCCCGGCGACCGCCCGGTCCAGCTCATCGACCGGCCACGGCCCGTCTCACCCGAGCTGCTTGACTGGTCCGGCCAGGATCCTGACAAGCATCCGCAACAGCTGCGCGACCTCATTGACGTCGAGTCCCTGCGCCCGTTCCGGCTGGCCGACGGGCCCCTGGTGCGGAGCTGGCTGGTCCGGCTGGCCGCTGCGCCAGCGCCGGCTGCGCCGGCGCCGGCGCAGCCGACTGTTGCAAACACCGGCGAGCACGTGCTCCTGGTCGTCGTCCACCACGCCGTGTTCGACGGCTGGTCGGCCCGCCTGCTGCTGCACGAGCTCGCGGCGCTCTACGCGCGGGAGGCCGGTCAGGCGGCCGACCTGCCCGAAGTGCCCGACCTGCCCGACCTGCCGGTGCAGTTCGCCGACTACGCGCTCTGGGAGCGGGCCCGGCTGGCCGACCCGGCCGTGCTGGACGGCCTGGCCGGCTACTGGCGCGACACCCTGGCCGGCGCCGAGACGCTCCAGTTCCCCACCGACCACCCGCGCCCGGTGGTCGAGGACTTCGACGGCGGCCTGGCCCGCCGGATGACCGACCGCGCGCTGCTGGACGGGCTGCGCGCGCTGAGCCGCCGTGAGGGCACCACCCTGTTCGTCACCCTGATGGCCGGCCTGCAGGCGGTGCTGCACCGCTACACCGGCCAGACCGACGTCACGGTGGGCACCGTCGCCGCCAGCCGGGACCGCGCCGAGCTGACCCCGCTCATCGCGTTCCTGGTCACCACGCTGCCGATCCGCGGCAACCTGGCCGGCGACCCGTCCTTCACCGAGCTGATGGCCCGGCTCAGGGACGCCACCGTGGGCGCCTACGCCCACCAGGACCTGCCGTTCGGGAAGCTGGTCGAGACGCTGCGGGTGGAGCGCGACCCCGGCCGGTCCCCGTTGTTCCAGGTCCTGCTCACCTACGCCGAGCGCGACCTGGCCCCGATCCGGGCCGCCGGGGTGGAGTTCGCGCTCACCGACCTGGTGGTCGGCATCAACGCGGCCAAGTTCGACCTGGACTTCCTGGCCGAGGCCCGGCCGGACGGGCTGTGGTTCGAGTGCTCGTACAAGACCGGGCTGTTCGAGCCGGCCACCATCGAGCGGCTGCTTGGCCACCTGGAGGTGCTGCTGCGCGGGGTGGTGGCCGACCCGTCGGCCCGGCTGTCCGAGCTGCCGCTGCTGACCGCGGCCGAGCACCACGCCGAGCTGGTGACCTGGAACGACACCGACGGCCCCGGGCCGCAGGTGACCACGGTCGAGGGCTTCGCGGCCCAGGCGGCCCGCACCCCGCACGCGGTGGCGGCCGAGTATGACGGCACGCCGCTGTCCTACGCGGACCTGAGCCGGCACGCCAGCCAGATCGGCCGCCGCCTGCGCGAGCTGGGCGTGGGGCCCGAGGTGCTGGTGGGGGTGTGCATGCAGACGGGTCTTTTGCGGCTGGCGGCGCTGCTCGGGATCTGGAAGGCGGGCGGCGGCTACGTGCCGCTGGACCCGGCCCTCCCCCGGGACCGTCTCAGCTTCATGATCACCGACGCGGCCATGCCCGTCATCCTCACCGACCCCGCCAGCGTGACCAGCCTCCCGGCCTCGACGTCGGCGCTGCTGGACCTGGAGTCCGAGGCCGAGCGGATCCGGGCGCTGGACGACGCCGACCTCGAGACCACGGCCAGCCCGGAGAACCTGGCCTACGTGATCTACACCTCAGGCTCCACCGGCCGGCCCAAGGGGGTGATGGTCGAGCATCGCAACCTGGTCAACGTGCTAACCGGGCTGATCAGGCAGTGGCAGATGGGACCGGCCGACGTCGTGCTCCAGTTCGCGTCGCTCAGCTTCGACGTCTCGGTCCAGGACATGTTCATGACCCTGCTGAGCGGCGGCCGGGTGCTGCTGGCCCCGGCCAGCACGCTGCACTCCCCGCCACGGCTGGCCGCGCTGATGCGCGACCGGCACGTCACCTTCGCCTGCTTCACGCCGTCGATGCTCAGCGTGCTGGGCGATGAGCAGTTCGATGACCTGCGGGTGCTGATGGTGGCGGGCGAGGAGCTGCCCTCCGAGCTGGCCCGCCGCTGGATCGGGCGCCCCGGCCTGTGCTTCGTCAACGACTACGGACCCACCGAGACCACGGTCAGCGCGACCTTCATGGAGCTGGAGCCCGGCACGGCGCTGCCGCCGCCGATCGGCCGGCCGTACTGCCCGAACTACCGGGCCTACGTGCTGGACTCTCACCTCAGCCCGGTCCCGGTCGGCGTGACCGGGGAACTGCACATCGGCGGCGCCGGGGTGACCCGCGGCTACCTCGGCCGGCCCGAGCTGACCCGCGAGCGGTTCATCCCCGATCCGTTCCGGCCCGGCCAGCGCCTGTACAAGACCGGTGACCTGGTCCGGCGCCGCCCCGACGGCACGATCGTGTTCCTGGGCCGGGCCGACGGCCAGGTCAAGGTGCGCGGCCTGCGCATCGAGCTCGGCGAGATCGAGACCGCACTGGCCGCGCACCCCGCCATTGAACAGGCCGTGGTCCTGGTGGTCACCGACCCGGCCGGGGACCCGCAGCTGGCCGGCTACCTGCGGGCCGGGCCGGGCGCGGCGCCGGACCCGGCCGCGGTGCGCGATCACCTGGGCCGCAGCCTGCCCGGCTACATGATCCCCGCCCACCTGATCACGGTGGCCGAGTTCCCGCTCAACACCAGCGGCAAGATCGACAAGAGAGCACTGCCCCGGCCGGCCTGGCCCGCGGCCGGGCCGTCGCCGGACGGCCGGTCTTCGGCCAGCCCAGCCGCGGCGCCGGCCACCGGCACCGAGGCCGTGCTGGCCGAGCTGTTCGCGACCGTGCTGGGCCGGGACCGGGTCGGCGCCGAGGACAGCTTCTTCGACCTCGGCGGCAGCTCGCTGGCGGTGATGCGGCTGGTGGACGCCATCGCCGGCCGGCTGGGCGCGGACGTCGGGGTGGCGACGATCTTCGTGCACCCCACGCCGCGGCAGCTGGCGGCCAGCCTGGACGCGGCCGCCGGCCGGCCGGGCGCGGCCCGTGGCCCGCTGGTCGAACTGGCGGCCGGCGCCGGCCGGCCCCCGCTCATCCTGATCCACCCGATCGGCGGCACGGTCTTCGGCTACGCCCGGCTGGCCCGCGAGCTGGCCGGCACGTTCGACGTCTACGGGCTGGAGGCGCCAGGCCTCAGCCAGCCCGACGCCACCGCGGCCTCGCTGGACGCCCTGGTGGCCGACTACGCGGACCGGGTCCGCGCCGCCCAGCCGGACGGCCCGTACCGGCTGGCGGGCTGGTCCATGGGCGCCCTCATCGCGTTCGAGCTGGCCCGGGCGCTGGAGCGGGACGGCGCCGAGGTCGGCCTGCTGGTGCTGCTCGACCCTCCGTTCGACTTCCCGTCGGCTCCGGCCGGCCCCAGCCCGAGCTCGCTGGCCGGGACGTTCGTGGCCGACGCGGCCCGCATCCTGGGCGCCGCGGCCGAGCCGCCCGACCCGGCCGCCACGGCCGCGGCCGACCAGCTGGCCTGGCTGGCCGAGGCGGTGGCCGCCGACGCGGCGGCCCGGGCCCGGCTGCGGACCGGCTTTGACGTGTTCAGCCGGCACACCCGGATGCTGCCCGGCTACACGCCGGACGGGCCGCCGGTCCGGGCCCCGGCCCTGATCGTCAGTGCCGACGACTCGCCCAATGCCGCGTTCCGGCACCGCTGGCCGGCCCTGCTGGACGGGCCGGTGGCCACGCTGCCCGTGGCCGGCGATCATTACGCATTCCTGCGGCCCCCGCTGGTGGCGGAGGTAGCCAGGGCAATCCGCAGTCACCCGAGGGAGAAGAAGGTGGAAGCCGTGTCCCCCGACATGGAGATCGAGGCCGTCGCACGCGAGGGCCTGGCGCGCGTACTCGACACCGAGGTCCGTCCCGCCGACCTGGACCCCGACCTGGACATGGCCGACGGGTACGGGCTGACCTCGCTGAACAAGGTGGTGTTCCTGATGTCGGCCTGCGACGACACCGGGGTCAGCCTGTCGGAGTTCACCGAGCCCGACGTGGCCGGGATGCGCACGCTGCGCGACGTGGTCACGGCGCTGGCCCGGTTCGCGGGAACGGCGGCCTGAGATGGAGCCGAGCTGGGCCCAGATCGCGGCCACCACGCTGGAGAACGAGCATGTGCTGCTGCGCCCCGTCCGCCCCGAGGACCGCGAGGGCTGGCGCGCCGTCGCCATGGACCCGGGCATCTGGCGGTACTTCGTGCTCCGCGTCGCCACCGACGCCGACTTCAACGCCTACTTCGACCTGGGCCTGGCCGACCAGGCGGCCGGGAAACGGGTGGTCTACACCATCACCGACAAGCGGTCAGGCGCGGTGGCCGGCAGCATGAGCTTCTGCAGCATGGCCCAGGCCGACGGCCGGCTGGAGATCGGCTGGTCCTGGCTGGGCCGCGACTTCCAGGGCGCGGGCCTCAACCGCTGGGCCAAGTTCCTGATGCTGAAGCAGGCGTTCGAGCAGCTGGGCGCCGAGCGGGTGGAGTTCAAGACCGACATCCTGAACATCCAGGCCCGGCACGGGCTGCGCAACATCGGCGCCCGCGAGGAGGGCACGCTGCGCAGCTTCAACCCGATGCCCGACGGCCGCCGCCGCGACGCCGTCTACTACAGCGTGCTGAAGGGCGAGTGGCCCGCCGTCCGCGACCAGCTCGAGACCCGGCCCAAGGTGACCTGGCCCGAGCCGGAGACGCTAGGGGCCGCCACGTGATCGAGCAGGTCCCCTTCGTCCGCGCCACCGGCAGCCCGTTCGAGGTCGGCGCGCAGCATGGCGCCGCACGGGCCGCCGCGCTGCGCGCGTTCCTGGACGACGGGCTGGCCCGCATCACCCGGCTGGCCCCGGCGCCGGTGTCCGCGCCCGCGCTGCTGTCCGGGCTGACCGAGTACGGCGAGGCCATCGCGGCGGCCACGCCGCGGCTGAGCGAGGAGATCGACGGCCTGGCCCACGGGGCCGGGATCACCCGCGAGGAGGCGGTGCTGCTCCAGGTCAGGCGCGAGATCATCGGCTACCAGCGCGTCCCGGCGGCCGGCGACTGCACCACCTACGCCAGCCTGACCGCGGGCCCGGGCGGCGGCCCGGTGCTGGCCCAGACCGTGGACCTCAACGGCAACCTGGATGACCAGATAGCGATGCTGGACATCAGGCTTGATAACAGCCCGCGGCGGGCCCTGGTACTCAGCTTCGGCGGGCTGCTGGGCTACCTCGGCGTGAATAGCGACGGGCTGGCCGTCGGCCTGAACCTGGTGCTGGGCGGCGACTGGCGCCCCGGCCTGCCGCCCTACCTGGCCATCCGGCACCTGCTTGACCACGCGGGCAGCGTGGCCGAGGCGCTGGCCATCCTGCCCGGCCTGCCGCTGGCCAGCTCGCGCTCGCTGACCCTGTGCGACCAGGAGTCGGTGGCCTGCGCCGAGATCGTGGACAACGAGCTGCGGCTGGTCGACCCCGGCGGGCACACCAACCATCTGCTGCATCCCGACCTGGCCGGCCGGGACGCGCTGAACGTGTTCGCGCGCAACTCGTCGCGCCAGCGGCTGGCCGCCTGCCAGGAAGGCCTGGCCCCGCTGGCCGCCAGCGGAGGCGACGTCGAGCAGCACTTCGCGCTGCTGGCCCGGCCGCCGATCTGCGTGGCCGACACCGGCGACATCCGGCGCGAGCGGACCGTGGCCGCGGTGGTCCTGCTGCCGGACCGCGGCGAGCTGCACCTGCGGCCCGGCGATCCGTCCGGCAGCACGACCCAGTCCTTCGGCCTCGACCTGGTGGTGCGTCAGTGAGCGGCACCAGCAAGTGGTTCCTCACCGCCGGCCCCGAGCTGCCGTGGGCGCCGCGGGTGTTCTGCTTTCCCTACGCGGGCGGCAGCCCCCGGGTGTTCCTGGACTGGCAGGACCGGCTGGGCGAGGAGGCCGAGATCCTGGCCGTGTGCCGCCCTGGCCGTGAGCACCGCGCCGCCGAGCCGGCGCCGACCATCGCCGAGCTCATCGACGGGGCCACCGCGGCGATCGCCGAGCTGGCCGAGGCCGACGGGCGGCCCAGCTTCCTGTTCGGGCACAGCCTGGGCGCGCTGGTCGCGTTCGAGGTCTGCCGCCGGCTGCCGGCCGCGATCGCGCCCCGGCACTTCGTGGCGTCGGGCTGCGCGGCACCGTCGCTGCTGCCCTCGGAGCGGGTGCGCCGGATCGCCACGCTGACCGGGCAGGAGTTCGCCGAGGCGGTCGGGTTCTTCGGCGGGCTGCCCGCCGACGTCATCGCCGACCATGAGATGCGGGACCTGCTGCTGCCGGGCGTGACCGCCGACTTCCACATGGCGGTCGGCTACCGCTACCGGCCCGGGCCGCCGCTGGAGGTGCCGGGCACGCTGGTCGTGGGCCGCGACGACCCGCATGTGCAGGCGGACCAGGTCGAGCCGTGGACCACGGAGTTCGCGGCGGCACCGGACCGCTGCTGGGTGGCCGGCGGCCACTTCTACTTCGAGGCCGACCCCGCCGCTGCCACCAGCATCCTCGGCCGGCTGGTGCAGGCCGACCAGCACGTCGAATTGATCTAGGGGATACCGCATGATCTTCCTGCGCGGGCCCGCCTACGTACTTGGCGAGCTGGAGATAGACCACACCGGCATCGAGAACCTGGCCGAGCTGGCCGCCCGGTTCAAGATGGCGCCCAGCGCCGGGCTGTGGGGCTGGGGCCGCCTGCGGGTCACCGAGCGCGACCTGGAGGACCTGGCCGTGGACTCGGGCTCGGCCACGCTGCGGGCCACGGGCCTGGACCCGGCGGCGGTCGACGCGCTGGTGCTGTGCTCCAACCGGATCCCCGGCCCGGCCGAGGACCACGGGCGCTTCGTGCAGCGGGTGCAGACCGGGATCGGGCTGGGCGACGTCCCGTGCTACGGGCAGTTCCTGAACCGGTGCGTGAACCTGCTGGCGGGCCTGGACGTGGCTCGGGCGCTGGTGGTCAGCGGCCGGCACCGGACCGTGCTGCTCATCACCACCGACAAGGTGGCGCCAGGCGCCGACCGGATGTCGCAGTTCGCGCTGTTCAGCGACGGCGCGGCCAGCTGCGTCGTGACCACCGAGGTGGTCAGGGACGAGGCCGAGCGGAACGGCTTCGTGCTGCTGGACTGCGCCGCCGCGCAGCGCACCGCCGAGCTGGAGTGGACCAGCCAGATCAGCGCCGACCTGGCCCGGCAGGTGACGGGCGCCCTGCTGGACCCGCGCGGGTTCAAGCTGGGTGACATCGCGGCGCTGATGCACGCCAACCTGTTCACGCCGGTGGTGATGATGAAGGAGCGGCAGGCCGGGTTCAGCCCCGAGCAGCTGTACCTGGACAACATCCCGCGCCTGGGCCACTGCTTCGCCGCCGACCCGCTGATCAACCTGGTCGACCGCGCCGAACGCGGCGACGTCCGGCCGGGCCGGTTCTGCCTGCTGGCCGCCAGCGTGCCCGGATCGAGGCTCGGCGCGCTGCTGAGCCGGGTCTGCTGAGGAGGATGGCCATGAGCGAGCCGGAGGGGCGCGGCGCCGCCTGGACTGAGGAGCGAGGAGCGACGAAGGAGCGACGAGTGACGAGGGAAGGCGGCGTCACCGGGCGCCCCGCAGGCGAGCGGCAGACACTAGCCCTGCCCGCCGCGTTCGAGCTCCCCGACACCATCGCCGCCCTGCCCCGCCGGCCGTTCCAGTTCACCCCGGCGGCGACGGCCGCGGCCGACGAGATCGTGGCTCAGCCGGCCGGGGCGCTGTTCCGCCGGCTGCTGGCCGACCAGGAGTCCGAGGCCGCGCTGCTGGCCGCGCTTCGGGTACTGGATGCTTTCCGGCCCGAGCCCGAGCCCGGGCCCGGGCCCGGGCCGGACGGAGGGCTCAGCCCGGCCGCGACCGCGGACGAGATCGCCGCGCACGTGGACGGGGTCCGGCGGGACCTGGCCGACGCCGTGACGAGACTGAGCGGCGCCGAGGCGGCCACCCGCGAGCTGGTCATCCGCCAGCGCGCGGCGCTGGGCCTGCTGGGCGGCTGCTGGCTGGAGGTGCTGTCCCAGCCCGCCACCCAGCCCTCCATCATCGTGAACCGGCTGTTCGCGCAGCACTACGCCCTGCGCGGGGCGGGCAACCCGCGCCGCTCCCTGGCCGCCCGGCGGCGGCAGCGGATGGAGGCGGCCGGGGTGTTCCTGCCCGACCTGGGCGCGGCCGACTTCCTGGCCCGCGCCGGGACCAGGCCGCTGACCGCGCTGCACGGCTGCTGCTACCTGGCCTTGTCCCGGCTGCCGGCCAACTTCCTGCCCGAGCTGGTCGGCGTGCACTACGCCGTGCTGGCGCTGGGCGTGGACGACCTGCTTGACGGAGAGCCGCCGTTGCTGGCCGAGCCCGAACTGCGCGAGGTGCTGGCCGCCTACCTGGACCTGGCCGGCCCGGCCGAGCGCCGCCGCCTGCACGCCGGGCTGCGGCTGGCCCTGGACCTGGAGCGCGAGCACGTCGCCATGCTGGCCGAGCTGGCCGGCTGGCATGCCGGGCTGACGCTGGAGTCCAAGGTGGCGGCCATCATCGCGCGGCACGCTCCGTTCGCGGGCCGTCAGCACCGGGACGTCCGGGTCGGGGGGAGGCGACTCGTCGACATCTTCCCCGACCCCGATCTCGACCTGGCTGAGTTCGTGCGCGAGTTGCGGGAAGCGCCGCAGCTAGGCCGGACAACCGAGTCCGTTTCATCGTTTATAAAGGCGCTGAAGTTCGGCGGGCCGATGTTCGGGATCTTCGACGAGGGCGAGGCCGCGGTGTTCCAGGCCTGGGCCGAGTCGGTGCAGGCCGGCGAGCGGCCCGAGATCGTGATCTCGGCCTGCACGGCCGGCGACGAGCGGGCGGCGGCGCGGGCCGCGGCCATCCTGGCCAGTCACCCGGCCGATGTGGTGCTGGCCGAGGCGGGGACGCCGGGCGACCGCGAGCTGTTCTACCGGCTGGTCAACATCGAGAACTTCGCCAGCACCCGGCCGCTGGCGCTGGAGCGCGCGGAGCGGCTGCTCACCGAGGCCGAGATCCTGTTCAGCGTCGGGGCGGGCGGCCGGTACACCGACGCCAGCTACTTCGACTACCGGCCGGAGGCGCTGTACGAGCGCTGCGAGCGGGTCTACTTCGACAAGCTGATCCGGCCGTACGAGCCGCTGACCGAGATCCCGGACCGCGACGAGGTGGTGTTCCTGCAGACCACCTACGCCCTCGGCGCGCTGGTGGACGCGGCCTGGATCCACCGGATGGCCAACCTGGGCCGGGCGGAAAGGCCGGCCGACGCGGCCTTGTTCGCCATCTATGCCGATGAGGTGGGCCACGGCGACCTGCGCAAGAACCACATCACCCTCATCCACCGCGCGCTGACCAGCATGGACATCCGGCTGCCGCACATCCGCGAGGCGGCGTTCATGGACCAGGCCGACCTGCCCGACGAGCTGTACGGGTTCTCGCTGCACCAGCTGTGCATGGCGCTGTTCCCGGACACGTTCTACAACGAGATCCTGGGCTACAACCTGGCCATCGAGATGTTCGGGCTGGGCGAGCTGCGGCTGCACGAGATCCAGAAGCTGCGCCACTACGGCTTCGACGACTGCTACGAGCAGGCCCACCTGACGATCGACAACCTGTCGGCCGGGCACAGCCGGCAGGCGGCCGACATCATCGTCACCTACCTGGATGAGGTGCGCCGCGCGCTGGGCGAGGCGGCGGCGCAGCGCGAGTGGCGCCGGGTGTGGCGCGGCTACGCCTCGCTGGCCTGGTTCGTGGAGCACGCCCTGCTCAGGCAGCTAGCCGCCGAGCCAGAGCCGGAGCCGGCCGACCTGATCATATGAGCCGGGGCGCCTTGTGTGATGGCACGGCGGGCGGGGCATCAACGGCGTGAGGGTCGGCAGGCCCGTCAGGGGGGCATATGCGGGGGTTCAAGAATTTCCTGATGCAGGGTGACCTGATCATCATCGCGGTGGGACTGGTCGTCGCGCTGGCGTTCAGTACCCTGATCAAGGCGTTTACCGACAGCGTGATCACGCCGCTGATCAACGCGATCGCCGGGGGCGGTTCGGCGGGCAAAGGCGTCGGGTGGACGGTGAACGGCCAGCGGATCGACCTCGGCGCGTTCATCGGCGCCCTGATCTACTTCGTCATCTTCATGGCCGTGATCTACTTCCTGATCGTGATGCCCTACCGGGCCTACATGCGCAAGCGCGGCCAGGAGGTCTTCGGCGACCCGCAGCCGACCAGGGTCTGCCCGGACTGCCAGTCCGCCGACGTGCCGGCCAAGGCGATCAAGTGCCTGCACTGCGCCAGCGATCTCACCCCGACAATGTCAGGGTGACGGAGTACCGCGCCTCGCTCGACGCCGAGATCCGGTTCAGCAACGGCGGCGGCCGGTCCCCGGCCTGGCGCCGACCGGGGACCTAGGCCCATGCTCCCTACCTCGAGCTACCTCGGGCTACCTCAAGCTACTTCGAGGCGCAGACCGCGTAGCCGTCATCGCTCACCGTCTGGCTGGTGGCGTTGTTGATGACCACGAACCAGCTGGTGGGAGTGCCGCTGACGGGATCGGGCCTGCTGCTCTCGATCCAGACATTGCCCAGGCCGGTGCCGTTGCTGGGTCCGAAGGAAGCGCCGCCGCTGATGGCGACGTCCCCGGACGGGCAGGTCACCTCGACGGCGACCTGGGTGTCCGGAGTCACTGAGCCCGGCTCGTCCTGCACGGTCACGCTGCCGAAGGTGCCGGCGGGCCCCCGCGGGCCGGTCTTGCCCTGGGGACCGGTCTTGCCCTGGGGACCCGCGGGTCCCCTGGGGCCGACGGTGTTCCACGACAGCGGCTTCTGCGTCGACGTGCACTTGGTGGTGGCCACCCGCAGCGCTCCGCCGCTCTTGGCGTAGCACGCGTGGATCACCGCGGGCGTGCTGGAACTCGTGGCCGCCACGGCAACTGCCGGTACCAGCAGGCAGGCCGCGGCCGCCGCCGCGGCCAGCCCGGCCAGCGTCGCGTTGCCGGGCCGCGGGATGCGGATGACCACGCTGTCCCTAGTCCTGGGCATGAGGGTCCCTTTCTCGGTCGGTCGTGCGGTTGATGTCCTGGCCAGCGCTCCGGGCGAGGTCCAGAGCGCGCTCGATGGTGCGCGTCAGCGCCATCCAGCCGATGAATGGCTCGCCGTGGCCGTGCCCGCCACGGACGACGCCGGCGATGGGGCTCCCCCGCAGATCGAAGTCGATCGTGAGGCGGGCGTGGTCCGGTGCGGGCATAACCGGAGACTGCCGCGGCGAGCGGGGCAGCCGCATCGGCCGGGCCGGCGGAGGTTTTGCCGCTCTTACCCCGAGATTTCGCATGAGTGGCGGCTTGCGGGATATTGGGGGGGCTATGGACTGCGCGTGGTGACCGGGGAGACCAGCCAGGCGCCATGGCCAGGCCTGCTCGAGCGCGAGGCCGAGATGGCCGAGCTGTCCCGTGCCCTGGCCGCGGCCGGCCAGGGGGCAGGCCGCCTGGTGGTGATCGAGGGGCCGGCCGGGATCGGGAAGTCGCGCCTGGTGGCCGAGGCCCGCGCGATGGCGGCCGGGCTGGGAATGACGGTGCTCAGCGCCCGCGGGATCGACCTGGAGCGCGACATTCCGTTCGGTGTCGCCTCCGGGCTGTTCGCCGGGACGCTGGCCGCCAGTTCGGGTCCCGAGCGAGACCGGCTGCTGGCCGGCCATGCCGCGCTGACGGCCGCGCTGCTCGACCCGGCGGTGCCGCCGGCCAGCGACCCGTCGGCGCTCGTCCGCGGGCTGTACTGGCTGGCGGTCAATGTCGCTGCCGGCGCGGGCGCGGCCCCGGCGGCCCTGCTCATCACGGTGGACGACGCCCAGTGGGCCGACCGGCCGTCGCTGTCCTACCTGGCCTACCTGGCCGCGCGGATCAGCGAGCTGCCGGTGGTGCTGGTGGTCGCGGTACGCGACGGCGAGGAAGACGCGGACCACCGGGTGCTCGGCTGGCTCAGGGACCCTGGCGCGAGGGTGCTGCGGCTCCGCGCGCTCAGCCCGGACGGCGTGGCCCGCCTGGTGCTGGCCGAGCTGCCCGCGGCCGAGCCCAGGTTCACCCTGGCCTGCGCCGAGGTGAGTGGCGGGAACCCGTTCCTGGCCCGCGAGCTGGTGCGGACGCTGGCCGCCGACGGGATCAGCCCGGCCGCCGGGTCAGTCGCCCGCGTCAGGTCCCTGGTCCCCGACTCGGTCCTGCACTCGGTGCTGGTGCGCCTGGCCCGCCTGGGCGAGCACGCCGAGCGGCTGGCCGGGGCGGTGGCCGTGCTGGGCGACCGGACCACCCTGCGCCAGGCCCGGCTGCTGGCCGGCCTCGACGCCGAGCCTGCCGAGCGGGCGGCCGACGCGCTGGCCGGGGCGCACATCCTGGATCCGGGCGAGCCGCTGCGCTTCACCCACCCGCTGATCGCCACCAGCGTGCACGCCGACATCTCGGCGTTCGCCAGGGCCCGCGCCCACCGCCGGGCCGCGGACCTGCTGGCCCGCGACGGCGCGCCGGTCGACAGCATCGCCGCCCACCTGCTGCTGGCCAGGCCCGACGGCGACCAGCAGACGGTGGCGACCCTGCGGGAGGCGGCGGCCGGCGCGCTCAGCCGCGGCGATCCCCGCGCCGCCGCTCACCTGCTGGCCCGAGCCCTGGCTGAGCCGCCGGACCCGGCCGAGCGCGGCCCGGTGCTGCTCGAGCTGGCCAACGCCGAGATCGAGCACGGCGACGTCGGCGCCGCCGGGCACGTCGACGAGGCGCTCGCGCTGCTGCACGCCCCCGCCGACCGGGTCCGGGCCCTGGCCGCGCTGGGCCGCCTGCGGTTCAGCCTCGGCCAGCACGAGGCGGCCACCGAGGCCATGGGCCAGGCCCTGGCCCTGCTGGAGCCGGACGACCCGGCCCTGGCCCCGACGCTGGTCAGCTACCTCACTGTCACCACCTTCCGGGCGTCGCTGCATCCACTGGCCGAGCGGCGACTGCGCCCGGTGATCGACGCGGCGCGCAACGGGCAGCCGCCCGGCGACCCCGGGCTGCTGGCCCACCTGGTACTGCGGCTCGCGTTCGCCGCCGCGCCGGCCGGGCAGGTCCGCGAGCTGGCCCGGCGCGCCGCCGCCGCCGACCCGCTCGTCGACCCGGCCAGCCTTGGGATCCTCACCGGGCTGCTGGTCCAGGCCCTGTGCTGCGCCGACGAGCTGGACGACGCCGAGCGGATCTGCGACGCGGCGCTGGCCGCCGCGCGCCGCCGCGGCTCGCTGCTGAACTTCACCATGGCCAGCTACCACCGGGCCATCGCCCGCTTTCACCGGGGCGAGCTGGCCGATGCCCTGGCCGACCTGGACCAGGCCCTGGTCTCCAGCCGCGAGGGCTGGACCGCCGGCGACGCCTGGACCGGGGGCCTGCGCGTGCACATCCACCTCGAGCGCGGCGACCTGGCCGCCGCGCGCGCCGCGCTGACCATGACCACCGGCGCGCCACCCGGCTCCATGGACCTCCCGATCGCCCTGTTCGCGCGGGCCAGGCTGGCCCTGGCCGAGGGACGGCCCGACCTGGCCCTGGCCGACGCCGAAGCCGCCGGGCGCATCCTGGGCACCGGCTTCGGCATCGACCATCCCGGCTTCGTGCCCTGGCAGCGGACCGCCGCCCTGGCCGCCCGCGCCCTCGGCCAGCCCGGCCGGGCGCAGGCCCTGGCCGGCCAGCTCCTCGACCTGGCCCGCTGGTCGGGCACCGCACGCGCTCTCGGCCTGGCCTTGCGAACCCAGGCCGCCGTCGCGGACGAACGGCGCCTCAGCCTCCTGACCGAGGCGACCGAGGCTCTGCAACAAAGCCCGTCGGCCCTCGAGCGCGCCCACGCCCTGGTCGAGCTCGGGGCGGCCCGCCGGAGGGCCGGCCAGCGGTCGGCCGCCCAGCCGCCGTTGCGCGAGGGCCTCCAGCTGGCCGACCGCATGGGCGCCGTGCCCCTCATCCAGGCCGCCCGGCACGAGCTGCACGCCACCGGGGCCCGGCCGCGGCGGGCCGCCCACACCGGCGCTGCCGCCCTCACGCCGACCGAGCGGCGAGTGGCCGAGCTGGCCGCCGAGGGCCTGACCAACCCGGAGATCGCCCAGGCGCTGTTCGTCACCAGCAAGACCATCCAGACCCACCTGGCCAGCGCCTACCGCAAGCTCAGCATCAGCTCCCGCCGCGACCTGCCCGCCGCCCTCGGCTAACGCGGATTTGGATTATGCTTGCAGTGTTTCGATTCTTTCGAATTTGCTAAGCTGGATCAGCGGAGAGCGAGCGGAGAGAGCCATGACGGCTGGAGTCGAGGCGGGGGTGGTCTTCCCCCCGGAGAACCTGAGCGCTCTGCTCGACCTGGCGCGGTTCCTGGAGCTGCACGCCGAGCCTGCACTTCTTCTCGGGCCGGACGGCGAGCAGGTGCCGCTGCCCGAAGAGGTCTACCAGGTCCTGGTTAAAGTCGTTGAGGCGCTACGCGAGGGAAAGGTGATCACCATCGTGCCGCAGACCCAGCGGCTGACCACCCAGGAGGCCGCCGACTTCCTTGGCGTCAGCCGGCCGACGCTGGTCAAGCTGCTGGACCAGGGAAAGATCCCTTACGACCAGCCCGCCCGGCACCGCCGGGTCCAGTTCACCGATCTGCTGCGCTACGTCCAGCAGCGGCGCGTCGAGCGAGCGGCGGCGCTGGACCGGATGACGGAGCAAGCCAGCGAGGCCGGCATCTACGGCGGACGCTCCGACGACTACGCCGCCGCGCTCAGACGAGCACGCCGCGAGCACGCCAGGGACGAAGCGTCCTGACATGAGGTCGCATGCTGTCGTGCTCGACGCGTGTGCCCTGGTGCCCATCGTCCTCGCCGACACCTTGCTACGCACGGCCGAGAAAGGCCCGCGACGACCGACACGTGGTGGCGACCGCGATCCGGGCCGGCGCACAGTCCATCGTGACCTGCAACCTGGGCGACTTCCCTGCCACGGCGCTCAACGTTCTCGGCATGGAAGCAATCCATCCGGATGACTTCCTGCTTGACCACCTGGACTACAGCCCGCCCACCATGCTTCGCGTCCTACGGGAGCAGGCCGCCCGGACCAGACAGCCCCGGATCACGCCGTACGATGTGGCGGCGCTGCTGGGCCGAGCGGGAGTTCCCAGCTTCGCCGACGAGGTCCGGCGTCTCATGTCCGCGCCGTTGCGCTAGCGAGAGGCGCTGAACGCCGGAAATGGCGGGCTGACGGCGCCGGTTGGCGCGCGTAGCATATTTGGGATATGAGCTTAGAAAAGGGACGCCGTGCACGCCGCACCGCCGCGGGGCTGGCGGTCGGCGGGCTGGCGGTGGTGCTGTCCGCCTGCGGCGCGAGCCAGGCGGCCACGGTGACCGTGCCCGGGCTGGGCGCGACAGTCCCGACGCCCGCGGGCGTGGGCTCGGTCAGCCCGGGCACGGTCACCGTAGCCGCCTGGCTCGCGCCGCAGGCGGACAGCACCACCGCCAGCCCGCCGACCGCCAGCCCCGCGGCGGTGCGGCGTGCACGGCGTCCCTTT
>Ga0102924_1003569_pt1 | contig 16269 bp, 16 predicted proteins | sample PaiPotPPM11metaG_FD_80116 | JGI IMG/M metagenome (GOLD analysis project Ga0102924, IMG submission 80116) | Iron sulfur acid spring bacterial and archeal communities from Banff, Canada, to study Microbial Dark Matter (Phase II) - Paint Pots PPM... ... | reverse complement strand
CTCACGATCAGCAGCTGCGCGTCGGTTCGGAACTCCCGGAGGAGGTCCAAGAACCGGTGCAGGTTGACGTCATCCAGCGCGGCCTCGACCTCGTCCATCAGGTAGAACGGCGACGGCCGGCTCCGGAACACCGCGAACAGGAAGGCCATCGCGGTCAGCGACCGTTCGCCACCCGAGAGCAGCGAGAGGCGCTTGACGTTCTTGCCCGACGGGCGGGCCTCGACCTCGATGCCGGTCTCGAGCAGGTTGTCGGGATCGGTCAGCCGGAGCCGCCCCGTGCCGCCCGGGAACAGCATCGAGAACAGCGTGGCGAAGTTGTCGGCCACGTCGGCGTACGCCGCCGCGAACACGTCCACGATCTCCCCGTCTATGGCCCGGATGACCTTGGCCAGCTCCCGCCGGCCGGCCTTGACGTCCTCGAGCTGGGCCTCGAGGAACGTGTGGCGCTCCATGAGGGCCGCGTGCTCCTCGAGAGCAAGCGGATTGATCGGGCCCATCAGGCGCAGGTCGCGTTCGAGCTCGCGGGCCCGGTGGTCGGCGGTCGTCCCCGGCGGGAGCGGCGGGCACGGCGTGGCGATGGCCGTGTCGGGTTCGACGTCGAGCTCCCGCCTGACGGTCTCGGTCGTCGACTCCAGCCGGACGCGCACCTCGGCGTCCTCCAGCTCGGCCCGCTGCAGGCGCTCGCGGGTTGCGGCCAGGTCGCGTTCGGTGGCCGTGCGCTGCCGGCGCAGGTCGTCGAGGCCCGAGGTCAGTGCCGCAGTGCGCGCGGCATGGGCCTGGCGCTCCTCGCGCAGCCGGGTGAGAACGCCGTCGACGGCTTCGGCGCGGGCGGTGAGCACTCGGGCGAGGCGCTCGACCGCGACGACGTGGCCGGCCAGCTCGACGCGCCGCCGGGACGCCGCCTCGCGCTCGGCCCGGTGGCGGCCCAGCCGCTCCTCCACCTCGGCCCGGCGCCGCCCGAGCAGGGCGCGGCGCTCCTCCAACCCTGCGGCCCTGACCTCGAGGTCGGTCCGTAGGGCACGCAGCGCGGCCTCCCGTTGCTCGACGCGACCGCGGGCCGCCCGTTCGGCCTGCGCTCGCTCCTGGCCCGCGGCCTCCTCCGCTTCGAGGACCGGCAGCGCGGCCGCCAGCTCGGCGATGCGGGCGTCGTCGTGCTGGAGGCGCACGACCAGCTCGGCCAGGTGCGTGGCCGCACCGTCCGCGTCGGCCTCGGCGTCGCGGCGGTCTCGTTCGATTCGCTGCAGGTCCGCCCCGGCCTGGGCTCTGTGGGTCGCGTGGCGGTCGAGCGCCTTGAGTGCCTCGGCCTCGGCCGATCGAGCCGCGGCGGCCACGATTCTGGCCTCCCCGCGGGCCGACAGCGCCGTGGCGAGCTCAGCCTCGGCCTGGGTCGCTCTCGCCCGGGCCTCGTCCAGCGCCGCCCCGGTGGCGCCGGCCCCCCCCGCGCCGGCCCGCCAGCCGCCATCGGCGAAACGGTCGCCGGCCTGCGTGACCACCACCAACCCCGGGTGCTCCAACACGACGTCGAGGGCATCGGCCCAGCTCCCCGGGACGACGACCGCGACGGCGAGGAGCCGGTCGAGCAGGGCGTCGACCGCAGGATCGTCGGAACGGACGTGGGCCCGCACCGGCTGCGCGCCCGGGCGGGCGGCGCAGACCTGCTGGACGGCGGCGACCGATTCGGCGGACCGGGGCGCGCCCGCCGCCGCGCCCAGCGCGAGGACGGCCCCACCGATCCCTTCCGCATGCAGGTGGGCGAGGGCCGAGCGGGCCGCGTCCACCCCGGCGACCACGACCGCGCCCAGCGCGTCCCCGATGGCCGCCTCGAAGGAGGGGCCCCACCCCGCATCCACCTCGATGACGTCGAGCAGGGTACCGACCAGACCGTCGACCGCGGCCAGCCGTTCGGCCCCGGCGCGGGCCCGGGCCTGGTCGAGGGCGAGGGCGAGGGCTTCGGCGCGGGCGGCCCAGGCGCGGTGCTGCCCGTTGGCCGCGTCCACGGCCCCGTCGGCCGCCTCGAGCGCGGCTTCGGCTTCGATCCGGACGCGGGTTGCGGCCTCCGCGCCAGCTGCGAGGTCCGCGCCCTGCTCCTCCAGTCGGGCCACCGAACCCTCGAGGGACGCGGCCTCCGCCTCCAGCCGGGCCACCTTGTCGCGCCGCGCTTCGCCGCGCTCCTCGAGGCGCCGGCGCTCGGCGCCGCCGCGCTCGGCCGCGCTGCGGAGTGCGGCCAGCTCACCTCGGATCTCGGCCGCTCCCGCCGGCCTCGGCGTCAACTGGCCCGTGTGGCCGCTCTCGACCGGCTCGGGGCCCGGGGCGGTGTGATCGGCCTCGAACCGGGTTCGCTCCGCCGCCGCGTCGCCCTCCGCCGCGAGCAGGTCGTCGAACTCGGGGCCGAGCCGTTCGGCCTGGCGCTCGACATCTTCGAGCGCGGCGACGAGAGAGGCCGACTCGCCCTCGAGGCTCGATACCAGGTCGGCGTCCATCTCGACCATCCGAAGTCGGTCCAGGGACCGCTTGCGCTCGGCGACGAGGGCGAGCAGGCCGCGGGTCCGCTCCCGCAGGCCCTCGGCCCGGGCCGCCTCGTCGGCCAGCCGGTCCCGGAGCGGGCGCTGCGAACCCTCCGCCCCCTCGGCCGCCATGAGGGCGGCCTCGGCGGTGATGACGTCGGCGTCGAGCCGTCCCAGCCGGGCCACGAGCTCCCGCTCGGCGGCGGCCTGGTCGTTGCGCACCGCCGCGATCGACGCCGCCCTCGACCGCAGCCCGGTCAGCTCCCGCCCGGCCAGGAACAGCCTGAGCGCGGTCAGCTCGACGACCACGTCTCCGTGCCTGCGGGCGGCGTCGGCCTGCCGCTCGAGCGGGCGAAGCTGCCGGCGCACCTCGCGCAGGAGGTCCTGGACCCGCAGCAGGTTCCCCTCGGTCGACTCCAGGCGGCGCTGCGCCTTCTCCCGGCGGCGCCGGAACTTCAGGACCCCGGCCGCCTCCTCCACGATCAGGCGCCGGTCCGTGGGCTGGGCGTTGAGCACGGCGTCGAGCTGGCCCTGGCTCACGATGACGTGCTGCTGGCGCCCGACGCCGGTGTCGGAGAGCAGTTCCTGCACGTCGAGGAGGCGGCAGGGCGCACCGTTGATGGCGTACTCGCTCTCCCCGCTGCGCCACAGGGTGCGGGTGATCGTGACCTCGCTGAACTCGATCGGGATCAGGCCGGACGAGTTGTCGATGGTGAGGGTGACCTCGGCCCGGCCCAGCGCGGCCCGCTTCGAGGTGCCGGCGAAGATGACGTCCTCCATCTTCGCCGAGCGGACCGTCCGGGGTCCCTGGGCCCCGAGCACCCAGGCCACGGCGTCGACGATGTTGGACTTGCCGCTGCCGTTCGGCCCGACGACCACGGTGATACCGGGCTCGAGCTCGAGGGTCGTGGTGTCCGCGAACGACTTGAAGCCCTTGAGAGTGAGGGATTTCAGGAACACGACGGACGCCGACCTTACCGGCAGCACCGGCACCAGAAGTGGGACCTCTGGGCCACCACGATCCGTCGGATCGGCCGGCCGCAACGGGGGCACGGGAGCCCCTCGCGGCCGTAGACCGCGTGTCGTTCCTGGTAGCTGCCGGTCAGCCCTCCGAGGTCCACGTACTGCTGGTCCCGCAGGGAGCTGCCCCGCGACTCGACCGCGGCGCCGAGCACCGCGCCGATCGCGCCGTGGAGGCGACCGATCTCCACCGGCCTCAGCGCGCCGGCCGGCCGCGTCCCCCGCACCCCAGCCGTCCAGAGGATCTCGTCGGAGTAGATGTTGCCGATCCCGGCGATGATCCTCTGGTCCGACAACGCGACCTTGATGCGCGCCCGGCGCCCGGCCAGGAGCCGGGTCAGCTCCGGCTGGGTGACCGCCAGCGCGTCGACCCCCAGCTGGGCCAGCTCCGGCACGTCGGGGGTGGTCACGAACAGCTCCCCGAACGTGCGGGGGTCGACAAAGCGGAGCTGGCGCCCGTCGTCGAGGTCGATCACGACGTGGGAGTGCTTTGCCAGCGGGACGTCGGGGCCCGCAGCCAGGCGGAGCTGCCCGCTCATGCGGAGGTGGACGACGAGGACCGCGGCTGGTTCGAGAATGACCAGCAGGTACTTGCCCCGGCGCTCGAACCCGACCAGGCGCCGCCCGGCCAGCGCGGCGGAGAACGAGGCCGCCGTCGGATGCCGCCGGGTCGAGCGCAACCCGGTGACCGACACGGCGCTGACCAGGACCCCGGCCAACGTGGCGGCCAGGTCCCGCCGGACCGTCTCGACTTCGGGCAGCTCAGGCAGGGCCAGACTTCGGCCGGGCCGCCTCAGAATGGGCCGCATCCGGCTGGGCCGGCTCGAACAGGTCGTGCCAGGCCTGGCGGGCGGCCCCCTGCTCGGCCTGCTTCTTGGACCGGCCCTCGCCTCGACCCCGCGCCCGGCCCGCCACGCTGACGGTGGCGAAGAACCGCTTGGAGTGGTCCGGACCCTCGTCCACCACGTCGTAGTGCGGGAGCTGTTCGAACCGGCGGGCCGCGAGCTCCTGGAGGCGGGTCTTGTAGTCCTGACCTCCCGGGCCGGCGGCTGCCTCCTCGATCCGGTCGCCGAGCAGGCGCATGACGAGCTCTGCGGCGGCGGCGTACCCCCGGTCCAGGTACAGGCCCCCGATGACGGCTTCCATGGCGTCGGCCAGGATCGACGGCTTTTCCCGGCCGCCGGACGCGGCCTCGCCCTTGCCGAGCAGCAGCGCCGTCCCGAGCGAGAGGGACGCGGCGACCTCGGCCAGCGTCTCGGAGTTCACGACCGCGGCGCGCACCTTCGCCAGCTCGCCCTCGGGCAGCAGCGGGTAGGCCCGGAAGATGTGGTCGGTCACCACCAAGCCGAGCACGGCATCACCGAGGAACTCGAGTCGCTCGTTCGACTCCGCTCCCGGTGTCTCAGCGCACCAGGACCGGTGGGCCATGGCCCGCTCGAGCAGGGTCGGATCCTGGAGCTCCCAACCGAGCCGGGCGGCCAGCGGGTCGGGTGGTGGCGTCAGGCCCCCTTCAGCTTGGCGAGCACGTAATCGACCGCATCCCGAACCGTCTTGAGGTCCTCGAGGTCCTCGTCGTCGATGCGGAACCCGACCGACCGCTCGCCCAGCTCCTCCTCCAGGGCCTCGACCAGCTCGATGAGGGCGAGCGAGTCGGCGTCGAGGTCATCGGCGAACGACGACGCCTCGGTGATCGCGGAGGGCTCGATCTCGAGAATGTCCGACAGCCTGTCCCGAATCAGCTCGAACACCGCCTGGCGATCCATCGGGGTGCGTTCGACGTGGGTCTCGGCGGGCACGGGCTACCTCCAGGGCGACAGGCGCGACGAGCGCAGGCGCGGCAGCTTACGCGGTGCGTGCGCCCCGGCTTACGCGGTCGTGGCGGCGCGGAGCTTGGCCACCAGGCCGGCCTCCACCGCATCACGGCCGACCCGGCACGCGTTGACGATCGCCCGCGCCGACGACGACCCGTGGCTGATGATGCACACGCCGTCCACCCCGAGCAGCACCGCGCCCCCGTGGCTGTCGGGTTCGAGCTCGTCGGCGAGCGGCCCGAGGGTGGGGAGCAGCACCTTGGCCGCCTCCCGGGCCTCGTCGGTCGACACCATGACCTCGAGGATCTTGTTGACCAAGAAGCGCATTCCGCCTTCGAGGGTCTTGAGCGCAACGTTGCCGGTGAAGCCGTCGGTCACGACCACGTCCACCGCGTCGGTCATCAGGTCCCGGCCCTCGACGTTGCCGACGAACGTGGCCGCCGAGCCGAGCACGCCCGACGCCAGCAGGGCGTTGGTCTCTTTGACCAGGGCGTTGCCCTTGGTCTCCTCCTCCCCGATGGAGAGCAGGCCGACGCGGGGATGGGAGATGCCGTAGCGCTCGGTGGCGAGCACCGCCCCCATCTGGGCGAACTGAACCAGCCACGCCGCAGCGCATTCGGCGTTGGCCCCGGCGTCGAGCAGGATCGTCGGCGACGAGCCCGGCACCGGGATCGGCGTGGCGATCGCCGGCCGGGCCACCCCGGGCAGTCGGTGCATCCGGAGCAGGGCGCTCGCCATCGTGGCGCCGGTGTTGCCCGCGCTGACCATGGCCGAGGCCCGGCCGTCGCGCACCGCCTCCGCCGCCCGCACCAGGGACGAGTCCTTCTTCACCCGAACGGCCTTGGCCCCGTCCTCGTGCATGTCGATGACCTCACGACAGGCGATGACCTCGAGCCCGCCCGTGTCGCCGATGACATCCGGGTCGCCGACGAGCACCACCGGGATGCCGGCATCGGCCGCCTGGCGGGCACCCGCCACGATCTCGGCGGGTGCATGGTCGCCGCCCATGGCGTCGACCGCGATGGGGAGCAACCGCTCGCTCAGCCGACCTCGACGGCCTGCCGGCCGCCGTACCAGCCGCAGTTGCTGCACACCACGTGGGGCACCTTCGCCTGACGGCACTGCGGGCAGATGCTGCGCGGCGGCGCGTTGAGCGTCCAGTTGGACGCCCGGCGGCTGCGGGACTTCATCTTCGACGTCTTCTTCTTGGGGACAGCCATGGGGAGAGGCGCTCTCTGACTCGGGCGAACGGACCCGGGCGAACGGGCCGACGGACGAGGTTAGCGGGGATCGTCGGAACGGAGCACGTCCAAGGCGGCCCACCGGGGGTCAGCCGCCACACCCTCGCACCCGCAGGTCCCCTCGTTGAGGTCGGCTCCGCACGTGGGGCACAGACCGGCGCAATCGGGCCGGCACAACGGCGCGAGCGGAAGGGCCAGGACGATCGCCTCCCGGGCGAGCGGCTCGAGGTCGATGTGATCACCGAGGATCGGGTAGGTCTCCCCCTCCTCGGGGTCCTTCACGAAGATCTCCTCCACCGACGCGACCACCTCCCCGGTCACCGGGCCGAGGCACCGCCGGCACTCCCCCACGAACGGGGCCGACACCGTCCCCGCCACGACGACCCCGCCTTCGACCGCCTCGAGGCTCACCGCGAGCGCGACGGGTGCGCCCGGGGGCACGTGGCTCCCCGTGACAGCCATCCCTTCGATCGGGGCACGGACCTCGAGCGCCTCGCGGTACCCGTGGTGGCGCCGGAGGGCGACGACGTCGGCGATGAAGGGCGGGCGGGGCACGAGTGCCGACGCCCTAGGACCGGTCCTGGTCGAAGAACGCCTCCTCGGCCTCCATGCCCGGTTCGCCCGGTTCGGCGCCGGCCACCTCGCCCAGGCCGAGGCTCTTGGAGGTCGCGTCGGCCGGTAGCGGGATCACCCGGAGCCGTTCCCGGCCCGCGGCGACGGTCTTGGCCGTCCGCTCGAGCACGATCTCGAACGCGGCCAGCTTCTGGTCGCAGTAGTCCTCGGCCTCGAGGCGCAGCCGGCTGGACTCCTCCTTGGCCTCGTCGACGAGCTTCTGGGCCGTGTGGGCCGCGTCGCGCACGATCTCGGTGCGCTGCACCATCCGCTCGGCCCGCACCCGGGCCGCCTCGAGGATCTCCTCCGCGTCGCGCTCGGTCTTGGCCAGGAACTCGGCCCGTTCCTTCAGCATCCACCGGGCCTGCTTGAGCTCGTCGGGGAGGCGGTCGAGGGCCTCCTCGAGCAGCTCTTGGACCTCGTCTTTGGTCAGACGGATCGTGTTGGACATGGGCATGGTGCGGGCGTTGTTGACGATCTCGATCAACCGGCGCAGCAGGGCCTCGGTGTCGGGGCCGGAACGTTCTTCAACCATCACGGGGATCACAGCTCACTTTTTCGGGGGGAACTTCTCGATGAGCCGGCGGTAGACCGGCTCGGGGACGAACGACGACACGCGGTCCGCGCCACCGAAGCGGGAGATGTCGCGGATCAAGGAGGAGGCGATGAACGAGCTGTCCGAGGCGCAGGGGAAGAAGATGGTCTCGATGCCGGAGATGGCCTGGTTCATCTGAGCCTGCTGCAGCTCGTACTCGAAGTCGGTGGAGACCCGCAGGCCCTTCACCAACACGTCGGCCCCCAACTGCTTGGCCACGTCGACGACGAGGCTGGCGAAGAACTCGATCTTGACGTTGTCGAGGTGGGCGATCGACTCCGCGATCATCTCCCGGCGCTCGTCGAGGTCGAAGAGCTGCTTGGTCTTCTGGGGGTTGCGGATGGCGGCGACGATCACGCCGTCGAACAGGCGCGACGCCGTCTCCACCACCTCGAGGTGGCCGTTGTGGAACGGGTCGAACGATCCGGGTATGAGCGCAGTCCTCAACGGGCTCCTCGGGGCGAAAGCTGGCTCACCACGGTACCGCCGTGGCGCTTCACACTCCGTACATCCCAGCCGACCGCGGCGATCTCCCTGTCCGACTCGGCCACCACCAACGCGGTGGGGAACGTGACCAGCGCCGCCAACAGGCGCTCCCACTGATCGAAGCTGTAGGGCGGATCGGCCAGCACGAGGTCGACGGGCCCTCTGCCCCCACGGTCGGCCCACGCCAGCACGTCGACCACCTCGACCCGGGCCTGCGGACCGATCCCGAGGGCGGCCAGGTTGCCCTTGATGACCCCGGCCGTCGCCCGGTTGCGCTCGACGAAGACCACGCTGGTCGCGCCCCGGGACACGGCCTCGATGCCGAGCGCACCGCTGCCGGCGAACAGGTCGACCACGACCGCCCCCTCCAGCACCCCCTGGGCCGAGAGGCTGTTGAAGATCGCGCCGCGAACGAGGTCCGACGTGGGCCGGGTCGCGTCGCCGCCGGGTGTCGCCAGGCGGCGGCCGCCCATGGATCCGGCGACCACACGCATGGCGACTACCGTCGCACAGCCGTGGCCGCCGAGAAGAGTTGGGCGTCGACCCTGGGGCTGGTGTGGTCGAAGGAGGCACCGGGGTTGGTGTCCACCTTCACCCCGGCACCGGAGCACCGAGGGCCACCGGGCTTCCTTCACGGCGGGGTGGCGGCGGCGGTGCTCGACGAGACGATGGCCGCCCTGTCGATCACCGCCGATGGCTGGCACTCGGTGACGGCCAAGCTCGAGCTGCGATACCGCTCCCCGGTGCCGCTCGACGGACGGCCGCTGCGGATCGAGGCGTGGCGCGACGCCTCGGGAGGGCGCCGGGCCCAGAAGATCCACGGCCGGCTCCTGACCTCCTCCGGCGTGGCTGCGGTCGAGGCCACCGGGCTGTTCGTCCGCGTCGACGCCGAGTCCGGCGATGAGTGAGCGCAGCGAACCCGAGAAGGTCATCGACTGCATCGACTGCGGCGGCCCGTGCTACCTCACGAGCACGTGGCCGCCCGACGACCCGCCCCAACCGGGTGACGTGATGGTGTACCGGTGCCGGGACTGCCTCGACGCCTGGCACCTCGTGATCCCCGAAGACGAGGTGCGCTAGAGCCCGGCGTCGCGCCGGATGCGGCGCCAGCGGGCGACCCGGCCGCCCACGAAGAAGCCATAGACGACGCCGAGCACCACGAGAAGCCAGCCCCAGAGCGCACCGCCGACCACGACCGCCCCGCCGATCACGACGGCAGAGAGCGCGAGGGTGCCATCGGCGAGCAGCAGGACCCGCCAGTTCGCCGCCAGCGCCGCCCGGTCGTCGCCTCCGAAGCGCACACCCGCGGGCACCCCCATAGATTCCCACAGATGCCCCTCCTTCCCGAACCTCAGATGGTCGTCGATGGCGTCGCGGCAGCCGCCGCGGCCGCGCCCGCGACCACGGAGATCGACGTCGAAGAGGCCCGCGCCGCCTACGCCCTGATGAACTCGCTCGCGACGAGCGCACCGCAGGTCCCGATCCGCATGGTCAGCCTCGACGGCACGATCCCGGTCCGGGTGTACGAGCCGGAGGGCGCCGATCCGGGGGGAGCGGTGCTGGTGTGGTACCACGGCGGAGGGTGGACGATCGGTGACCTCGAGTCGGGCGACCAGGTCTGCCGGCACCTCGCCACCCTGGCCGGGATCGTCGTGGCCAACGTGGACTACCGCCTGGCCCCGGAGCACCCGTTCCCGGCCGCAGTCGACGACGCCGTCGGCGCGTACGCCGCGATCCGCGGCGGCGCCCTTGGCCCGCACCCGAGCGCGGTCGCCGTCGGCGGGGACTCCGCGGGGGGGAACCTCGCCGCCGTCGTGTCGCTGGCGGCCCGCGACCGGGGGCTTCCGGTCCCCGACGCGCAGCTGCTCGTCTATCCCGTCATCGACGGGTCACAGGAGTGGCCCTCCATGGAGGAGAACGCGGAGGGCTTGCTCCTGACCCGCGACACCATGCGCTGGTTCTTCACCACCTACACCGGCAGCGACGACACCCTGCGGAGGGATCCGCTCGTCTCACCCCTCCTCGCCCCCTCGCACGCGGGGCTGCCCCCCGCCCACATCGTGACTGCGGAGTACGACCCGCTGCGTGACGAAGGCGAGGCCTATCGCGCCGCGCTCGCCGCGGCCGGGGTGGAGGTGACGGGCCGGTGCTACCCGGGACAGGTCCACACCTTCTTTTGCATCCCCGACATCTTCGGGCCGACCGCGATGGAAGCGGTGCGTGAGGCAGCGGCCGAGCTTCGGGCCCGGTTGACCTAAGCGCCGAGGAGCCGGGCCATCCACGCCTCCACCTCGCCAGCCTCGGTCGGCAGCGCCGCCGACAGGACCCGGCACCCGTCGTCGGTGACGACCACGTCGTCCTCGATCCGCACCCCGATGCCCCGGTACCGCTCGGGCACGGTGAGGTCGTCGGGCTGGAGATAACAGCCGGGCTCGACCGTCAGCACCATCCCGGTCTTGAGCTCGTGATCGCGGTAGCCGTTGCGGGTGTTGGCGCAGTCGTGGACGTCGAGGCCGAGCATGTGGCTGGTGCCGTGCAGGGTGTAACGCGAGTGCCACCGGCGGTCGGGGTCGAGCGCCTCCTCGACCGAGCAGGTGAGAATCCCGGCATCGACCAGCCACTCGGCGATGACCCGCATCGCGGCCCTGTGCGGGGCCATGAAGTCCTCACCGGGCCGGCACGCCGCGATCCCCGCCTGCTGGGCCCTCCACACCACCTCGTACACCTCGCGCTGTTCGGGCGTGAACCGCGCCGACACCGGCAGCGTCCGGGTCACATCCGCGGTGTAGAGCTCGCGGCCCTCCACGCCGGCGTCGAGGAGCAACAGGTCGCCGGGACGGACCGGCCCGTCGTTGCGGACCCAGTGCAGGGTGCACGCGTGCTGGCCGCACGCGGCGATGGTGTCGTAGCCGACGTCGTTGCCTTCGGTCCGGGCCCGGCGGTTGAACGTGCCCTCCACCCAGCGCTCCGAGTACCCAGCCGCCTCGGGCAGGGCCCGGACCACGTCCTCGAAGCCGAGAACGGTCGCGTCGACGGCCCCCTGCAGGCAGGCGATCTCGTGGTCGTCCTTCACCAGCCGGCGATCGGCCAGAACCGCGAGGAGGTCGGCGTCGGCGTCGGGCTGGTCCTCGATCAGCGCGTCGACGGCCGGGTCGAAGCCCCGGACCACCCTCACCGTCTCCCCCTCCGCCGCCTTCAACGTGGAGGCCAGCTCATCGAGGGGCGCGGTGTCGATGCCGAGGAGCAGGCTCGTCTCGGCCAGGCCGAGGCGGGGCCCCACCCAGAGCTCCCCGTAGCGCCGGTCGGTGAAGAACGCCGGCGTCGACCGGTCGGCCCGGGGGGCGGTGAACAACGTGGACGTGTGCCCTCCGCCGGGCGCCGGGACCATCACCAGCACCGCGTCCGGCTCCTGTCCTCCGGTGAGCCAAGCGAAGTCGGTTCCCGGCCGGAACCGGTAGTCGGTGTCGTTGGCGCGGACCTTCAGGTTGCCGGTCGGGACCACGATCCAGTCGCCCTCGAACCGGGCCGAGACCTTGGCCCTCCGCCGGGCGTGGAACGGGGCGGCCGGCGCCGGCGCGTCAACGAGCGGAGCGGGGGCCGCCCACTCCCGGGTCATGAGCTCGATCAGCGCCGCGGGCACGGCCGGGTCGTGCGAGGCGGTGCCCGTCACCTCCGGCGTCGGGTCGGTCATGGTCCCTCCTGGGTGCCGCTATAGCGCGAGCAGGCTGCGGGCGATCTGCGACACCTGGATCTCGTCGGTGCCAGCGTAGATCTGCAGCACCTTGGCGTCGCGCGCAAGTTGCTCGACCTGGTACTCGGCCATGTAGCCGTTCCCGCCGTGGAGCTGCACCGCCTCGAGCGCGACCTCCATGCACGCCTGGGCCGAGTAGAGCTTGCAGGCCGAGGCCTCGGCGAAGCTCATCGGCCGGCCCGCCGCCCCCATCTCGATCTGGCGGAACACCAGGTTCTGGATGTTCATGCGGGCGACCTCCATCTTGGCCAGCTTGAGCTGGATGAGCTGGAACTCGCCGATCGGCCGCCCGAACTGCACCCGGGTCTTGGCGTACTCCAGGCTCAGCTCCAGGCACTGCTCGACGATGCCCAGCGCCATCGCCGCCACGCCGGTGCGCTCCATCGAGAAGGTGTCCTTGGCCCCGGAACGGGACGGGATGTCCTCGGTCTCCCCGATCAGGCGGTCGCGACCGACCCGCACGTCACTCAGGAAGAGCTCGCCGGTGGGCGACGAGTGCATCCCCATCTTGCGCAACGGCTTGGACTGCTCGAACCCCGGCAGGCCCCGGTCCAGCACGAAGTTGAGGACCTTGCGGTCCTTGGGGTCGTTGCCCTCGTCGAGCTTGCAAATGAACACGACGGTGTCCGCGTACGGGCCGTTGGTGATGAAGGTCTTGGACCCGTTGAGGACGTACTCGTCGCCGTCGCGTCGGGCCACGGACCGCATCCCGCCGAAGGCGTCGGAGCCCGAGCCGGGCTCGGTGATCGCCCATGCGCCCACCTTGTCCAGGGTGAGGAGGTCGAGGGCCCAGCGCCGCTTCTGGGCCGGCGTCCCTTTGGACATGATCGCGGCGGCGGTCAGGCCGACGCTGACCCCCATCGCGGTGACCATCCCCGGGCAGTAGTGGCACAGCTCGATGATCGGGATCATCATGAACGCCCCGCCGTCACCCCCGCTTCGCCCGTCACCGCCTCCACGGCCCGCCGGCGCCTCCCCGAGCTCCCCGGCCTCCTCGCGGGCGAGGCGCTTCTCGAAGTTGTCCCGGGCCATCGCGTCCATGCCGAAGGTGCGGTAGAGCTTGCGCAGGGTGTCGTACGGCGGGGTGTCGCCGTGCTCGAGCTCCTCGAGGTTGGGCTTGATCTCCTTCTCGACGAACTGGCGGACCGCCTGGCGGACCATCTGCTGCTCTTCGCTCCACTCGATCATGGCCCCATCCTGGACCGGGCCCCGCCCGGGGCGCACACTGGTCGGGTGATCAGCAGCAGCGAGCTCCGGCTGGCCCACGGGGTGCCCGCGGTCGAGGCCATCGAGGACTTCCGCCGCGCCTGCCTGTCGCGAGCCCTCGACGATCGCGAGATGACCTTGCAGAAGCAGAGCCGGGTCTTCTTCCAGATCTCCGGGGCCGGCCACGAGGCGCTCCTGCTCGCGCTCGCCCGATCCTTGCGCCCCGGCTATGACTGGTTCTTCCCCTACTACCGGGACCGGGCCCTCCTCCTCGGCCTCGGGGTCACGCCGTACCAGATGCTGCTCCAGGCCGTCGGGTCGGCCGACGACCCGGCGTCGGGTGGGCGCCAGATGCCCTGCCACTGGGGTAGCACCGAGCTGAACGTGGTCAGCCAGACGTCGCCGACCGGGAGCCAGTGCCTCCCGGCGGTGGGGTGCGCCGAAGCCGGCCGCTACATCGTCCGCAGGCCTGATCTCCCGGGCTGCGCCGCCCACGGCGACGAGGTCACTTACGTCTCGTTGGGCGAGGGCGCCACCGCCGAAGGCGAGTTCTGGGAGAGCGTCAACACGGCGTGCACCCTGCACCTGCCGGTGGTCTACGTCGTCGCCGACAACGGCTTTGCCATCAGCACCCCGTCGTCGGACCAGACGCCGGCACCGATCAGCGAGCTGGTCCGGGGGTTCCGCGGCCTCCACGTCCACACCTTCGACGGGTGCGACTACCTCGAGAGCCGCCGGGTCGGCGCGGCGGCGATCGCGCGGGTGCGGGCCGGCACCGGGCCGGCGCTGCTCCACGCCAAGGTCACCCGGCCCTACTCCCATTCCGCGGCCGACACCCAGGCGAAGTACAGGTCTGCGGCAGAGCTGGCCGCGGAAGCGGCCCACGACCCGATCACCGGGCTCGAGCAGTTGCTGGTCTCCGCCGGCGCGCTCAGCCCGGACGAGGTGGCCGACATCCACGCGTGGGCCATCCGGGAGGTGGCGGCCGCGGCCCAGGCCGCCCTCGCCGCGCCCGCCCCCGACCCCGCGACGGTCACCACCCATGTCCTCGGCCCCGGCCCCGAGACGCACGGGGCCCCCGACGCTGGGGGTCGAGCCGGGGAGCCGGTCGCGCTGGGCGAGGCCATCCGCTTGACGTTGCACGAGCAGATGGAGGCCGACGAGCGCATCCGGGTCTTCGGCGAGGACGTCGCCGATGCCCGCGAGGACCTCCTCAACGACGTCGAGGGCAAGGGTGGGGTGTTCGGGACCACGTCGGGACTGCAGCGCCGGTTCGGGCTGGCCCGCTGCTTCAACACGCCACTGGCCGAGGCCAACATCATCGGGCGCGCCATCGGCCAGGGGGTGCGCGGGTTGCGGCCCGCCCCCGAGATCCAGTTCTTCGACTACATCTGGCCCGCGATGCAGCAGATCAAGAGCGAGGCGGCGACGCTTCGCTGGCGCTCGAACGGGGCGTTCTGCTGCCCGATGGTGGTGCGCGTCCCGATCGGGGGCTACCTGACCGGAGGAGCCATCTGGCACAGCCAGTGCGGGGAGTCGATCTTCACCCACGTCCCCGGTCTCATCGTGATGTTCCCGTCCCGCACCGCCGACGCGGTGGGGATGCTCCGCACCGCCTTCGCGTGCGAGGACCCGGTGCTGTTCCTCGAGCACAAGCACCTGCTGCGCCAGCCCTACACCCGGGACCCGTTCCCGCCCGCGAGCCACCGGGTCCCGCTCGGCCTGGGACGGATCGTGCGCCCCGGCACGAAGGCCACGATCGTGACCTACGGCGCGACCGTCGAGAAGAGCCGCCTCGCCGTGGACGAGGTCCAGGCCGACGTCGAGATCGTCGACTTGCGGTTCCTCACCCCGTGGGACCATGACCTGGTCGCGGATTCGGTCGGGCGCACCGGCCGGTTGCTCGTCGTCCACGAGGACGTGCTCACCTGCGGCTTCGGGGCCGAGGTCGCGGCGTGGGTGGGAGAGCACTGCTTTGACCTGCTCGACGCCCCGGTCCGCAGGGTGGGTGCCCTCGACACCCACGTGGCCTACGCTCCGGTCCTGGAACAGGCCATCCTTCCCCAGGTCAGCGACATTGCCACCGCGCTCCGTGGTCTCCTGACGTGGTGACCCTTTTCGCCCACCGCTGTCAGGCCACCACGGTAGGTGAGATCAAGATGCTTCCTATTTGTCCGTTCTCTCCACTCTTGTCCGAAATAAATCTCATTTTTCTTCAGGTTTGACGATTATCTGCGTCATATCCGGTTGCAATTGCCGTTGAGCAGGGTATGAATCTCCCCATGCGTCCCCGAGCGATTCTCACCCTCTGTGCTGCTCCGTTGCTGACAGCCGGTCTCATTGCCCCACTCACCGTCGTCGCTGGACCGGTAGCCGCCCAGACCGCCGGAGCCAATCCGAGCTCGGCGGACGCCTACGGCGTGCTGGTCGACGTCCGGCTCCTGCAGGGCAACGTCCCGGTGAAGGTGGGCCCGCTCGTCGAGTCGTCGTCGACGAACCCACCGGGCGGCACCAGCAAGAACTCATTGGTCTCGACCGGTCCGATCCCGCCGCCGGACGGGTCACTGGTCCAGAGCCTCGGGGTGGTGACCAGCTCCACCAACGCCGACGGCCTCCCCGAGTCGACCGCCACCGCCGAGACAGCCAACGCCGCGCTCCTCCCCCAGGCCGGCGTCCCGACCATCACCGCAGACGTGATCAAGGCCCAGTCCAACACCAACTGCTCGGCCGCGCCCAACTCCACCGGCACCCAGTTCGTCAACCTTAAGGTCGGCCCGGTTGTCGTGCCCGCCAACCCGCCGCCCAACACCACCATCGGCCTCGGCGCAGTTACGGTCATCGTCAACGAGCAGCACCCGACGGCTGACGGCCGGGGCCTGGTGGTCAACGGCGTGCACATCATCGCTCCCGGGACCCTCGGCGGTACCCCGTTCCCGACCCAGGCGCTGATCCAGGGCGACATCATCATCTCCCATGCGGTCTCCACCGTGGTGTGCCCCGGCAGCTTCGATCAGAACGGCCTCCCGATCCCCGGCGCGCCGGG
>Ga0102924_1003567_pt1 | contig 16283 bp, 17 predicted proteins | sample PaiPotPPM11metaG_FD_80116 | JGI IMG/M metagenome (GOLD analysis project Ga0102924, IMG submission 80116) | Iron sulfur acid spring bacterial and archeal communities from Banff, Canada, to study Microbial Dark Matter (Phase II) - Paint Pots PPM... ... | reverse complement strand
TATCCTCTTCCAATAATCTCGTCTCGAGGCTCGACTCATAACGTTACCCGTGTCCATGGCGGGTAACATTTTAAGATTGCGCGACGATACCCCACGGGTAACATTTTAGCTTGCGCGATACGAGGCTCTGGATTGTGGCGTCAATGAAGTCCACGGACTGAAAGTCTATTTCGGGCTTGCGTCCGAGCAAAGGCTCGATGCGCAGCTCATCTCGAATACGGTTATCGCCGTCTCCGCCGACCTGTACGACCGGATGCAGGAAACCGTGCGGGGGCCTGAGCTACGCGATTGGTGCCAAAGAGTTAGCCTCCTCGAAGACGGGCAGGATTTTGCCGACAAGCGCCAGCGCGGCGCGCAGATTACCGTGCGGGCAGCGCGGACATTCATTCTTAACTATTATCTTGGAGAGATGTCTGCCACAAGCGACTTCGATAAGACCGATACGACACCTAAGATTTGCAGGAGCGGTGTTGGCGATCCCGATTGGGACCAGATCAGGACCAAGAAGAAGTTCTGGAAGGATGCGAAGCTGGAGGTCGCCGGCCAGGAGTTCGCCGAATTGGTCGAGGCACAGCGAAAGGCTTTCCAGTCGAAGAATAAGAAAGGAAATATAGACTTCCAAGAGAAGGCGCTCAACTATGCTGTCCTCTCGGGATGGGCCTTCACTGCCGGCCTTCTGCATGGAAACAACACCCGGCTGTCCAAGCATTACGCGCTCAAAAACCAGAGCGGGCGCGATCCACTCAATGCGGCCGGACTCGCGAAAGGGCGCCACAGCACAGATTCGGAAAATTATCGCGGCCTCGGCTACCGCACGGATGCGAAGGAGCGCGGGCGCTTTGTAGAATTATTTTACCTCCAGGCGGAGAAGGGCGATGGCATCACAACTTCGCTGATCGATCTAGCGATAAAAAAGTACCACGCTAAGAAGGCGATCCTTGAGGTCCAGCGTGCAGAAGATAAGGTCTGCTGATGGCTGCTCTTGCGCGCTTCGCCTCCGAACTGCTTGAGGAAGCAAAGCGTTTCTTGGAGAAAGCCTACCAAACTACCGACCAGGACGGCAAAAACGCTTTCCTCCACGCCGCCGTGATGGTTGGTTTTGCGGCTTTTGAGGCCCACGTTAATGCCATCGCCGACGATTTTCTCTCGCGACCGGACCTCGACCTTCATGCGCGGGGAGTGTTGGCCGAACACGTGGTCGAATTGATTGACGGCGAATTCCGAGAAAAGGACTCACTCAAGATATGGCGTCTTGAAGATCGCGTGCTCTTCTTATGCCGTCGGTTCTCAAGGAAGCCGATTGACCGGAGAGCGTCCTACTGGAGTGAATTCGTGGAAGCGTCCAAATTGCGTAACAGCCTGACCCATCCGAAGCCCGACCCTCCGGCCATCGAGCCAACAGCCGCTAGCCGCGCGCTGAAAGCAATTATCGAACTGCTGGCTTTTATGTTCGCCAACATCTACAGCCGCAAATTGCCAGCATACAAACGCGGACTTTCTTCGAAGCTAACCTTCTAGTTTTAATTTGATGCCCGAAGGACCCGAGATTTGATCCGCTTCATCACCTTGGCCATGGATGCCTGGATCACGGCGCACTCGGAAGGAATTGTGCAACTTTACTGAAGCAGGTGCGCCGCCATCACGGACGCCGCGTGACTCCATTCCGACTGTGCCACAGAAAAACAAACGCACAAAGAGAAGAGGGAAACGGCGATGAACGGCCGGAACAGGAATAGGCAACAAGCCAGGGGAGGGGGCTGAATCCATCACCAAAGTGGACACGCTCCCGAAAACCCGTTTTAGAATGGAACTAACTCGTCTGCTTCGAAGGGGTTATCCGCCTCCGACGGCTGCACTGCCGCCTGAGAAGCCTCGGCCAGCGGCGCAGGCTTGGCGCTTTCAGTCTTGGATTTCGCGCCGTTACCGTTGCTCCCTGGTGAGAGCATCTGCATCCAATGGGCAACGATGTCATAGGCCTTGCGCTCGTGGCCGTCACGATCTTCCCACTTATGGCTGCGGATCGTACCCTCGATATAAACCTGCTTCGATTTGGCCAGATGCTCGCCGCAGACTTCCGCCAATTTTCCGAAGCAGACCATTATGTGGAATCAGGACAGCCGTAAACGTGGCTCTTCTGAAAGCAGTGGGGTGCCTCACAACTGGCGTGAGATCAGAGAGTGAACGGTCCAGAAATATGTTATCATGTGTACGGTGAGTACACAATATGGAAACGCTTAAGGTCGGCATACGTGAATTCCGCGAAAACCTCGCGGGCTACCTCGAATCAGGCAGATCCTTGGCGATCACCCGGCACGGCGAAACCCTCGGCTTCTATATCCCCGCCCAAAAGCGCAGCCGCAAGGCCGAACTAGAAGCGATGCGCGCCGCGGCGAAGGACCTGGACGAAATGATTGCGTCCTGGGGTGCTACTGAAGACGAGTTGGTGGAGGAGTATAAGGAAATCCGCCGGTCTGCTCGCGCGAGGAAGCGGAATGCCCTGTAGAGGTCTGGTCGTTGATGCCAACATTCTGGTGCGGGCGGTCCTGGGGAACCGTGTACGTGCGGTGATCGAGGCTCATGCGGAAAGCGTCTCGTTTTTCGTTCCGGACGCCGCTTACTCTGAGGCTGACGAACACCTGGCGACGCTCGTCGTTAAGCACGGCGGTGACCCTGAGACGGCGCTGTCATTTTTGCGCTCCCTACGAAGTTTGATGGTGCTGATTGGAAACGATGTTTATGGCGAGTTCGAGGCTGAGGCTCGCCGGCGGCTGGCCGCGCGGGATCCAGAAGATTGGCCGATACTGGCGTCGGCCCTGGCGCTCGGATGCCCGATCTGGACGGAAGACACGGATTTCTTCGGCTGTGGTGTGGCGACGTGGACATCCGATCGCGTCCTGATGTTCCTACGCGAGTGATCCTGTTCGGCGGATGCCTTCTAATCCGGGCGATGCTCTCGGATCAGAAATAATCCGGAATGCAGAGACAACGAATCTGGTCTTCCGAAAGGTGGTCCGGCTGACTGCCCTCAGGAACGTTGACGAGTTTGGTGGATAGCTTTGGAACGAGCTGGGCAGCTAGGGTTGCGCTGGCAGCTCGTCCAGCCTTATCGCCGTCGAGGAGCAGGACGACTTCACTGAAGTGGCGTTCGAGAAGCTCTGTTTGCCGGCGAGAGAGCGAGCATCCCATAAGAGCGACGACGCACGGTAACCCCGCCTGATGGACTTTGATGCAATCAAAGAAACCCTCCACAATGACAACGCGCTTGCCGTGGTGAATGGCGCGGTGGAGATTAAAAAGAACCAACGACTTGCGGAAGCGGGCTGGAAATCGATACTTTGGCTGTGCCTGATCCAAGCCTCGGCCGGCGTAGGCCACTAGAACTCCATCCTCGTTGTGAATCGGGATCACGATCCGACCCACCATGGAGCCTTTACCCAGGAACAAGCCGATTCCGAAGTGCTGGGCAGTTTCCGGGTTGATTCCGCGCTCCGCAAGGTAAGGGTGCCGGCAGTCGATGCCGGTAAGCGTGAACGGAAGGGGCCGGTTCGAGTCTGCGTTCCTCGATAGTTCAGGGGGAGGCGCGGTCGCAGTATCAAAAGCACCGCCCGGCGCACCGACCTTGTTGCTTACTCTAAACCAGTCTTGCAGTCGGAGCGCCGCAACGCGGATCGAGCAATTTTCCATCGACACAACAAAATCAAGAACGTTGCCTCCCAGTCGGCCCCCTCGCGCCGCCACACAGGAGCTCGAATGGCATGCCCACGCATTCTTCTCCGTGTTCACGATAAAGCTGTGAACGAGGCTCTTTGACGTGTGGACGGGGAAAGGGCAGCGCCCGCGTATATAGCCGCGACTGATCCGGTGCAGCATAATGCCGTAGTGCGCGAGCGCCATTTCCATCGAAACGCTGGCCTTAACGGTTCGAAAATCAACCCAAGGTCGGCTCATTGCTTTCTGGCCTATCCATCGATCATGAAGCTGGCTTGACTTCCAACTGAACCAATCGCGGGGCCTGCAGCTGGCGGGGAGTCGTTCCTGACGGCGTGGGAACGTCCGCCAGTTGGGCGAGAAGTTTCTCCATCGCGGTCAGGCCGTCGTCCACCGCGGCCCGTTCTTCCTCACGCAGGGGAATTTCTTGTCGAAGGCGTAACAGATTGCGCTTCGCTTCGAGCAGTTGGACTTCGCTCGACATCTTTGGCAGATAAAAGGCGCACTTGGCGCAAGCCATGCGGTGTGGGCATTGGTCGAAAAAGTCATAGGTACAATAGCCGTGCCCGAGATCGTAAAATTTCCAAGGCTCGTTGGCTGCCACGCCGGTCCGCACCGCTTCCTGGTCAATCAGGACTTGGATGGTGCGCACATTCCGATCGAAGTAACCAGCGTCTCGGTAAGACTTGGCCAGCTTCGTCGGCGTAATCGTGGCGTAATGCTGAGTCGAAGCTGGGCTCCTATGTCCAAGCCATTCCTGCAGATCGAACAAGGACATCGGCTCTTTAGCATTGAAGAGTTGCGAAGCGATCGTCGAACGCGCCCGGTGAATCGTAATGTTTCCTCGTGCATCCTGGCGCGGAACGCCAGCCTTTCGACACAAGGCTGGAATAACGATGCGATTGATAAATTTCTCGGACAACTGGTAAGTCCGGTGCGCGAAGAGATAGTGAACCAGTTCTCCCGTTTTTCGGTCCAAAGCTGCGGGCTGGTGCGGCCGTTCCCTCTCCCAGGCCTCAATTGCTTCTCCCACTACTCGATCCACGGGCTTCGTGAAAGCCGTGCCTGTCTTGTTGACTGGTACCTCGAGCCAACAAATTTTGCCTCGATGGGAAGGATCATCAGCGGAAAATTCCCATCGGATGCAGCCGACTCTCAGCCGACGAATTTCGTCACCTCGCAATCCGGCAAAAAGCCACACCACGCTCAGGGCTCGAATCAAAGCCAGAGGATAGCGCGAGCATGAACTGGTTCTGGACTTAGCGAAGTCGGATTCGCTGACATTGAGACCCGCCCAGAGCAATTTAGCCCAAATATCGTCTGCAATCACTCGCGGGTTTGGCGCGATCAAGGACTTGACACTGCGTGGGGCAGCGAGACAACGCGTCGGATCGAAGCGTCGAGGAATCCACTCCCATTCCTGGCACTCCAGAAAGAATCGTTTTACGCTGTAGAGGTGCCCCACCTTATCTCGAGGAGAGAGGGGCTTTCCCCAAGCTTGGTGCCGATGGACACCGTTCGTCCATTCGCCTACCTTGAGCTGCAACACGGCAGCCACATACTCCGCTGCAGTGTCACGTGTCCAGAGAACGGGTGAAGCTAACTCAGGGTGGACCTCGGTTATCCACCGGCCTGCTTTGAGGAGCCTGACGTAGATCTGGTTTTGGGTGGGGGGTTGGATTGTAGTCGTTTCGCGCCAGCGCTGCACAAACTGTAACCAGTTAGGCGCAATACCGGCAGTCAGGTCACTCTTCTTGCCCCCAGGGCCTTCGGCCCAACCGGGTTTTAAGGCATCGTTTGTGATTCCCAGGAATCTCAGGACCCGGGAGATCGCGCCAATGGAATACCGTCCCTCGTAAGATCGACACGAAGCACGCAGGGAAGCGAGATCCTGCAGCTCCAAGTCCTCCAAGTGTGGGCTTTGAGCGAGCAACAATGCCTCGGCAAGCCTGGCCCGAAAACTCCCCCCGATATAGCATCGTCCGTAGCCCCATGACGTCAATACTTGCGCCACTCGCTGAACAGACTCGTTTATTCGATGCTTTCCGAAAACCTTCCGGGCCAGATTCAGCGGAAGAACGCGGCCCATGGACCTGCAATCACTAATACACCTACACAAGTAGGCGACTGGAAGGATGTTAGCTCGGCAATTCCTCAGGTCTGGACTCACTCTACAATGGCGCTTCACAATGAGAGTTTGGGTGGGGCAGACCGTTTCGGACCACTCGTCTGGCGCCCATGCCCAGAAAGTTTTCTGCCGCGTTGCCGTCTCAAGGAGCAACACCTTCAAAAGGCGTGACCGAGATTCCGGGTCTGTTCCCGTGACCGCACTTACATCCAGGATTGGACGAATCAATCGATCCAGGCTCCGCAGGCGACCAGAGGACCATAGCGCTCGGTTCCTTGGGTCCGCCACGAGCAATGCCAGCTCCTGTTGTTCAATAAGGGTCAGGTCCGCAGACCGGTCATACCCATTGATGTGAAGAGGCCACGCCCAGTTCGTCTGTGGACTCGAAGCGACAACTTGCGAAAGCGCCGGAGTGTTTCTCATGTCGCCGCCTTCGTTAGCTCTTTCACTCTCCAAAGGTGGATCTGCGCCATTCCAGACTCAATCTTGGCCGCCAGTTCTCGCCCGCTCAGATGGATATACAGCATCGTGGTCTCCAGACTTCGATGACCTGCAAACTCCGCGATCTCGTGGATGTCCCAGCCCGCGCGGGCAAGGTCGGTGAGGCGGAGATGGCGCAATGTGTGGGGTGTGAACTTTTCCACGCCACTGGCGAGCGCTACTGCCCTCACCACCTTGGACCACGTCCACAAGGAGATTGGCTCACCGCAGTTGCGACGGGATTCCGAGAGAAACAACCGACCCGAACGACGGCTGAAGGTTCTTCGCGCTCGGAGGTACGCTGCGTAGAGTTGACCGGTGCACTCGGAATACGGCACGACGCGGGCCCGGCGACCCTTAGTGGTCTCTGCTCGAACTCCGACCAGACGATGCGCCGGATTTAGATCCCCTGTTTCCAGCGCGCAGAGTTCTTCCCGCCGGAGGGCCCCGTCATAGGCAAAGGCCAGCATTACGCGGTTGCGCACGCTTTCCTGCCGGACGACCTGCATTAGAGCGTGCCACTCTTCGTCGTTGGGAATCCATGGAAGCTTGCGAAAACGTGGGATCAGCCCGCGATCCCGGACATTGCCAAAACCCTTTCCGGGAGTGTAACGTCCGCGCCCGACGGGGTTCGTGCTCCGAATCCCTTCTTCGATCAGGAAGTCATAGAAAAGCCTGATCGCCGTAAGACGCTGCAGCAATGTGGCGTTCGCCAGCCCAACACCAGAATCAATTATCACCACCTTTAGCCGCTTCGGATTCCTCCGTGAGGCTAGTTCGTGAATGTAAGCGGCTATGTGTTCACGCCTGGCAGCGAGGACGTCGACCTTTGCAGTTGCACTGAATGTGAGATAGTCCTCAAGGGCTCGGCCGTAGGCTTCGATGGTGTTCTGAGATAAACCAAGGTTCGCTTCGATCCGGAGCCACGTGCGGGTGGTTTCATTGACGGCAACCTCGGGGTATCGCTCCCAGCGGACTTCGGCCATTGGATGCACCCGCACGTTTTAGACGTCAAGTCCTCATACAAGGTAATCACGCAAACATCGCATTTTTTGTTTTCCAACCAGAAACGGCATCAATGCGACGTGCAACTCGCGCCCATACATCTCTCCAAGGGAGTGCCGCCAAAAACATCGAACTGGTTTCAAGAGAAATGAGCGCCACTCCCCGTGGGCGGGACTCCGGGGATTCGTATTCCACGTAACTTACACCGAATGCCATTCCGTCCGTTTCTGTTGCTCTCCGGCCTTGTCCTTGAACGTTTCGTTGGTAGCTATAGAGAACCGGCAAACGGCAGTACCGGACGCACCGTACTTCACTTCGGGATCTTTTCCGAGATGCCCAATTAGAATGACCTTGTTGACGCTCATGATTTTTCACGTCTCCTTTTGTGTTATTGCGGACAGGCGGCACACGGCCAAGAGGATAGACCGTGTGCCTCCTATGGCGCGGCCGCCAACTTCCACGGTTCGCGCCAAACCCATTATTCTTCGAACCGGAACTTCCGCCCCACCCGGTCTGAGACCATCGTTGCCAAGCGCTGCGCGATGTCAGCCATCCCCTCGCGCACGCGGCCGCGAAGCTCGGCTGTATTCCGGATCGCATCCGTCGTGGTTCCCGTGAGCAGCGCCCGCGCCTGTTCGACTTGCGTCTTCAGTTCCTGGTCATCGGTGACGTTCCTGAAATCAAACGTGTCCAAGAACTCGCGGAGCTTCTGCACCGTCGACTCCCGCAGCCGCTGGGGCGTGCCGTCCGGCTGATCGGTAAGCCGGTCACGCAGGTGCGACACCATCTCGGCCATCGCCTCGCGCAACACTTGTTGGACCTCTGTGTAGGCTTCAGACATTCGCTCGGCGGCCTTTTCGCGCTCCTCCTGGAACATCCGCTCCGAGACTTCGCGCAGTTGGTGCGGCACACCGTAGCTGATGTACTGCCACGAACAGGTAAACTCAGCGCGAACTTCTTCCACCGGCGGGTAGTCGAGCGGGTTGTAGAGCGTCCGCAATCGCCCAGCCGCCTCCTGGCATAACCTCGGGTAGGCGTCCAGAAACGCGGCGACGAGCTCTTGACGGTCCGCCTGGAATTCACGCAGCCTGGCGTCCACCGTCTCGATCAGGCCGATGGGCAGCAGGTGAATGCCCGGCTCGAACGGCAGGCAGGTGCTGTACAAATACCGCCGCACTTCTCCGTCGAGCCGCCGAATGGCTTCGAGTTCCCAAGAATCGAGTAAATGCTTGGTCACCCGGATCGAATCTTTGTCCGCATCGACTTCGACCTGGGCCGAACTGACCTTGCGGCTGTTACCCAAAAGGCCCAGGCGGAGTTTTACGAAGACCGTTTTTGCCGCCAAGTCCTGTCCCGGAGTCGATAAGTCCAAAATCATCTGTGGTGTAGCCATCGAGTGATTCCTCCTGAAATAGAAATGCGCCGTGCCCTCGCAAGGCAGCGGCGCCCGGTATCAAACCGAACCGTGAAGTTTGCTGTTGGGGATTCGGTCAAAGTCGTTCAGACTTCAGATCGTGGCGGCGGCAGAACGGTGATCGGCTCGTTGGTCCGGATGAGACGCCGTTTGGGTGCGGCTGAGTTCTCCTCGCAGCGGTAGAGCCCGTGCACCGAGGCGCTCAGAAATTTGCCCGAAGCTTGCTGGCGGAGCGTCTTGATCTGTTCGGCGGCGGATTTCGACACCGGAACAATATAGCGCGCGGCTTCGAGGAGACTCATCTTGAGGCGATACGCTTTGCGGCAGCACTCCTTGATTTCCGCTCCGGTCCAGCCCTCATCCTCCGGCAATTCGCCCGCGACGCCGTACTTCGCAAGGTAAATCTTCCAGATGGCTTCGCGTTCTTCCGCCGTGGGCAGGTCAAAGAAGAACGTCCCGAGCGTGAATCGCCTCCGCAGCTCGGGCGGCAGACTGGCGATGGAATTACACGTCGCAATAAACAGCGTCCGGCCTTGGGAGACCGCATCGATGATTCCAAGCGCCGCCCGCAACCGTTCGGTCGATGCGCCCACCAGAGAGCTTTCCATCGCCACCAGATCGAAGGCGATCGTGGGAATGCCCGCCGTCCCGCCCGTGGCCTTGGCGGTCGCACTTTTTGCGCTCCCGGCTGGGCCAAGAAACACAATGCCATCCGCTTCACGGTCCTGCATGTAGGTGAGGATCGTTCCCGTCATCTCGGTCTTCACCCCGCTCAAGTCGGTGCCTGTTCCGGCAAACGCCTTCTCGATTTCGTCAATGAACACGACCACGCGCGGCGGATCAATACCGGCCAGCACGGCGCGCAGAAATTGCTTCACGCTGTCGCATCCACCAATATCCTCAAACGTCTCACCGCCGCGCCAGACAGCAAGTCCCGGCGTCTGCTCGATCACCTGGCGCTTCCGCTCCCACAAATCTTCCGTGTCCAGGCTGTGCTTGGTCAGCGACATGGCCAGCGTCTGCTCGGCCGGGAATGCCGCCAAGCCGATAAGCGCATCCACGGCTCTGCCAAGCAGGCCCAGATCCGGCTCATCCAAATCGGCGGCTTTGAAGGTTTCTTGCACTGTCCGTTCGAGCTCGCCCGCCGAAGGCAGAGGCTCATCCAGTACCAGAACATCCTGGGCGAGTTCTGGCGGCAGCACCGCTCCCGGCGACGTGATCAGCGCCAGCATGCGCCCGGTGGCCTTGAAGGGGTCGCGAAGGTTCCAGATGCCTTGCACGACGGCCGGCTCGTTCCAGAAGCGATGGGCGTTGGCGTAGAGGAGGAGAGCGTCCTCCGGGAACTGTTGCCCGATGAGAAGCGCATCAGCCGGACCTACCGTTGCCGCCTCACGACCGTCCAGAACCCGGCTGAGTTCATCAGCACTATCACGGCCAACCGCATAAAGGCCTCGCATGACGTCCCACCCCAAAATCGGCGGGCGCTGCTTGCCGTGGTGGACTGCTTCCGTCACCAGATGCGCGGCGCTGGCCGGGTCAGCCGTGCGCACGGCCACCAGCGGGGTTGAGACCTGGCGGGCGGCACGAAGCTGGGAGACAAACTCCTCCGTTAACCGAATCATTTGGATTGCTCCTTTATGGAGGAAGAAAATTAGGAGGGGAAGACCGAGGGCGAGGCAGGCCGCCTTTACCAAAGCACCCCTAAACCGGGAAGCTGGTAATTTCCGTCTTACAGCAATTCAAGGACGTGCCACGGCCGTGCAAGAAAAGTCCGCGACTCGCGGACTTACTGTGGAGCTCGATATATGTTCAGGAAACGGCCGGCCGAAGGAAGGAGATTTCCAGCGTAGCTGCCGCTGCCAGTATTAGCTGACAACGGGAGGCGAATGAAGGTCGTGGAACGTAACCGTCACGGCCCGATCCTTGCGAACGTTCGTCACCAGCGCGGGGCGAAAGCAGACGACACATGTGCCCTTCCGTCGCCGAACACTCGGGTAGACGATGCCCGCCGATCCAGAAGCCAGCAACTCCGTGGCGAGCTTTTGCGATCTGGCGTAGCTGTTCGGATCCAGGCACGCAGCATACTCCGCATCACCGCGGATGTCATGGAAATCCGCACGAAAATCTGCAAGGTAATCTTCGAATACGAACGTCTCGGGTTCGCGCCAATTGATCTCAATCAGTTCCTGAGATTTATGGAAAGTGATCTCAGCCGTGGCGGTTTCGAATTCAAACCCTGCGTACCATGCCCCGCGCTCGGGACCGTTAAAGCGGCTGCCCCCAGGATGGGCATGTGTGAATGCCGCATTCACAATCTGCGCGTGGGCCACGCCAAACAGGAGTTCGTGAACGCTGATGCCCGGAAGCAGGCCGGCTTCTCCCAGCAGCCGGTTATTCGTGGCGCTATCTAGCTCGAATAGTTCCTGCAACTCACCTTCATCCTCGGCAAGCCTTGCCAAAACGCTAGCATCACCGGTGCGAGAAGGAATGAGCCGATGGGTGTCGTCCTGCCGGACGCTTGTAACTTTGGGAGTCACCGGCCACCCCGCCTTGCGTCCAGCAGCTGCCGCACGCGCATCAATGCGGGCACTCCCCCTTTGATCATGTAAGCGAGCGGCGCTTCCCCTTCAAACATGGGATTGGAGTTGGGTAGATTCATCCAAGCATCGGCCAACTCGCGGCTGTAAAGGATGTTCAGTGCCTTGAAGATCCCAATGAGCAGGGAGATTCGTGTGAGCTTGTCCTGGTCCAGCGTTTTCTTGTGTCCCCGCTTCAGTTGATAAAACGCACCATTCGAGATGCCACCCAAAAGCTGGCGTGCGGCTTCATCCCGCAACCGCCAGGCATGGGCAAGCTTGAAAAAACCCGGCACCGCCGGCCGGCTGAGCCGTTCCTGAATCTCCTTGCGAGAGAGGTCCACAGCGGTGCCAGCTGAAAAACCAGCCAGAGGTTGTTGAACAGTCGCCATAAGTTGCCTCCATATATGGAGTATTATACATCCATCACTGGAGAAAGGGCAGAAATTAATAAAGTCGCAAGGGGACTTGATTTTGGCCCGTTCCCTTCTCAGATCAAGGTCAGATCCGGTCGGCGTCCAAGGCAACGGGACCAATAACGAGTTCGATTGCCTCTAAGAGTGGTTGAGCGTTAGCATTCAACGGAACGCAATGCCGCGATGCCGCAAGAGTTCTACCAAGGCAAGCCAAGCGTGGGGAAGCCGGTGACTTCGGCCCTGCCGTCTGCGTGGATATTGACCTCGATTGTCTGCTCAGGAAAATCAGCCTCTGCGTACCGCGCGGTGAATAGCCGGAGAACCTGATTCCGGCTGGTGCGGAGCGGCGCGTTGCTTGTCAGCGCCTGGTTAAAGCGGCCCAGCACGGCGAAGTCGAGTCGGCTGCGAATCTCCTGCCACAGAAGCTGCTTGTCGCTGACCGGCAAGGGCTGCCGCAGCCAGTAGCGGCCGTGATCCAGCTCACGTTCGGCATATCCGCTGAACATTCCAAAGCTCAGTGACGGTGCTGCCGCCCGCAATCGGTTCATTATCTCCAGCAAGCATTCCGCCTGCTGCATCGGCTCACCACCGGAAAATGTGACGCCTTCAAGCCCATAATCGGCATGCGCCCGAAGCAGCCTTTCGGCTACATCTTCAAGCCCAAGGTCGGTCCCCTGAAATGCGTGACTGGAGGGGTTCCAGCATCCCGGGCAGCCAAGCGAGCAACCTTGGGAAAACACCACCGCCCGCAGACCGGGCCCATTGGCGCGGCTCGCCGGTATGAAAGCATGAAGCAGCATCGCCGCCCTCCTTCACCGCTGGGCCTTCTTCTGTTCGGGCTGGCGGCTCGTGTAAAAGACCGGCTTCTTGCGCTCCATCCTCACCCGGTCGCCGCCCCGGAAGTCTTCAAACGCCTTATCGCAGCTCCGCCCCTCAAAGCCTTCCAGGTCAATGGCCGCATTTCCTTGCTCGTCGATGGTAATGGTGATCGTCTTTTCCTGCATGGCCTCTACCTCCGCACCATGAATTGCAGCCGCACCTGCTGGCCATCGCGGGTCTCAACCACTTCACGGCTCTTGAGGATGTAACCCTTCGCTCTGGCCGTGGCGAGAGTCTGTTTCTCTTTGTAGAGTTGCTGCACGCGCCCCAGCCACTTCGTGCCGTAGCCGCGCTGCTGGTCAAGCTCGTCGACAATGGCCACCAGCCGTCCGTCAGGCTGCCGAGCGAAACCGATATCACCAAAGGCGCCTTTGAGCTCTGAGCGCCGAATAATGATGTGGGCTGTCTTCCCTTCCTGTTCGGAGTAATAGCGGCCGAGCGGCGCGCCTTCGGGAAGAACTTCGACCTCGTAGCCCATTTCCTTGAGCGCCTCGACGAGGTATTTCTCCTCACGAAGTTCCGTAATCGTTTGGCAATATTTTGACAAGGCAGGTGTCCTTTCCTATGAGTAGATTTGCGGCGTGACTTAAGCTATGGCTTCGCCCGCTGGCACGCCGTTGTCCGGCGCCGGCCAAGTTTGAGAGAATTGCTCTTAAGGAAATCTGAGAAAGCTCTGGCAAGAGGCAGGCGACAATGGGAAGCTTCCGTAGCCTTGGTCCGGAACTACGACCAGTGGGGAAGAGCGACAACGTAAGGTGAGGGTATGTTTCCGTACCGGGTGGATGAGCGCACTTTCCTCACACCCTCATCGGCATTACAACGCACCGATACCGGTACTGTTCCTGTTCAACCGGTCTCAGCTCGGCGGCACTTTCTGCGTCCTTTAAGGCGAGCTCAACCTGCCCATTTCTGACCACGCTCAGAAAATCCAGCAGAAAGTGGCCATTGAATCCTATCCGTATCGGTTCGCCGCTGTACGCGGCATCGAGCGACTCCGTGGCTTCGCCTGCACCGCTGCCTGCGGTTGAGATCGTCAGCCGTCCAGGCTCGAACGCCAGAGAGACCGCACGCGATTGTTCCGGCGCCAGCAGCGACACCCGCGCCAACGACCCGCGCAACCCTGCAGCATCAACTGTCGCCACGATGCTGTTCGAGGTGGGCAGAACCGATTCATACTTCGGAAACTGCCCAGAGATCGTCCGCGAGATTAGCAGCGACTCGCCAGCGGAGAAGAACAGATGGCTTTCATCCTTCGTGATCTCAATGGGCGTATCGGTCTCTTGGGCATCGGCCAGCCGCTTGATCCCCGCTACGGCCCGCTTGGGGATCAGCAGCCGCTCTTCGTTCCTTATCCCAGTGACTTCCGTCTCTCGCACCGCAATCGACAGGCGGGAGCCGTCGGTGGCAACCATCTCTGCGCTGCCGGGCTTCAGCACCAGCAACACACCATTCAAGGTGTACCGCGACTCCTGGTTCGACATAGCAAAGGCAGTACGTTCGATCAGCCCCGCCAACGCTCCGGCCGGCACAGCAGCGACGGGCTGCGGTGCATCGGGCAGCGCCGGGAAGTTAGCCTTGGCCATTGCCGCCAGCCTGAAGACTGACCGGCCCGAGGTCACCTGAACCCAGTGGTTTTCAAGCTCCCGGACACGCACTTGGCCGTCTGGAAGCGATTTGACGATATCCAGCAGCCGCCGCGCCGGAACCGCAGCACTGCCCTGGGCTTTGACCTCGACCGGGCAAAAGGTTCGCATGCCCAGCTCCAGATCCGTGGCCGCGAGCTTCAGTCCTGTGCCCGAAGCTTCCACCAGCACATGCGACAGGATCGGAAGAGTCGACTTCTTTTCGACCGCCTCTTGAACCTGGCTCAGGGCTTCAACAAGAGATGATGAATCAGCAGAAAATTCCATAGAAATACCTCCTGCGATGAAAACGATTATCAACAGCAACCCTCGAACTCGGTTGCAATGGGGGGGAAAGCAAATGGTTGGATCGGACTGAGGAGAAGGTGGGAAGGTTCCTGCGGTTTGAACGCTTTTGCCGCCTTTAAGCAGCCACCGTGTCCATGCCGCGGCTATACATTGCGACTGCTCGGCCTGGGATGCAATGCCAAACGCATCGAACTTTTCATCGAGATAGACATGGACGGCGGGCGGCAATTGCAACTGCGGGGACTTTCCTCACAAACACCGTGGCGACCGAATCCTCGCGAACCTTCTTCCAATCTTCGGAGCCTGAAAGCGCCGCCTTGATCGCGCTTCCCTTCGGCACGAGAGCGACCGTTAATGCGTATCGCGCCATAATCCTCTGCCAGCCGGGTTCAGCTTTCATCACCGTTATGTAGTCCTTTACGAACCCCGGACCGTAGAAATCATTGCGGCCATCAAAGAACACCTTGTGATGCGCCTGGCTGTAAATCAGATAGTCAGCCCAGCGATCCGTCGTGAAGAGCCGCCCGGTGGGAAGATGCTTTGCAGCCTCGACAGGCAGCGAAGCCCTCGGTCCAAGGCCCAGAGGTCTTCCCCAGGCGATGCCAGCCAAAGTTGCGCACGCGAAGGCATAAACAAACACATCGCCGATGCGCGCACGCCTGAAAGCCAGAGCGAGCTCGGCTTGGCGCAAGCGTCGCCCCCATTCACTCTGCGACAGCCAATCCTCTGTCGCCCAGGCCAGCGGGACGGGGCTCACAATGGCAAAGATCGGCACGTTGCGAACCGAAACGAGAGCCAGGTGCAGGAAACCGAGCATGAGCAAGCACCAGCGGAACCGGCGCTTCGCGCCGTGCCACAGAGCCGCTGCGCTGGCAACAGACAGAAACACCTCAAACCAATTTAATCGCGGGTTGCTGAAGTCCGGCGGGAGCCACTCGGCAACGTGCGCTGTGACGCTCGAGCTTGAAAGCAGGTAGGAGGCGACGTGCTGGTCAAGGTGGAAGAAATACGGACTTATCAGCGTTGCCACCGCGCAGGCGGCAAGCGCCCAGCCTACGGAACGCGCCCGCCGAAGCGCATTCAGCCGCTCTTTCGCGCCCCTATTTTTGACGACCTCTAATGCGGACCCACCACAATATAGGCAGAGTACAAGCAGACCCGCAACAAATCCTGGATGCAAGTTGGCCCACAGCACCATTAAAGCCGGCAACGCCAGAAGCCATTTGCCACTTTCTTGAGTCTCTGCTTTTTGAAGCACCCAGCAGAACAGCGCCAGCAGCCAGGTGAAAAGGTGCGGGCGGGCAAGCCAGTGGATGGTGGTTGTGGCCATCACCAGGCAGGTCACACCAAATGCTACCGTGCGCCCGGCAGCCAATCTCGCCGCGCGGTAAACTAACAGGAATGTGAAGCAAAGTAAGACAAGGCTGAAAACCGCGACGGCCGGCAGACCATGCCAGCGATGGAGAATTGAGAACACCGCGTCACTCAGCCACTCCCAATCACACCAACGTTTGTTACCGAGTGAAAACGAAAACAGATCGTGGCGCGGGGCCTCATGATGAGCGAGAATCCAGTCCCCGGTCCGCACATGCACGCCTGTGCTGGGGTCGGTCAGCAGGCTGCATGGCCCGCCGAGTTGCCAATACAGAAACACCACCGGAAACAGAAACGCCAGCGAGCTCAATGAGGGGAGCCAACGCGTTGGCGCTACCAAGCTGCCGTGTGCTTTTTGGGTTACCTCCACTT
>Ga0102924_1003566_pt1 | contig 16285 bp, 18 predicted proteins | sample PaiPotPPM11metaG_FD_80116 | JGI IMG/M metagenome (GOLD analysis project Ga0102924, IMG submission 80116) | Iron sulfur acid spring bacterial and archeal communities from Banff, Canada, to study Microbial Dark Matter (Phase II) - Paint Pots PPM... ... | reverse complement strand
CGACGCGCGCGCGTCGATCTCGATGGCAAGCGACGACGTCCACCTGCTCGCAAACTTCTTCGCAGCTCTCAACGCGCTCGACACCACAAGCGGCGACATCTCGGCGAAGGACATGCCGAAGGTGCAGTCAGCGCTTGATGCGGCCAACGCAGCATGGGATGCGGCATACCGCATGTCGCAGCGCGCCGCCGATCTCACCTACGGCGCGCAAACGCGCACGCTCTCGGCGAACATTACGCTGCTTGACTTGTACTCATCGCGCGAGCGTTATCAAGCGTATCGCCGCGCCATGGAGTTCCGTTTCCCCGGCATCCAGCTGCCGGAGTACCAAACAGTATTGCAATCGGGAATCACGGCCGGTGAACTGGGCTGCGATGCCTGGCTTGGTTTCGAAACGAAAGAACCGATGACGAAGCTCATGCGCATCGAGCACGACGGTGGTTTGTCGTGCGCTGACCTTGCGCTGCAGCGCGGCCTCATGACGGAATCGATGGAGATCGCCGAAGGTCTTCTCTACGAAAACTACATCGAAGTACCGGAAAAGGTGTAGCTATTTCGCGGCAGCTTCTGCGGTGCGATCGCCGATGTCGGCGCCCTCTCTGCGCTGCGCCCCCAACCCCATAAGCAGGGCAATAAAAGCAAATAAACTCGACGTCACCCCAGCCCACGCCGGGCCGTAGCGTCCCAAGAGTCCGGTTGAGAGTGGGGGCATCGCCACACCCGAGTGATTGTCGAGCGCGGAGCTGACACCCAGGATTGTGCCGCGCTGATTTTCGGGTGCGCCGTCAGCTAGTATTGACGACAGAGCAGGTCGCGCAATCGACATGCCAATGCCAAAGAGCAAGAACGTAGGTAGCATCGTCCAGATGCTGTGAATCAGCGGCACGAGCAAGAAACCGCACAGCGCGAGTGCGATGCCGATGTTCGAGCTGCGCCTGTCTCCCAGCATATCGATAAGGCGCGGACCCGGCCCGAGCTGAAGGATAACGCTGAGCACTCCAAACGATGCGAAGAAGAAGCTCGTATTCGTTGCAGTAAAACCAAGCGCGGCTTGCATGAGCAGCGCGAAAACGCCGAACCAGGCGTAGAGCGCGAGCGAGAACGCCCACATTTGCAGCAATATTGGCCCGACCCGAGGGTCCACAAGTGACGCGCGGATGTGGCCAAAGGTGGCGACTTGGGTTCCTTCGGGATTACGCGACTCGGGCAGCATCACAATGGTGACGACAAGCGTGATGAGCTGCAAAGTCGCGGCGGCTAAGAACGGTGCCGAAAAGCCAAAGCGATCGAAGAGCACGCCGCCAAGCAGCGGACCAAAAACGATCCCGGCGGAAAATGCGGCGCCCACATACGAAAAGGCGCGCCCGCGCTGCCGAGGCTCGACCAGATCGGCCACATATGCTTGCGTGACGCTGAGGTTGCCTCCTGACACGCCTTCGACGATGCGTGCGATGAAGACCATGCCGATGGTGTGCGCGAAGGCGAGCATGAACCAGCCAATGGTAGATCCGATTTGGCTGACAATCAATACCCGTTTGCGTCCAATACGGTCGCTCACGTTGCCCCAGAGTGGACCGGCTATGAACTGGCACGCCGCAAACGTTGAAAAGAGCAAGCCGACGACGATATCGGAAGCGCCGAAGCTTTTCACAAAGTAGGGCAAGATCGGCAACAAAATGCTGAAGCCGAGAATGTCGATAAACGTGACGCCGAGGATTGGAAGAATGCGCGCGATCATGAGCGGTCATATGAGTTGGCAGTGCTTGCGTCACACACCTTGCCGATAATCCCGTTGACCCGAGTCACAGCTGCCCTGGAAGCGCAGCTACCTCATAGCAAGTGTAACGCAGATATCTTCTGACGGTCTTACGGATAGCCACGGGTGGCCGACATCATTTCTATTTAAAAGCTGAGGCAATAATAACAACATGTGGAGTGCAATCATCTCAGGCGCGGCAACGATAGCGGCCGTGCTTTACATCCAGGGTCCAATCGTCGCTCTCATCCTGACCGCGGTCAGCTCGCTTGCGTTGCTGATCGTTCTACGCACAACGGAAAACAAGGAGCCCGTTCAAAAGATGCGGCCGCGGCCGCTTGAGGGGATCGGCGGGAAAAATGAAATCGACCTTCTCTTTCCGCCCTTCAACCAGCAAGCGTCCTAAATCGCAAGCGACATCAGATGCGAACGGGTGGCTGAATCAGCCGCCCGTTTTTTTGTGTTGACATGGGAAGAAGAGTTGGACTTTGCGCATGGAACGAACCTCATCGTCGTGCTCGCACCCGCAACCGCCCGCTAACTCTTGTTTCTCCGCTCGGCCGTGGCACGACCGCTTTTCCTGGCGCTATGCCTATTGATACTGAGTATCCGGGCAGCTTCTGCCATGGACACCCGTGCCGCCAGCACAACCATCGGGCTCACCTTGCCGGGCATGACGCGTCGCACGGTCGTCGTTGACGCCGAAACGCTCTTTCACACGCTGGACTCAGACTTTTTCGCGCAAGATGACGACACGATCTACGTCCAAACCGGCGATATTCCGGCGATGTGGCTGCGCGATTCATCCGTGCAAGTACTGCCCTATGTACGGTTTGCTACGACCTATCCAGAGCTTGAGGCTATCGCTCGCGGCGTCATCCAGCGTAATGCGAAAAACATTCTCACCTCGCCCTATGCCAATGCTTTCACTGCGGGGTACAGATTGTGGGAAGAGAAGTGGGAAGTTGACTCGCTTGCGTTTCCTGTGCAGCTCGCTTCCGTGTACTGGAACACAACTCACGACCGTTCGATGTATACCGTGCGGCTTCACTGGGCGTACATCCACATCGTCGAGACATACGAGTGCGAACAACGGCATGCAAGTTGCTCCGGATATCGCTCGCGATTTCTTCCGAACCACGGCGCTGGCGCAGATTTCGCTTACACGGGAATGATCTGGGGCGCATTCCGCCCTTCAGACGATCCGGTACGCTATCCGTATAACATTCCGCAGCAGCTCTTTGCCGCTACGATGCTTGAGAGCTTGGCACATCAAGCCCAAGAGGGATACGCGGACGATCGTCTAGCGATGCGGGCCCGCGAACTCGCCGCGGCGATTCGTTTTGGCGTTGAGCGCTACGGCCAAATCTATGATTTCCGCTATGGGTGGATGTTCGCATTCGAAGTCGACGGCCGAGGGAACTCGCTCTTGATGGACGATGCGAACTTGCCCGACCTGCTCGGCCTGCCGTTCATGGGTCTCATTGCCCATTACGATCCACTGTACATCAACACGCGGCGCTTTTCGTTGTCGCGCGACAACCCATACTACTATCGCGGCCGCTACGGCGCGGGCCTGGGCAGTCCGCATACGCCGACAGGTTGGGTCTGGCCGCTTGGCATTATCAGCCAAGCAATGACGTCGTCGACCGGGGGAGAGGGCGCCGAAAGTATTGAGGAGATACGCGCGCTCGACGGACAGCGCGGCCTGTTGTACGAAAGCGTCGACCCTGACCGTCCGTGGCACTACACGCGAAGTGAATTCGGCTGGGCAAATGCAGCCTACGCAGAGCTCATATTCCGTTGTGTCGCCGGGCTCGAGCCGCTGGCATCGCCGAGCCAGCCGCTGCCGACCGTGCTGCCTCGCGAGTACACGCCGCCGAGAGTCACTACCGACGTTCAATCGTGGGATGCCGCAGCAACGATCTATCAAGCGCTCGGGCAGATCTGCCGTTTGCACTCGTACTGCCAGCCGTGATCGGCGTTTTGCTGCGACATGCTTCGGGTACACCTCACACGACATGAGCCATAAGAAGCCGGATTCGCGGGCGGACGTATCGCCCGCGAGCGAGCTTGGCGTGCGCGAGGCTGCTCTCAAGAAGGAACGCAGCGGCCTCATGCGATTTCTCAAGGTTCTCGGGCCGGGACTCATCGTCGGAGCTTCCGATGATGACCCTTCAGGCATCGGCACGTATGCGGTCGCTGGGGCTTCACTCGGTTACTCGACGCTGTGGACGATGATCGTTCTCTTGCCCATGATGGCCGCCGTGCAGTATATTTGCGCGCGCATCGGGCTCGTGACGGGCAAAGGTCTCGGCGCACTGCTGCGCACGCAATTTCCAAGCTTCATCGCGTACCCGGCTGTCATTGCGCTCGTCATCGCGAACAGCATCAACGCCGGTGCCGACATCGGCGCGATCGGTGCGGCGCTTAACTTGCTCGTACCAGTTCCGATCGTTGCCCTCATCGTACCCGTCGCCGCACTATTGTTGGTTCTGCAGATTTGGGGTTCGTACAGGACCATCGCAACGGTGTTCAAGTGGCTGACACTTGCGTTGTTTGCATATATCGGAGCCGCGTTCTTTGCTCACCCCAATTTTCGCGAGGTTCTGCGCAGCACGTTCGTACCGCATCTCAGCCTCGATCCCACTTATCTCACGACGCTCGTGGCAATCTTGGGAACCACGATATCCCCGTACATGTTCTTTTGGCAGGCGACTCAGGAGGTCGAAGAAGATATCGCGGTTGGCCGAAAGTATCTGTGGCAGCGCAAGGGCACAACGGACGCTGAGCTGACCTATGTGGCGTGGGACGTTGGCGTCGGCATGTTCTTCTCACAAGTTGTCGCCTACTTTATCATTTTCGCAACGGCGGCTACGCTTTTTAAAGCAGGGCACACGAATATTGCGACCGCGGCTGACGCGGCCAGAGCCTTGGAGCCCCTGGCGGGCCGGTGGGCGTCGTTGCTTTTGGCGTTTGGCCTCATCGGCGCGGGTTTTCTTGCAGTGCCGATCCTTACTGGATCGTCAGCATACGCGATGTCCGAGGTGTTTGGCTGGAAGTTTGGGTTCGACAAACATCCCGGACGCGCGCCGCAATTTTACGGGATCATCGCACTCTCGACGCTCGTTGGCATCGAGCTAAATTTTGTGGGCATCAGTCCGATCCAAGCGCTTTATTGGACGGCAGTCATCAACGGCTTTTTGTCGCCGCTCTTGCTCGTGCTCATTATGCTCGTTTCAGGAAACCGAAAAATTATGGGGGATCGGGTACATACTCCGCTCTTGGGGCTCATGGGCTGGCTGACCACGGCTGCGATGCTGCTTGCACCGATCGTCGCAATTCTGGCGACGCGTAAGTAGCGGCCGACCTTCGTCGGTCGAGATATCAGCTTGCGGTCTGCGTTTCCGCCTGGAGGAGCGACTGGCGAATCTTTCTGATCGCTCGCCGCTGCAGCCGGGAAATGTTCATTTGCGACACGTTCAACCGCCGTGCGATCTCCGTTTGCGGCACTTCTTCGTAGAACCGCAAGTATATGACGAGGCGCTCTCGAGCGTCGAGCACCTCGCACGCCCGCTTGAGGCTGGCGGCATTCTCAAACTGTTCCATGTCAGCATCGGTGAACCCGATTCTCTCTGCTAGGTTGGTCGGCTTGGATTGCTTCTCTGAGTTCGCAAGTTCAGCGTCCAACGAGAGCGCTGAATACGCGTGCCCCAGTTCTTGGGCTTCAAGCACTTTTTCGCTGGTCACGCCGAGCTTCGTGGCAATGTCGTCGACGGATGCGGATCGCCCGAGTTCCATGGACAACGTTTCCGCCGCTCGCGTGACGGCCAAGTTGAGATCTTGCAAGCGGCGGGGCACGTGCAGCGCCCAGCCCTTGTCGCGAAAGTGGCGTTTGATTTCGCCGACGATCGTCGGCAGGGCAAAGGTGATAAACTCAAAGCCGCGCGCAGGCTCGAAGCGATCGATGGCCTTAAGCAGGCCCAGCATGCCGACTTGAAAGAGGTCCTCAAGCGGTTCGCCGCGGTAGGCAAAACGCAGCGCAAGATAGCGGGCGACGCCTGCATATGCAAGCGTCAGCTCTTCTCTAATCTCAGGCGAGCGGCTCGAGGCAAACTCCACGAGGAGTTGCCGCGTTCGCTCGCGGTCAAATGAGTACTCGACGCTCGCATGCCTGCTCATGTAAATAAAGTTAAGCGATGCTCCTGCGAATTCGCAGGGTCAAACCTTCACTTGGAGTCGCGACGTACTCGACCTCGTCGGCGAGACCACGAATGAGAAACAATCCATCAACGAAGGTCCGATAGGTCGATCCGTCGCGGTCCTTTGGTGGGCTCGTTACGGTTGGAAAGTCGGGGTCGTGAACTTCGACTGTCAGCGATGTGGTGTCCGCAATAAACGAAATCCGGAGGCGCCCGCCGGGCTGACTATGCTGAATACAGTACGATACCGCCTCCGCAACGATGATTTTCGTATCCTCGATCGCGTCGTACGCCATGCCAGCACGGTAGGCGATGCCCGCGGCTGCGAGGCGAGCGACCCCAACCCACGCAGGGTGCTTTGGTAGCTCCAGCCCGACCGGATCCCACAGACCCTGCTCGGTGTTCATTCTCAAAGAAGACTCCCGGCTGGCCGTGTGCTTGCTCATCGGCTCGAACTTTTTCGACGTCTCTTGGGTGCAGGAGGCATCTTCGCGCCGGCTTCGCGCGCTTCGGACAGTCCGATCGCAATGGCTTGCTGCCGGCTCGTGACTTTTTTTCCAGAACGACCCGAACGCAGCTTCCCCTGCTTCATCTCGCGCATGGCACGCTCGACCTTTTGGCCGGCTTTTGGCGAGTATTTTCGCCCTCCGCGTTTTCCTCGAGACGATGTTCGTCGCGGTTTGGTTGCCATCTACGTGCCCTCCCCCGGCGCGGTGAACTGCGGGCCGGGCTGCCTACCTTATGTACCCAGCTTTTCCTGAAACTACCATCCGCGCCGTATCAGTCCTTGACGACTTGTGCCCACAGCGCCGTGATGAGAAGCGTCGGTACCCATTGCCCGATAAACAGAGATTCATGTTTTCTGCCGCTTATGAGCATGCTGAGTGACAAAAATGCTGCCGTTCCGGCTGCGGCCATGAAGAACGAACGCCAGACCGCGTTCGCCGAGCGATGCGCGCCGACAGCGTGTTCAACATGTTCCGATGTATCTCGTACCTTGCGAGCGATCTTGGATCTGTCGGCTTTTTTTGCCATGTCCTCAGCAGCGTCGGCGACGTTATCTGCGAGCTCATTCCATTGCTTGACTGCTTCCATGTCGACCTCCATCGTCTGCCTGTGATCGTTGCAGATTATACCCCTCCCGAACGCAAGCGAATCGGCTTTGATGCGGGCGGGCGGAAGAATTAAGACTGGTGTCCGATGGTGGAATTCCCAGTTTAGTGGTACGCTGCTTTTGGGTATCTAAATTGGAGCGAGTTTGGGAAAGCTCGCATGGTCGTCGCGAGGCACTAAAGTTACGATAAGCCTTCAGCCAAGAGCACGACCCTGGCTCGTCGCCGCATTGTTTCTTCTCATGGCAGGGGTGGCGTTGATTGATTACGCCCTTCCGTCTGTTGAGTTGGGGCCGCTCTCCTTTATCCTGGTCATCGCAATGAGCGCTGTGGCGGGCTATCGTGTCGGACTCGTGTCAGCCATAGCTGCGGCGGTGCTCTTTACCGCTCTTGAGACGGCGTCCGGCTTCGCATATAGCGAGCGAGGATTAGTATGGAACACGGTGATTGCTGCCGTGAGCCTGATCGCCGCTGTGTCGTTGGTGGAAGTGGTTCGCAAGAGAAGCGTGGCTGAAAAAGCAGCGCTCACTGACCTCGCAAACGCAAAGGCGGAGCTCGAGCACATAAAACAGTCGCGAGAAACGCAGGCTGCTCTTCATCGCGCCGAGCAGCGTTACGTCGCCGTTGGCGAGTCGTTACCGTTTGGAACCTGGGAAGTGAACGCCGGCGGCGACCGGCTCTTGCACATCAGCGACAGCTACTGCGAGCTCTTTGGCATGACTCGCGAAGAGAGTGAGCGCGGCGGGTGGGTCACGAGAGTGCCTGCCGATGACGCGAAGCGGTTCTTGGAGCTGTGGGAGAAGCGTGAGAACTCTGACATCTTTGAGGGAGAGTACCGGGTACTCGGCGCGGACGGCAACACTTTCTGGATTCTCGCGCGCGGTGTGCGCTTGACCAATGGCGAGGGCGAGACGACGGGCTGGGCGGGGTTCAGTCTCGACATCACGGAGCGCAAGCGCACGGAGCAACGGCTTGCACTATTGTCCGATCTCGGCCGGGTGCTCTCCCTGTCGCTTGAGCCCATTGCAACGATAGAACGCGCGGCGCAAGTCGTCGTGCCGAGGTTTGCAGACTGGCTCGCCGTCGATCTCGTCGGCGGTGACCAGAAGCTTCAGCGCGCCTTCATCATGCATTATGACGACTCACTGACAAAAGCCGCGCTGGAACTTTCGAGCACCGATAAAGACATGCTCTACGGCCCGATGTCGGTGAATGTCATCGCTAAAAAAGAGGCCCAACTGCTTGAAACCGTGCCGAGAAGAACAACAAACGGCAATGCCCCCGGCCAGGAGGCGGTCATCGACGCTTTCCACCCATCATCGCTTATAGCGGTCCCGCTCGTCGCGCGCGGTCAAACCCTTGGTGCGCTGACGCTCGCGACGAGTGGATCAACACGACGTTTCACGGCAGAGGACATGGACTTCGCAAACATCATCGCGCGGCGCGTAGCACTCGCTTTCGATAACGCTCTTTTGTACGAACGCGAGCGTCGGGTGGCAGATATTTTCCAGCGTGCTTCGTTGCCGGCGATGCTGCCAAAGATTCCGGGCATTGTCATCGACGCACATTACCAGTCCGGCGCAAAAGAAGCTGAAATCGGCGGCGATTGGTATGATGCCTTTCAGCTCGCCGATGGCCGCCTCGGCCTTTCGATCGGCGACGTGGCTGGCAAGGGTCTGCAGGCTGCGTCGATCATGAGCACGGTGCGATTATTGATTCGAGCAACCGCGCTCGAAGAGCTCACACCGTCGCGGGTTCTCGCCCGCGCCAACCAGCTGCTGCTCAACGACAAACCCGCCATGGTCACAGCGTTGTTTGGCGTGGTCGATCCGGAAGAGCTGACGTTCACGTGCTCGATTGCGGGTCACCCACCGCCGCTTGTCGTGAGCCCAGATGGAGAGATAGCCACAGGCGTGCCCGTAGCGCCGCCGCTTGGCATCGCGACCGACGCCGTTTTCCCGGAACAGTCGCTGATGTTGCCGCTGGGATCTCTGCTAGTGCTCTACGCCGATGGGCTTATCGAAGCCAAACGAGGCAAGCTCAATGCGGAGGAGGCCCTTGCGAAGGTCCTGCAAACTGTCGCCGGGTTACACGAGGTGAATCCCGCCGAAGCCATCGCCGCACGCCTAATTGATACGCCGCCCTCCGACGACGTAGCGATCCTCACCGTTCGGGCGGCAGCCAGGCCCTTGCTTGAATTGGATATAACCTTGCCTGCCCAGCCGAACAATGGGCGCATTTTTCGCCAGGCATTGCGCCGTTTTTACCTCGCCGCCGGCTTGAGCGAAGACAAGATTTCGCTCCTCCAAGTGGCAATAGGTGAGGCAATAACAAACTCGATCCAGCACGCATACGGCGTTCGAGCAGGAGCAGTGCGCGTGCGGGGCCGGATCGAATCGGGCAACCTTGTCATCGAGATTTCCGACACGGGGCGGTGGCGCGCCGAACACGAAGACGGGGGAGGATACGGACTGCAGATTCTCAAGGGCATCGTCCCCGACGTTGCCATTAGCGCCGGAGAGAATGGAACCGTAGTTCGTTTAACACAACCCATAGGGAGAGTCATAACGTGACGAACCAAGCTGAGTTCCTCACAAGCGCGGTCGACGGAGTGTGCGTTGTCGCGATCCAGGGTGAAGTGGATATCGCTAACGTCGAAGGCCTCAAGCTATGTCTCGAAAAGGCGGGCGAGGAGCGGGGTCCTGGTCTCGTCGTCGATCTGACCCGAGCGACCTATTTCGACAGCCGCACGATTGCGCTGCTGGCCGACTTCGCGACAAAGATGCGGGTGCACCGGCAGCGTGTTGCGCTCGTTGCGCCCGCCGATGGGTTCGCCGCACGAATCCTGCAGATAGCCGGCTTGCCGCTCATCGTGCCCGCGTTCCAGTCTACAGCCGACGCCCTCAACTCAGTCAAGCAGCCCACCGGCGCATAAGCTTTCACCGGGGGCTGCTGACGACGGAGCCGGTCGATTCAACCTTAGCTGCTGTACTTTAGGTCGATCGGCTTGCTCTCGTTGGTTGTAGGAGCGACCGAGGTTATTCTCACGGCCACGTTGCCACCGGGTACCGTTGTTATGTTGATCGCTTGGACAAAGTGTCCGCTGCCGTCGGCTTTGAGATCGGCAACATACGTTCCCGACGTCACCGGGAATATGCCGCCGATGAGCGCTGTCGGAATGGCGACGATGTGAACCGATGAGTTCGGCAGCGTCGTTCCTGACAGGGTGAACGAATTGCTGACCGCCGATCCATTCACCGGATGAATGTTCGTAATGTAGTTGAGCACCACACTCGTGCCCGACGTGAACGACCAGCTTTGATCGAACGTCGAGCCGTCTTTGGCAGCGCCAGTGACTCGTACTGTGTGGCGGTCGGGCGTCAGCGGGTACGGCGGCGAGAACAAGAAATCCGTACTCGAGATGTCCGTTGTGCTTGAGACGTCGCGGCCGTCGAGCGTGATGTGAACCGAGTTAGGATCCACAGCAGCGCTGAACGTTCCCGATACGACGGGAGCCTTCGCCGCTACGACCGCGTCGGGTGCCGGCGCGAGGTTGAGCAGATGGACTGCCTGCGTATGCGCGCCACCGTTGATGGTCACTGTACGAGTATTGTCATTCCAATCAACGCTCGCACCGAGCGACTCCGAAATGAAACGAATCGGCACAAGCGTCCGCGATCCAACAATAAATGGCGCAACGTCAAGTGTATGGGTTTGTCCGTTCACCGTAGCTTGGGTCGATCCGATGTGGAGCTGGATGCTGCGCCCGTTCCCCGTTGCATTGATGAGGCCGTTGTCGTAGACGACGCTTGCCCCGAGATGTTCGAACACGCCGCGCAGCGGCACGAAGACGCGACCGGAGCGTTCGATGGGTGGTTGATCGAATTGGATCTGTTGTCCGTTGACAACGACGACAACGACCGAGATGTCAGCGGCGAGCGACGCGGATCCGCCAAGTGCGAGCGCGACGACAAGCGCAAACACACCGAGGCTGCCGAGAGCCCGCTTGGAAATACGCTGCATCCAAAGACTGCCACGCGTTTCCATGTTAGGTACTCCGTTCAGGCAGTAGCCCTACTGCCAGTAATCAAGTTCCAGACAAGCGCGACCAGCGCAACGACGAGCAGCAGATGGATGAGGCTGCCGCCGAAGTGCATGGCGAAACCGACGAGCCAGAGCACGAAGAGTATAACGATGATCGTCCAGAGTAGGTTAGCCATTTCCATGACCCCCTTTCACTGTTTGAAATAGTTTCCCCAATGATCGTTTCTCCAAACACAGTTTGGCCGAGCGTAGCCCGGGAAAACGCAGATCACAGGATGGGAATGCCGGAATGAAACAGCTGACCTTTGCGGTGCCAAACTCGGTGACCGAAGTGCTCTACGAGATAGAGGACCTGCGGGAGGTCGGGAAACTGAGCGAATTGAGCTGTCGGCTCCTCCAGATGTTTTACGTCACGGGTTGGGACGACGGCTTCATTCAATTCCGGCGGCGCGATCTGTGCGCGGCACTTGGGGCATCCAAAACCGAACTTGACAGGGCCTGTGGTGAACTCGAAGCCCTTTGTCTTGTCATGTTCAGAATCGCGTTCGACCACGAGGTTGCGGAAGTCACCGCATTGTCAACGCCGGCAATCAGCGGCACAGCAGGGATCTGCTGGTGGAAATATTACCGGGTGGAATTTGCCGACTTTTGGTTCGAGCTCAGCGACGACTCGCGCAACGATGCCTGAGCGCCCCGCACGCTCGCTGTTTATTCTTCTCGCTTTTACCGCCCCCAAGGGGTTTCCCTGAAATTGCCGTTTTAAGCGCCTTGGGACGTGGAAAGAACTGGCAGAGCGTTCAACTCGGAACGCAAAGGAGACGAACAATGGCACTTGCACACACATACGTCGTGGCCTTCGACACGTCGCAGACGCAGCAGACTAACTCGAACAGTCAAACGCAAACGGACCCGACGCCGCTTGCCCAATCAACGACAAGCTCTTCAACGTCCACGTCGACGACGACAACGACGACAACGTCGCTTACGTCAACAGAATGGGCGCTCATTATTGGCGTCGTGCTGGTTGCAATCGCGCTCATCATCGGCTTGGCTATGCGCGGTCGTGGAGACAGCACAACCGTCGTTCGCTAGTTCGCTAGGAGAGATTCTATGAACACCAGACGTACGGCAGAGAAAACCAAGAAGAATAGCAGGGACGCTTCGGATGAGCTCGCTCATCGGCTCAAAGCAGACACCGAGCGCGCTAAGCGCTCCGTCGGAGGCCGTGCGATGACCACGACGCAGAAGACGAAGTCGGCACTGCGAGAGGCGGGACATCGCACCGCGGCCGAAGTCGACAAGACGAAGCGCAAGCTTCGCGGGATGGCGTAGCCATGAGCATTCTTGCATGGATCGTCATCGGGATCATCGCGGGCTTCCTCGCCAAATCGGTAGTTCCGGGCGAAGCGCCGGGCGGTTTGCTTGGCGATCTCGTTGTCGGTATCGTCGGGGCGTTGATCGGCGGGTGGCTGTTCACTACTTTTGGCAGCGCAGGAGTGACCGGCTTCAACTTGTGGAGTTTGCTCGTCGCCTTCGTCGGCGGCGTGGTCCTCTTGTTACTTGTCCGCGCGTTCACTCGCCGGCCAGTGCCGTAACGCAAGCAAGCGCTGGTTTCGCCTGCTGCTGTGCGGGGCATAAGACAATAAGGCTATGGGAGGTTGTATTAATGCGTAATCTTGTGCTTGTTGGTATGCTCTGCATGAGCATGATAGGCGCCACGCTGGCGCTTTCAAGTGCTCCGGCGAAGGCGGACTTCAACGTCTGGACTGGTACTGTAGTCCATGTTTCGACATTAAACATAAAGGTCCACAACCATGAGGGAGATCAGACGCTGAGCTCCTTGCTCGTGCCTCACTTCAAACAGCTCTTCTCCGATGACGGGAAGACGACCGTACAAATGGCAAAGTTGAAACCCGGCACGTGGGTTACGGTCTATTACGATCAGGACCTCTTAGGTGCACGGCACGCCGACAAGATTATTATTCTCAGGACCGGTCAGAAAATGGGATCGTAGGTTTCCTTAGACTCATTCGAAGCGCGAGGGCGGCATCACATGCCGCCCTTTTCTTACACTCGTGCTCCGATAAGACCGAGCTGCGTTCCCACTTTCTCGAAGGCCGCGAGTGCTCTGTCCAAGTGCGTGCGCTCGAGCGCCGCGCTCATCTGAACCCGGATCCGTGCCGTGCCCTCGGGCACCACTGGGTAGCCAAACCCGGTGACAAAGACGCCCTCTTTGAGCAATAAGTCGCTCATCTTAATCGCAAAAGCGGTTTCGCCGACGATGATCGGAATGATTGCGCTCTCGCCTTCGAGCGGTTTGTATCCGATTGCTTTGAGCCTCTCGCGGAAGTAGCGGATGTTCTCACGCTGTTTCGCAAGGAGTTCTGGATTCGATTCGAGTTCTTCGATGGCAGCCAGCGCCGAAGCGGCGACAGTGGCGGGCAAAGCGTTGGAGAAAAGCATCGTACGGGACTTTTGGATGAGCGTTTCGATAAGGTTCTTCGAGCCTGCCACAAAGCCGCCGGCCGCGCCGCCAAGCGCCTTGCCGAGCGTCCCTGTGATGACGTCAACCTGCCCAGTCAGTCCATAGTGTTCGATCGTTCCACGACCGGTGGGTCCCATGACCCCTGTGCCGTGGCTATCGTCCACGATGACAACCCCATTGTATCGTTTTGCGAGCGCGACGATCTGCGGCAGCTTGGCGAGATCGCCTTCCATTGAGAAGACGCCGTCGGTGATGATGAATTTCGTCATGTCGGGCGGGAGTGAGGCGAGCTTGGCCTCGAGATCCGCCACGTCAGAATGCTTGTAGCGCAGACGTTGCGATTGAGTTGCGAGCCGGCAACCGTCGATGATCGATGCATGATTGAGTTCGTCGGAAACGATCGCCGTGCCAGCGATTGCCACCGTGGGTATGAGGCCCTCGTTGGCCGTCCAGCACGATACATATGTTAAGGCAGCAGGCGTCCCCAAAAATGATGCGATCTTTTCTTCGATGCGCTGGTGGATGTCGAACGTCCCGCAGATGAAGCGAACGCTCGCGGTTCCCGCACCGTACTTGCGCAGCCCCTCGATTCCCGCTTCCACGACACGCGAGTTGTCCGCAAGGCCGAGATAGTTATTGCTCGAGAGGATGATCGTTTCGCCGGCCTCTTCCATATTGACCTCGGCCGACATCGGTGTTGTAATGTGGCGCAGCGTCTTGAATGTCCCTGCCGCACGCAAAGCGTCGAGCTCAGACTTTAACTTGTGATCGTAGGCTTGGTTCATGCGTCACCTTTGTTCACGTCGATCACCACTTTCACCGCCTTGCCGTCTTTGAGGAGTTCGAATGCTTCGCCGTATCGCTCGAGCGGAAGCACGTGCGTGATGATCGGTTTGAGGTCGATGCGCCCTGCGGTGACCATCGCCTCCATCTGATACCAGGTCTCGAACATCTTGCGGCCGTTGATGCCTAACACGGTCAAGCCCTTGAATATGATGTTTTCCGCGAGGTTCATGCTCACGTTGTCGGAGGGCAACCCGAGCAGCGCCGCGCGTCCGCCGTTGCGCACCATGCTCAACCCTTGATTGATGGCGGCGCCGCTTCCGCTCATCTCCAGCAGAACGTCGGCACCGTGGCCGCCAGTGATGGCATAGACTTTGTCGTGCAAGTCAGGCGTTCGCGCGTCGAAGACCTCATCTGCACCGAGTTTTTTCGCGAGGGCGAGCTTGTCGGGATTGATGTCGATGGCGATGACGCGTGCAGCTCCTGCAGCGCGCGCCACGGGAATGGCCATGAGCCCAATCGAGCCGACGCCGGTGATCACTACGCTCTTGGCGCTGACGCCCGCGGCCATGACGGTGTGGACTGCATTGCCAAGGGGATCGAAAACGGCGGCCCACTCGTCCGGAACTGCCGGATCGAGCTTCCAAATGTTGTGTTCGGGGACCGCAACGTAGTCGGCGAACGCGCCATCGCGATCGATCCCAAGAATGCGAACGCGCTCGCAGATATATTCCTGGCCCGTGCGGCAGAGCAAACAATGGCCGCACGAAATGTGGCTCTCCGCAGCCACCCGGTCGCCGACTTTAACGTTGCGCACGGCGTCTCCGACGGCTGCGACGGTTCCCATGAACTCGTGGCCCACAATCACCGGCGGCACGATGCGGCTCTGGGACCACTTATCCCAATCCCAGATGTGAGCGTCGGTGCCGCAAATTCCGGCCTTTTTGACTTTCACTAAAACGTCTGTCGGCCCGATGCGAGGTAGCGGCGCTTGTGCAAGGGTGAGGCCAGTTCCAGCCTTTTCTTTAACCAGTGCGCGCATCGTTGCGGGTAGTTTGCTTGCGTTTGCCACGGCCGGAACTGTTACGGACCAATGTAGTAACGGACCTTTAGGTCTGTTCAACGCGAGTCTGTTAAGGGTAGGGCCTGCCGCGAGGCGCGCCCAACGCATCTGTACATGCCACGAAAGAAGAAGCGCGCTTCATCTAAGCGCCTTGCAGAACTCGCAAAGAACATCGCAGTGCAACGGCGCCGGACGTTACGGCCGACGCTGCCCGTCAACACCCAAACGCGCGTGAGCGAATCGCTTGTTGAAAAGAAGCGCAGGCTCGAGCAGAAGCGCCGCCAGCGAGGCGAATGGGAAAACATGTAGTAAGTGGGAAAACATGTAGTAACGGACCTTCAGGTCCGTTTTCTCTTGGCGCAGGGCATCGGTGATTCGGCTCGAATTGAGTCGAACACTCGTTCGATCGCTCGAGCAGTGCTGGTTAGAAGCAATGCTAACTATAGATGAAGTCCTAGGCCACCGCGGCCTTCTTGCGCGAGTCCTGGCCGGTTATGAATATCGCCCGGCTCAGATTGCCATGGGCAAGATTGTCAACCGCGGCTTTCTCGAGCATGTGCACGTGATGGTGGAGGCCGGCACGGGCACGGGCAAATCATTCGGATATCTTGTTCCCGCCCTGCTCTCAGGTCAGCGCGTCGTTATCTCCACCGCGACGCTCGCGTTGCAAGAACAATTGCTGACCAAAGACATTCCACAATTGCTCGACGTTCTGGCCTCGAGCGCTCGAGTCGTTCAGTTAAAGGGCCGCAACAATTATTTGTGCCGCGACAAACTCGAACAGCTGCGGGGAAGGCTGGTCATTGCGCAGGGAGACGAGGACCGATGGCTCTTCGCCTG
>Ga0102924_1003565_pt1 | contig 16287 bp, 15 predicted proteins | sample PaiPotPPM11metaG_FD_80116 | JGI IMG/M metagenome (GOLD analysis project Ga0102924, IMG submission 80116) | Iron sulfur acid spring bacterial and archeal communities from Banff, Canada, to study Microbial Dark Matter (Phase II) - Paint Pots PPM... ... | reverse complement strand
GCGGCTGCCCTGCACCAGGCTGACCGACACACCCGGCATCGAGACTACATCGTTGCCCGCATTCCAGGCCGCCAAGTCATACCCAGACCCGCCATACGTCCCCACCCACGTGCCCTGCGGCGCAGTCGAGATCCCCGCGCTAGTCGTAAACGTCTGATCCGACCCGTAGGTGGTGCCAGAAGCATTGGTCGCTTCGAGCCTGAAGTGGTACGTCGTGCCGGCTGAAAGGCCCGTCAGGTTCGTGGACACCGACTGCGCTGTGGTTCCGGAGCCCGCGCTCGGATATGGAGATCCGGGGGCCTGCGAGCCATAGCTGGTCGAACTCCCGTAATCGAAGTGGTACGTAGTCGCGAGCCCGTTCGGGTTGACAGTGCCTGCAACGGTCGCCGAACTCGACCCTACGCTACTCGCAGAACCAGTGGTCACGGAAGGCGGCGAACCGCTCGAGGTGCTGCAGGCGGGGAACTTGAATGAGCCGATCCTCGTATGCCAGTTGAATGTGCCGTTGGCGGGCTCGTACTCGTTCACGTACCAGAACGTGCAATCGTCGGCGGGGTCGACTGACAGCTCGCTGTAGTCACCCCACCGGCTCAGGGTTCGGGTCTGCGAACCGGCGCCGGTGTACATCGTTGTCTCCCCTTGGGGCATCGACCCCGACGGGTCGGTTGGCACGCGGCCTGTATAAGCGACGCCCGGATGCAACGCGCTGCTCGATGTGCTGTAGCCGAGCGCCATGTCGCCCGAGTGGTCCATCGCGATCGATCCCATCCAGCGGTAGGTGCTATCCGGTGCGTAGGTGCCCTGCTGGTAGACGCTGAGCGAGCCTGCGCTCGGGCGCAGCTCATACCAGCGCATGCCGACCGAGGTGCCCGCGGTCACCGCGTGGGACACGACGATGGCCTCGTGGTCGCCGAAGTTGCGATAGGCGAGGCGCCACATCAGCCGGTCGCCCAACGAGTCGAGCTGCTGCGTGGTCCCCGACTGGGGAATACAGGTCCCCCCTCCACAGGCCTCCGAGAACGAACTGACGGCGAGGCTCGTCGGGCCCGTCAGCGTGCTATTAGCGGGCGTAGTCCAGTCAACGTGGAACTTCCAGTAGGCCAGCGCATTTGCCGCGCTGGGATCGATGCCAACGAACCATTCCGACTCGCCGGATGGCGGCGCTGTGGCGCCGTCAAGCGTGGCCGGCAGCACCGACCCCTGAGCGGAGGACGGGGCGAAGCACTGCTGGCTCGCGGCCGCGCCGCTCAGCATCGCCGCGCGGTTGAACGCACACATCTCAGCGCCCAAGAAGGTGTTCCCCTGGAACTGGTTGAAGGAAAGGTAGTAGGCGTCGGACCAGACGCCCAGCTTCGGGTAGTCGGGGAAGTTTGCGTACTGGAAGCTGTAGCGGTAGTAGCTCCCAGTTGGGTCGCTCGAGGTCGAGATCGCCATGCAGTCGAGGTACGGGGTCGTTGAGACCGAGAACTGCTGGATCACCCAGCGCTGGCTGAGCGTGTCGAACACGACCGTCCCGTCCCCGTCGTTGTTGTTCTGACAGCCGCCACCGAAGCCCGACCACAGCGTGTTCGTGGCCTCGGCTGAGATCAACGTCCCACCCGTCTTAGAGTAGACGGCAAGCTCGGTGTTGACGAGCTCCACAACCTGGGTCGGCCCGGCCGCCACCTCGTTGTCCGGTGGGGCGCAGAGGCACGAGTTAGGTGACGAATCGGTCAGGCCGTCGAAGTTGGTACCGGCCGTGGGTGCGAGCGGGGACAACGCCGTCGAGCCGCTGCTGTTCGGCGCGGAGATGTGCGAGAAGGCCGACGGTCCCGGCGGCACTGGTCGCGCAGGGTAAGCCCTACCCGGGGTATGGCTGGGCGGGACCGACCGCAGCGGCGGGGATGTGTCGTGGTGCACGGCAGGACCCGAATCGGGTGCGAGAGTGTGGTCCCCAGGTGCAGCGGGCGCCGGGCTCGCCGCGGCGGCCGAGGCGACAATGTCCGCCGTCACAAATCCGCCACAGACGAGTGCCGCCGCCAGGCCACGGCCGAGAAGCCTCCTCGTACCGGCAGCTAGCGTTATGCGATGTATCTTGGGCCCTCCATTCCTCGGGCTCCGCGGGCGCACCGTTCGCCGACGTTCAACACTTGGTGTATAGCACCATTTAGCCGAGCGGCCTTGGACCTTCCGGGGCGATCAACGCCTAGCAAACATCCGGTAGATGGCATCGGTATCGGCCGCCAGCCGGTCGCACTTGAAGCGCGCGAGAACGTGGGCTCGTCGCCGGCGACCGACAGACGCGACGGTCGGCCGCCGGCCGCCGGCCGACCGAGCGTCCCGGCCGTGGCCACGTGTGTGTGCACGAGTCCGTGAAGGACCGACCTCGAATCAGCCCTCGACCCGGGGCCAGTCGAGCCGCTCGGCGAGCTGTCTGTGCGTTGCCGCGACGTGTTCGAGGCGGCCGAGCACGCCGGTGGTGGGGGCGACCTTCGCGTTCTCATAGTCGGACAGGCGGGACGCCGAAGTGCCGGCTGCGCGGGCAAACTCGCGCAGCGTCATCCCGGTGCGCTGGCGCCAAGCGTGGATCTGCGCGGCGTATCGGGCTCGCCCGCCCAGGTCCACCTGCTGGCGGGCGCGGCGTATCACGCCGGCCATCAGCGCATCGACGCCGTAGTGCTCGTCCCACGAGCAGATCGTCGCCACCGTGCGCGCGACCGGACCCCATGGATCGCGCCGGATCTCCTCGCCTAGGCGCCGCCAATCGGACAGCGAGCCGCGGTCAATGACGGTCTCGATCGCCTCCCCTGGCCACTCGTGAAGCGGCGATGACGGGTCGAAGTCGATGTTGCGGAACTGGGTGGTCATCGCGTCATCCGCTCGGCGACCTCAGCGAGTAGCTCCGTGACCGCTGCCCAGTCGTGCCAGCGCGGTCGTATGCTCGCTACTCTGCGTCCACAGCAGGGCTGAGCGCGGTCCACGCCGCCCGCCGGTCATGCGCGTGGCAGCAGCCCGAGCGCGATCCCGATCGCGAGCACGCACCACGTCACGAGCCCCTGCTCCTCGAAGCTCACCAAGTCGTAGGAGCCGCCGCCGCGCAGCGCATAAACGAGCATGAGCGCGGCAGCCCCGACGAATGCGACCGTTCGCTCAAGCCTCAGACCGCGGGGCCACGGCCGCGCCCTCCGCCGTTCTCGCCCCGCCGCCCGGTGTTCCAACCGCGTTGTCACGGCTGCTTGATCGGCTAGCATGAGACCCGAATTGAGTATGCCCCGGGGTTCACGCTTAGCCATCCTTGCCGCGGCGTTCATCGCCCTCGGGAGCTCGCCGGCGGGGGCGGCGTACGTACCGGGGTGCGCCAACCCGGCCGACAGCGCGCTCAACCAGTACTGCGAAACGATCCCGGCGGCATCGGGCGCGCACCCGCCGCAGGTCGGCGCGCCCGCGCTGGCCACCGCGCTGCCTTCTCGGATCGTGCGTCAGCTCGAGCGCGGTCCGGCGGCACGCCAAGCGCTGCTCCGCCTCCCGGCAGCGCACCGCATACCGAAACGCGCGAACACAACCCCCAACAGCCCCACTCGCATCGCGAAAGCAAGCGCATCGACGCTTCCGCTGTGGCTGATCCTGCTGCTCGCGGGGCTCGCACTGCTCATGCTCGCCGCTGCCGTCGCCCGGCGCCGCAGACGACGCGCCGGCCCTATAGGCGAGCCGCCTGCATGACAGGGCCACGGATGAGGCGTCCCGCCGCGGTGGACAGTGCTGCCAGCGCCCGCTTCGGGCTCAGGCCGGTCGTGAACATGCCGAGGTGATAGCCCCCACCAGGCGGGGTCGGTCGTTCCCGCCGGGGGCGCGAGATCGATCCAGCCGTACCAGAACACCTGCTGCAACCGCACGCGACCCCGGTTCTTGTTCGGCCAGGCGAAGAAGCGGAATATCTCGGTCCGCTGCTTGGTGGGGTTCGTGAGGAAGGCATCCGGGTCTCCGCCAGCCCACGCAAACTCGGTCACCCATAGTGCCTTGCGCCCGTCGTGGAAGCGGTTCATCACACTGCGCGCCGTCCACACGCGCTGGATCGCCTGCGCCACCGTGGCCGAGTGCGGATGGATCGCAAGCGCGTCGAAGTAGCCGCGGGCGCCGCCAGCCCGGCACGACGCCGCCGAATCAACCCTCGCCGCCGACAGTGCATGCGGCGAGATGTTTGTATAGCCGTTGGACGCTCGCGCCGATGCACGCAAATGCAGCCGGTATCGTCACGCGCCGCGGTATCCTCACACGCCGCGGTTGAGATGAGCGTGGACGCAGACCCGGGGGAGCAGCCGAGGCTGTCGAAGCTAATAGCGCGGGCACCGAGCGTGCGCGAGTACTGCGCCGAGCTCAGCCCCGCCGAGCTCGTCGACGAGGCAACCCTGGCCGCGTTCGTCGACTTTCTCGGGCGAGTCAGAGCTGCCCCCGCCGCGGCGGACCCGGACGATCTGCTGCGCAAGAGCACGAGGCTGGCGACGGCCGCGCGAATGTGGCTCCCCCACGCGCTCGAGCCCGCCTGCCGGGACACCGCCGAGCTCCTCGCCGCGCGCGCGAATGGCGAGCTGCCGTACGACGAGCATGCAATCAGCCAGCACCTGGAGCGCTGCGGCGACTGCAAGCGGACGGTGCAGCGGCTGGCCCAAGCCGAAGACGCGTTCATCCGGGCCCCGGCGCAGCCGCCACCGGAGGAGATACGCACGGCCTGGCTCGAGCTCGCGTCGCGGGATCTCGCGCAGCCCCCGCCCGAGATCACCAAGTCTGAACCGCCAGCTCCGGCTCGTGTCCGCGCTCGCCGTGGCGGCCCGGCCGGCGCGGCCAGACGGTTGGCGTCCTCAGCGCGCCGGCGCTGAGCGCTCCCTTCTAGGATGCCCGGATCGTGTCCCGCGTGGTGGTTACAGGCGGCGCCGGGTTCATCGGGTCGCACCTGGTCGATGCCCTGCTCTCCGAGGGAGAGCAGGTGACGGTCATCGACGACCTGTCGGCCGGCAGGCGCGAGTTCGTCAACCCGAGCGCGGACCTCGAGGTGGTGGACATCGCCGACGCCGATGCGCTTGACTCGGTGTTCGACGCCGCCGCTCCAGCGGCGATCTACCACCTCGCGGCGCAGGCGTCAGTCACCGCGTCGGTTGCCGATCCGCGGCGCGACTGCGAGGTCAACGTCCGCGGGACACTCAACCTGCTCGAGGCGGCCGGGCGCTGCCGCGCGCCCCTGATCTTCACATCGACCGGCGGAGCCTTGTACGGCAACGAGGCTCCGATCCCGACGCCCGAGTCGTTCATCCCGTCTCCGCTTGCGCCCTACGGGGCGTCGAAGTGGGCGGCCGAGGCGTACGTCAACACGTGGGCAAATTCCTCGCAGCTGCCTCACGCAGTGCTGCGCCTCGGAAACATCTACGGTCCCCGCCAGAGCCCGCACGGAGAAGCAGGGGTCGTGGCGATCTTCAGCCACGCGCTGTGGCGCGGCAACAGGCCGCGGATGTTCGGTTTTGGTAAACCGACGCGAGACTACGTCCACGTCGCCGACGTGGCCGACGCGATGCTGCGTGCCGCCGGCACGCGCGGCACGTTCAACATCGCGACCGGCGTCGAGACTCCGGTGTCTAGCCTGTTCGAGATGCTCGCCCAGGTGGCGTCGAGCACCATCGAGCCGGAGCTCCTCCCGCTGCGCGAGGGCGAGCTCGAGCGTTCCTGTATGGACCCTTCGCTGGCCGCCGACGCGCTTGGCTGGCGCGCGCGCGTGGGGCTTCAGGACGGGCTGAAGCAGACTTATCACGAGCTGGTGGCGGGATTCGAGCAAGAGGAGCGCGTCGAGCGCTCGGCTGGATGAGCGGAAGGCGCGCGGCGTTCATCGACCGCGACGGCGTGCTCGATGAGCTGGTCGGCGATCCGCGCGAGTCGCCGCTGCGGCCCGACGATGTAGCGCTCATCCCCGACGCCGCCGAGGCGCTCGGGCGCCTCGGCGGCCGCAGGTTGGCTGCTGGTTGGTGCCACAATCAGCCTGCGACGGCGAAGGGGACGGTCCCGCCTCGAGCAGCTCGAGGCGGTGCAGGCGCGCGTGCTCGAGCGCCTGGCGCCCAGGGCGTTCGCTTAGACGATTTTAGGATCTGCTGGCGTCACCCCGAAATGGGGTGGTTCCGGAGCTGAGCGGCGCGTGCGCGTGCCGCACTTGCCGGAAGGGCAGGGCCCGGCCGCCGGCTGATGGAGCCGGCCGAGCGCGTGGCCTCGGAGCAGGGCCTGCGTCGCCTCACGCTGCAACGAGATCAACCTCGAGTTGAGCGACTTCTTCGCCCACCGGGGCTACGTCGCGATGGATCGCCGGAGCGAGCCCGAGCACCGGCGCATGGTGATGGAGAAGTTGCTGCCGGCTTGACTCGAGGCGCCGGTGACGTGACGCTGAAACGCGGGGCTACCTCATCCTGAAGGACGGCGCGAGCAAGAAGACAAACGCGCGAGGACGTAGCGAGTGGGCGCGCTCGTAGTCGCGCGCCGCCGCACCCAGTTCGCCAAGCTCGGTCTTTATCCGCGCCCGAATCAGCCAATGGGCGTAGTTCGTCGACTCGTCCGAGATCGCAAGCGTTTCCTGGTGCTTGGCCTGCTGGAGACTGTCGCTTGCCTCGAGCGCGAGGGCCTGCTGCTCATGTGCGCTCGCCGACCACGGCTCGGCGGAGACGGCATCGCGAGATAACGCCAGCGCAGCGCTCGTGTCTCCGTCGCGTTGGGCAGCCTGGCTGCGACGGATGTCCAAGCTCGACATCAAGCCGGGCAACTGAACAGCTGCCGCGGTTGCAGCGACCACCACGAGCCCGGCACGCGCTATCAGCCGCAGCCGCACGCGTCTTCCCGACAGCCGCGCTCCTATCACAGCTACGCCCCCAAAAGCGAGGACCGTCACCGCCGTCGACTCCCACATCCAATCGACGGTGGCGTGTACCAGGTAGACGATCATTACCGCGGCGAACGCCGCTGCAGCGCCCGCGCTCGCGCTCCGGCGCGCACGCAGACGTGCGGCTACCGCGACGCCAACCGCTGAGGCTGCCACCGCGACAATGAGCAGGAGCCCGGGTAGGCCCAGTTCGGCCATGTTCTCAACCCAGAGATTGTGGGCGTCACGGATGAACTCGCCCTCCGTCCCGTGCTGATTCCACCAGTACTCAAAGGTGCCTGCCCCCGTGCCCCCAACGGGATGAGCGTCAAACGCCTTGATCGCCGAGCGCCATATTTGATACCGCGCGCCCGAGAGGCTCGTCAGTCGGGTGGCTGGATCGGTGCTGGTGCTGCCGGCCGGAACGCGCTTGAATGAATGCCACGCGCGGCTTGCGATCCGGGGCCCGACGGCCCCACCGGCCGCGAGCACCGCAAGTGCGCTGGCGACCGCGAGTGGACGGCGTACGCCCGGTGGCACACGCGACCTATCGACTCCCGCCAAACGCGTCGAGATGGCCGTTGCCGCGCACAGAGCGGCCGCAAACACAAGCGCCCCGGCTACCGCGCCAGCGCCACGCGTGCCCGTGGCATTGACGATTTGCGGTGCTCCCCGCACCGCGACAATCGCGAGCCCTGCCCCAGCAGCGGCGATGACAGCGTGGAGCGCGGTCGTGATCCGGTTGCGGCTCAGGGCGATCACCGCGATCACTCCGATCCCGGTCCCGTACGCCCCGGCCCGGGAGTACGTCACGTACGTCATCGTCGCAGCCACCGGAACGAGCGCGAGCGCCACTGCTCGACGTGCGCGCGACGGGTCGTGGGCGCTCCACGCCAGTCCGAGCGTCGTACACATCGCTCCGCACGCTGCGATCGCGTTCCAGTACCCGAACGGGTAGCTGAGCCTGGACGAGTGCAGGAACGCCGCGACCTCGTCGGTTCCGAACGCTGCCGGCGCAAGCCGGCTTCCGAGCGCGATCACACACACGACCAGCGCTCCAAAGCCCAGACCGGCAGCGGCCGGTCGCCAGGTGTCGCGATCGAGGACACACAGCGCGAGCGCGACGAGCCCGAGGTAATCGAGCGCCCGCGCCAGCTCTTCGGTCGTCAGTTCCGCGCTCTGCGTCCACAGCAGGCTGAGCGCGATCCATCCCGCGTACGCGGCTAGCGCACCGAGCAGCAGGAGCGCTGTTCGCGACGGGCGGCGGCGCGGGAGCAAGCCAAGCGCGATTCCGGCCGCGAGTATCCACCAGATCACGAGGCCCTGCTCCTCGAAGCTGACGAGGTCGTACGACCCACCGCCACGGAGCGCGTAAATAAGAACAACGCCCGCGGCGGCTAGGAACGAAAGCGCTTGCGCAAGCTGGACGGAGCGTCGTTGGCTCCAAGGCGCCCACGTTGGCGCCGCCGAACGCTCCTGCAATTGCATTGCCGGTGTCTGATCGGCTAGCACCGAGAGGCCTGGCTGTGGATTCTCTGAGGACCCGTTTTGGCAGAGCTGTCGACTGGACGTGGCCAAACGCCCCCCCCAGGCGTTTCGATCACCGATCGAGCTGCCGCGCCGCCGCTGACATTGCCGCCAGCGCCGGCTTCGGGCGCCCCGCTATCGTGAACAGGCCGAGGTGATACCCCCACCAGCTTGCTGCCCCTGGGCCGAACTGGTGGTCCTGCCACCCGAACCAAAACGCCTCTCGCAGCAACAGGCGTCCGCGATTCCGTCGCGCGAACCTGAAGAACGCTGTCACGCTCGCGCGCTGCCGTTTGAAATTCGTGATGAAACCGTCCGGATCGCCGCCAGCCCACCCGAACTCGGTCACCCACAGGGGCTTGCTGCGATCCCCGAACTGGTCCATCAGCCGACGGGCGGTCCAAAGCCGCTGCTCCGCCTGCGCGACGGTGGCGGAGTAGGCGTGGATCGCGAGCACGTCGAAGAACCCGCGAGCGCCGTACCGATACATGTTCGAAATGAAATGCGTTTCGTCGGAGTTGCCGAAGAACGGCATGCCGGCGGTGACGACGATCGCGTGCGAATCGATCCCCTTGATCGCCGTAGATGCCGCGCGCAGGAGCCGATCATACGCCGACATATTCGGGTGCGGCTCCCATGACTCAGGCAGGTCCGGTTCGTTCCAGACCTGCCACGCCCGCACCGGATAGTACGGAAGGGTTGGGTTGGCGCGCCAAAACGCGCCGCCCGGTCCGTAGCGCATCACCATCAAGCTTGCGAAGTAGGCGAACTGAGCAGGGCTTGCAGGGGGATACTGGCCGGCCAGTGCCCCGCGGGACGGAGCCGTCGAGCGCCACTTCGGCGCTCCCGCCAGGACAGCCAGAAGCTTCATATGATGTCTCGCCAGATCCGCCACGAACGCGTCGTAGACCGAGACGTTGTAGTGACTGGGCTCCGGCTCGACGGACTGCCACGCAAGAAAACCGCGGAAGTACCCGAGTCCAGTCGCCGCCATCCGCCCCAGGCTGCAGTTCCGGTAGCCCTCGCTTCCCTCTTGAACCGCCAGATCGGAGATGCCGACGAATGGCCGCGGATGCCTAAACACCGCGTTTTGGTCGGCGCAATAGTTGAAGGGCGTCGACCGTCCTGCCACGGCCGACGATCCGCTCGTCGCTACCAGCACCGCCGCGAGCGCAAGGACAACCGAACCCCTGTCCAATCCAGAACGCGCACCGAGCCCCTTCGAAGCCATCCTCATATCGTGGAAGGCATAGTGGCACAAAGCGCTCTTCCCGTGCGCAGCCTGGGAGGATCCAGACCTTGAGCACGCCGCAACGCTCTGGCCCCGGCAGACGCTACACCAGCGCGAGGGCCCGCGTCACGGATTTCCGGTGATCAGCGGCTACCTGTTTGCGCGCGCACGGTCTGACGAGCGGGCAGATCGGACGTGACGTGTGGCCGCATTGCCGAGCGGATCATGCCGCCCGGAACAGGAACCCACAGTGGATCGACGTGCGTCCGTCGGGGTGTCGTGCGAATAGTCGTTCGATGGGCTTATCGACGCTGACGGCGGCGCGAAGCGCCACCATCAGAGCCGCGTGCGCGGGCGAAGACGGACGTGGGGCCGCGGGACGGGGTGGCTCAGGCGCCGCTTGTCGTCCTCGCGCCCGCTTCAGTTCGCCGATCGCCGCGCGAGCTCGAAGGACGGCACGGAGCATCGGCGAGAAGTCGTAGGGTCGCGTGGCGATCACCTCGAAATCCGCCGCGCGAAACAGCTCGATCCATCCCTCAGGCGGATGGGGGAATGTGTAGGAGGACCGATCACGAACGTTTTCGAGCAACATCACATGACCGCCGTCGCGGACCAGCGAGCGCATCTTCGCGGCCAGTGCTGCGTGGTGCTCGAACGGATTGTGCTGGATGACAGTAACCGACGAGATCAGGTCGAACCCCTCGGCGTCCTCGAAATCCTGGAGTGCGACCAGCTCGAAACGGAAGCCCGGCATGCGCGCGCGGTCCGCCTCGATCAGCACCGGTTGCAGGTCGATGCCCACGATGTTCTCGAATCCACGGGCGCCAAGCATTCGGCACCAGCGCCCGCTGCCGCAGCCGACGTCGAGCGCTCGCCGGCCAGGAGCCGGGGGGGGCGTCAGCTTCAGCAGCTCGTCGTAGGCCGCTTCCTGCAGGTTGGCGAGGTGGCGGTTGAGCCACAGCGGCTGTCCGGGCCAGCAGACATTGCCGAGCGCGTCCGGATCGGCCGCGGGATCCAGGCGACCCTCGTGCCCGGCGTGGTGCTCCCAGTAGTCGCGAAGCTCTTCCCAGCTGAGCGGGTCCATCTAGCCTCAGCCCCTCAGCGAGAGCAGGTCGGTGAACGATCCGTGGGCGTACAGCTCGCGCTGAGTCGGACGCACGGCGCTCGACTCAGCGGCCGGTGGGAGCCGACGGAGGAACCCAACGACGGCGCTCCGCCGGCGGGGAATCATGCGTCGTGCTCGCACAGCGTGAACAGATCCTAAAGGGTGGGGCTCCAGAGGTCCATGGGTGCTCAGTCCGTCCGGCACAATCACCACGCGCATTGAGTTCGCAAGACCGCGCCCGAGCGCTTGAGCGAACAGACCGCTGCTGTCACAGATGAGCTCTCCTCAAACCGAGCACGCGGCCGTCCCGCCCGACCGCGAGCCCCGCGTGGCGAATGGACCCCGCCCAGCGGGCCGGAGATTGGCGCACAACTTCGCGGTGCTGTCCGCGGCTGAGGGAGTGTCGCGAGGTCTAACGGTCCTTACAGCCTTGGTCGCAGCGCGAGCGCTCGGACCGACGCTCCTCGGAGAGGTGGCACTCGCTCAGACACTGGCGGTCTATATGTCCTCCTTCTCGGATGGAGGTCTGACCCTCCTGACATATCGCCGCATCGTGCTAGCTCCGGAAAAGCTGTCGCGACTCGTGGTCGACACCACCGTTGTCCAGCTTGGCCTCTCGATCTTCGTCACCACCCTCATTGTGATTGCGGCGCTTGTCATGCCCTTTCACAGTGACACCCGCGCGCTTCTGATCGTTTTCGCGCCTTATACGATCACCCAAGCCCTCGGTCTTTTATATACGGTTCAGGCGCTCGAGCGGATGACCTCGGTCGCGTGGATCAAGATCATCACCCAGGTAGCCACCGCGCTGCCGACGGTCACGTTGGTGCTGGCGACGCGCGATCCAATTTGGGTCGCAGCTGGCATGGTGACCGGCCAACTCGTCGGCGACGCTGTCAATGTGGTCGTACTTCGACGCGACGGTGGATTCCGGCTCGTCAAGCCAGACATCTCGGCGGCGCCGGCGCTGCTCCGACAGGGCCGCGCCCTCCTCGGAAGCCTGCTGCTCTACAACTACGCCGCCTCGATGGACGTTCTAATTCTCAGCGCCTTGCGGACCGCTCATGATGTAGGCGAGTACACGGCTGCCGCGCGGCTTCTTAATACCGTCGTGGCGCTGAGCCAGGTGTTCGTTGCAGCGATGATGCCTGAGCTAGTACGCCGCCATGCCGAGGGCCGGGGACGCCTTGAGAATCTCGCTCACAGGCTCACGGCGCTTACCGTGCGAATGACCTTGATCCTCGCTGCGTTCGCAATTGTAGAGTCCGCACCCATAATACATGTGCTGTACGGCGGAAGATATGCTACCAGTGCCAGCCTGCTGTCGATCATGGCGATCATGATGCCATTGATGTGGTATGCCCATCTGCTCGGCTTCATCTTGGTCGCGGCCGGCCGGCAGCGACAGTTTTTCACAGGGCTCGCGGCAACAGCTGTCTTTACAACCGTTTCGTACCCAGTTGCAGCGGAAGTGCTCGGTGCAACCGGTATCTCGATCACAGTGTGCGGGGCGGCCGCGGTGCTAGCCGGTACGTATTCCGGCCTTGCCCGCCGTCACCTTGGTTTGGCGGCTCTTCGGCAAGGCCTCAGGCAGTTGCCGTATGGGCTTGTGCCGGCTGGCACCCTGCTAGCGCTCCACTGGGTTACACCCAACCAAGGCTTCCTTGTCACCCTACCGGTCTGGATCCTCAGTGTTGTTGCGGTAGAAGCGGCGGCGCACTGGCCTACCGTCCTTGCCTTCCAACAAATCCGACGCTCAGACGCCGTTTCGTAGCCGGACGTACGGCGCAGGTTTCCGAGCGGCAAGCGGCGATCTAGCGCGTAAGCCAGCCGTATCAGCTGTCCGAGCCGCCAGACCTCCTGTACGCATCTGCCTCCTCTTGACTTGAGGCACAGACTGCCGAGCTCTGCCAGCTCGCCAGACATCTACGCATCCGCGGACCGGTACAGCAGGTTGACGTACGGACCTTCTGGCGTCCACCAATCATCGACACGAGTTCCGTCCAACGCGATAGCCGTGTAGCCCCCGGCTCGTCAAATACCGATGCACGTCCCATGTGCCGACCTGTTCGGTGCCGGTTAGCGCTCTGTTGAATTCGACGATTACCCACGGTCGCGATGCGATCACCTTCTCGGCGCCCTCGAGCACGTGAAGCTCGTGAACCTCAACGATCTTCAGCCCAGTAACACGGCAGTCAAGGGCGGCATCGAGGGTAGTGGCGATTACCACGAGTCTTCCCTCCGGTGCTACTCGTGAGAGATTATGGCTCTTCTGGGTGTCGAACCGCAAGTGAGCGGCTCGATCTGACAACGCGACAGGATGTACGGTGATCAGATCGGATTCGGCGGCGTGACGCCGAAGCCTCGCAATAGCGCATGGATCCGGCTCAAACCCGTGAACCTTACCCCCGGGCCGGACGAGAGCAGCAGCGGCAAGATGACTGTACCCCGTTTGTTGGTCCACCCAGTGTGAGAGTGGGTAGATAGAGCCGGTCCCGACCGCTTCGCGTCGCGCACCCGAGACCAGCGCCGCACATCGGGCAAGGGAGCGACGTCACGGGTCGCAGCCTTACGCGGTTTGCAGACGATGCCGACATCGTCGTCACAGTCTGATCCGGCCTGATCAAAGAGAACCCTCCAGCGAGCGCTCAGGCTTACAATGCGCGGGATGACCGCGACGAGAATCCAAGCTTCCGTCGCCGCTGTCGGGATACCGGCTCGCCGCGCACGCACCGCCACCCAGCAGTCCCTCGAGAGGGCATCGACGCAGATTCGGCGCCGCGCTTTGAGATCGAGCGTCTGAGTTTCCTTGATGCCTGGCGTTATGGTGAACGCTGGCGGCTTTCCGCGTAGCCTTGCGCGCAGCGCGTACTATGCGGTCCAGGGCGCGGCAATACGACGCACGCGGCCCGCGCTAGCTCGAGCTCTTGACGCGACGGACACATACTCGCTGTTGTCACGGCGCAAACGGATCGCGCTCTATGAGGCCGGCCACCGCGTTCTTGAACGCAGGTTGCCCGGCGACTTCGCGGAGATCGGAGTGCACCGCGGTGGGGGCCTTGGCGTACTCGGCGCCGAATTGCGCGCGGCCGGACGTCAACTGCATCTCTTCGACCGCTGGGGCGACATGCCGTGCGGCACCGACCGCGACGGTGTATTCGCCTCGGCGTTCACGGAGGGCTCGGTTCCGCAGATCGTCGCCGATGCGGGAGCGTACGAGGCGCAGCAGGCGGTTAGGCATCTGCTCTTCGACGTCATCGGCCTGCCCCGGCCGGCGGTGACCTTCCACGCCGGCTGGTTCAAGGAAACGTTCGCGGCGTACCGCGACGACCCGATCGCGTTTGCTCACGTCGACGCCGACTTCTACGAGTCCACGCGCGACGCGCTTGAGTTCCTAGATGTGCACATGGCCGATCGGGCGCTCGTGGTACTCGACGACTGGGACGAGTGGCCTGGTGTCCGCACAGCGTTCGAGGAGCACCGATGCAGGACCGTCCGACGGCTTGAGCTGCAGCCGGGCCGCGGTCAGGCCGTGGTCGTGGTGGGCGATTGGTGATGTGTTCCGCGTTGTCCGGCCGCGCTGTCCCGGCCGGGGTCGCGGCTCGTCCGCTCAGACGTCTGCTGTCGGAGCGCATGCGTGGTCGACACGCTTAGCCGCGACGGACGCCGCCTCGCTCCCCTTCCTCGATGACATTCACCCCCAAACCGACCGGAGCGCCGTATAAAGCGGTTGGAGACGAGCACCCGACCTGGCCACGATCCCACAGGCACCGCGCTGACGAGAGCGCCATCGTGCCTTTCGCCACCGTCGACGAGGTTGTCGACCAGCTTCACGCCACCGGCCGACCGTCAGAACGATGCTCTCGCTGTCTCTCGTGAGCGCACCGGCCTCGCCATTGGCGCGATCGTGAGCCTCAAGACAATCGAGTTCCCGGGTCGCCCGCTTGCATCCGGGGGTAGCGGAATCGTCGCCGGCAATGGCGCACGTGTGTCGTACAACACCGTCATCTACGGGAGCGCGCTTGCCGCGCGCGAAATCAATGCCCTCGGGCTTCAGCTCGTTGCCACCACCCACGCAGAGCACAACAACACGATCGAGCGGATCGCCTCGGATCGCGTCGGCGGGCTGAGCGTTAAGCGTGCTGTAAGGACTGTGCTTGCTAGCCCTCGCCGGCAGAGCCCAACGTAGGAGCACCGGTTCGGCTGTAGGACTGGTAGTACGTGTAGTAGGGGTCCGATCTCGGGGTGACCCCGGTCACGACTAATCCCACTGGCCGTTTCGGGGCCTTGGCCAGTGCGTTGATCGCGCGCTCGACCTGGTCGCGAGTGGTCTTTTCAGCACGTACACAGACGACCACACCATCAACGAGTGACACGAGCTCGAGTGTGTCGACGACTGGGAGCAGCGGACCAGCGTCGAGAACCACCGTATCGTAGGCCTCGGTCACTTGCATCAAAAGAGTGCGGAATCTTTCCGTCCCAAGCAGCTCCGGTGGGCGCGGAAGCGATCCAGCGGTTACGCACAAAAGTCGGTTCTTGACTTGCTGGCGGCCATTTTCGGTACTGAAACCGTTCGGCGAGTCGGACAGCGGGTTGTGGGTTACAAGCTGCAGAATGTCCATTGGCTTGGCAGTGCCTGCGAGGTAGTCCGACAGCCCCGGGCTGCTCGACAGACCGAGCCGTTCGGCGAGCACCGGACGGCGCAGGTCGCACTCAATCAGGAGCGTGAGCTTCCCCGCAGCTGCGTTTGCATGGGCGAGCAGCGACGCGACCGTCGACTTACCCTCCTCGGCGAGAGCACTGGTGACGACGATCGATCGGATCCCGGTGTCCAGATTGAGGAACTCAACGTTCTGGCGGAGGATTCGGAAGCCTTCGAGGTCAGCGGCGTGGAGTTCATCCTTCCCATTCGCTTCGGTGCGGCCGGCACCGTGACCGAGCGCATGGCCGCTGATGTGGCCGATCAGGGGCAGGCCGAGGTCCCTCTCAAGCTGTTGCGGGTCGAGGACGCGTCGATCTCGCGAGCGCCGCACGTCAGCGAGCCCGATCCCCGCCAGCAAGCCGAGCACGGCGAGCACAAGCGTGTTCCGGACTGTCAGCGGCGAGGATGGCGACCCGGGCGCCGTCGCTGAAGCCTCGACCTGGACCGGCTGCGCGGCATTGGCCAGGCCCTCGATGTCGCTGATGCGCTGTAGCAGGTCAAGCCGGGCTACGTCGACGCTCGCTGAGGTGCCCACGAGCTTTTTCAGCTGAGAGCGCATCGCCGAGGCCTGAGCGGCGAATGCCCCGCGAGCCTGCGAGCTAGACACGTTGGCGTCCTGTTGAGCGAACGCGTTGGCGAGCCTTGCGGCAAGGCTCGGGCTATCGGCGCTCGCGGTCACAATTACCAGGTCGGTTGAAGGATCAAGCAACGTGGTGATGGCGCTACGGAGCTGGCCGGCGGTCAGCCTCATCGCGAGCGCGGCCTGCACGTTGGCGACGACTTCGGGCCGCGTCACCCGCGACGCTTCTGCCGAGGCGAGCTGGGCTGGTGTCAGCCCCGTCGACGGTGTTCCGGTG
>Ga0102924_1003563_pt1 | contig 16291 bp, 11 predicted proteins | sample PaiPotPPM11metaG_FD_80116 | JGI IMG/M metagenome (GOLD analysis project Ga0102924, IMG submission 80116) | Iron sulfur acid spring bacterial and archeal communities from Banff, Canada, to study Microbial Dark Matter (Phase II) - Paint Pots PPM... ... | reverse complement strand
TGCAGGATCCGCGCGATGGGCGCCGTCACACGATCGCGTTGCCGCCGGCGGGCCGACGGCTGGTGGAAGCGGCTATCCCGCAAGCCATGAAGCTCACCGCGAAGACGCTCGAGCCGCCGGCGGAAAAAGAGCAGGCCGCGTTCCTGCAACTGCTCAAGAAGCTTGGGTGAGGCAGCCCTTATCCGCTCGTCCACGCGAAAGCGGGGACCCAGTGGGATTTCGAGCAAGCGGCCTTGGATTCCCGCTTACGCGGGAATGAGCGGAATAACGAACGTTCACAGCGCCAGATAAGTGTCACTGATGTCCGGCCGGGCGTCGAATTCGGCGATTGTGCCGGTGAAGCGCACGCGACCCTTCTCGATCACGCAGAAGCGGTCGGCGACAAGCCGTGCGAAGCGCACGTTCTGTTCGCTGAGCAGAAGGCTCAAGCCCTGCCGCTTCATCGACAGGATAGCCTCGATCATCTGCTCGACGATTTTGGGCGCCAAACCCTCCGAGGGCTCATCGAGCAGGACGAGCGAGGGATTGCCCATCAAAGTGCGTGCGATCGCTAGCATCTGCTGCTCGCCGCCCGACATCCGCCCGCCGAGACGCGCCCGCAATTCGCGCAGGTTGGGAAAAATGTCGAACAGCTGGTCTCGCGTCCACAATGGCGCGTTTGGACGCTGGCTCTGGCGGCCGACGGCGAGATTCTCCTCGACCGTGAGCTCGGAGAAGATGCGGCGATCTTCCGGCACATAGCCGAGCCCGCGCCGCACCCGCTCATGGGCGGGAAGGTGCGCGATGGACGAGCCGTCGAACACGATCTCGCCGCTGCAATTAGCGACGAGGCCGACAATGGAGCGCATGGTCGTCGATTTGCCGGCGCCGTTGCGGCCGATCAGTGCGACGGCTTCGCCCGCGCCGACGCTCAGCGCGACATCGTAGAGAATGTGCGCGCGGCCGTAAGCGGCGTTGAGCGCGGCGACGCTCAGCTTGGGCGAGGCGCCGTTCATAGCGCTCATGACGCGGCTCCAAACAGCGAGCCGGCGCCGAGATAGACCTCCTGCACCTGGCTATTGGAGCGGATCTCGGCGGGCGCGCCTTCGGCAATCAGCACGCCGCGATTGAGCACAAGGATGCGGTCGGCGTGGCCGAACACCGCGTCCATGTCGTGCTCGGTGAAGAGCACACCGATGGTGCGTTCGCGGGCGATCCGCGACACCAGCGCCATCAAGGCGCCGCGCTCGGTCGGCGCCATGCCGGCGGTCGGCTCGTCCATCAAGAGCAGCTTCGGATCGTTGGCGAGCGCGATGGCGAGCTCGAGCCGCTTGACGTCGCCATAGGCGAGCTCGCCGCAGGAGCGCTCCGCTTGATTTGCCATGCCGACAAGCGTGAGCAGGTTGTTGGCCTCCCGCGCATAGGCGCGCGCGGCCCAGCGCCAGCCGTACCAGCCATGATGATGCGATAACAGCGCGACCTGGACATTCTCGGCGACCGTCATGGAGCCAAAGGTCGCCGCGATCTGGAAGGTGCGGCCGACGCCGAGCCGCCAGATCGCGCGCGCCGGCGCGTCGGTGACGTCGTGGCCGAACATGCGGATGCGCCCCGTGCTGGGCCTCAGCTGGCCGTCGATCATGTTGAAGCAGGTGCTCTTGCCCGCGCCGTTTGGCCCGATCAGCGCCAGCATCTCGCCGGCCTGCAAGGCGAAGCTGACGCCGTTCACCGCCTGGAAGCCGGAATAGGATTTCCCCAGATTTTCGACGGCGAGGATGCTCATAGCGCCTCACTTGCGGGGAGACTCTTGCTGGCGCTCTTACCGGGCCGGTTACGCCAGGTCGCGATGGCACCGAGCACGCCCTGCGGAAAAGCCGAGACCAGAATGATGATGAGCAGTCCGATCACGAGTTTGGAATAATCGGTCTTGCCGATCACCCAGATCGAGAACGTCTTGTAGAGCGCTGCGCCGACGACGCCTCCCGACACGGTGCCGGCGCCGCCGAGAAGCACCATGGCGAGCGCATCGATCGACAACGGAATGCCGAGATCGTCGGGGAAGACGCTGCCCTTGAGAAAAGCATGCAGCGCGCCGGACAGTGCGGCAAAGCCGCCGGCCGCGGTGAAGGCCAGCCATTGGATTCGATGCCGCGACAGGCCGACGGCTTCGGCGCGCAATTCGCTGTCGCGCAGCGCGCGGAGCGCATAGCCGAACGGCGAGAACAGGATCACGCGCAGTGCCGCGATGCCCAAGGTGACGAGGGCCAGCGTCAGCCAATAGAAATGTGCCGCCGAGGCGGCCCAGGCGCTCGGCCAGATGCCGATCAGCCCGTTGTCGCCGCCGGTCACGTCGGTCCATTGAAAAGCAATCGACCAGACGATCTGCGCGAAGGCGAGCGTCAGCATGGCGAAATAGACGCCGGAGAGCCGGACGCAGAACCAGCCAAAAATCAGCGCGCCGAGGAGGCCCGCGCATGAACCCATGGCTAGGCCCGCCGACATGCCGAAATGGTTCAGCGTTAGCGCCGCGCCATAGGCGCCAAGCCCGAAATAGGCGGAGTGGCCGAAGGAAACGAGGGCGCCGGCGCCGACCAGCAAATGCAAGCTCGCCGCAAACAGCATGAAGATCAGGACCTCGCTCGCGACCGTGAGCGAATAGTTGCCCGCGACCAACGGCAGCAGCGCCGCGGCGGCAAGGCTAGCGCAGAGCAAAGCACGGCCGTGCAGAGTGAGCGGCGACCAGCGCATCACCTGCAAGCCGCTCGCGGCGCGGCTCGCCGCTTCCGGCCGTCCGAGTAGCCCCCAGGGCCGCACCACAAGAACGATCGCCATTACCAAAAAGACAAGGACAATCGAGATTTTCGGAAAGATCAGAATGCCGAAGGCATTGAGCTCGGAGACGATGATGGCGGCGAGAAAGGTGCCGACCACATTGCCGAGCCCGCCGATCACCACGACCACCAGCACTTCGGTGATGATCTGCAGATCCATGGTGTGGCTGACCGCTTCGCGCGGCAATTCGAGCGCGCCGCCGAACGCGGCGAGGAAAATGCCAAGCGTGAACACGCTGGTGAACAGCCATTGCTGATTGACGCCGAGCGCCGCGACCATTTCGCGGTCCTGCGTCGCGGCGCGGACCAGCACGCCCCAGTGAGTGCGGCGGAGCAGCAGTTGGACGACTAGCAGCGTCAGCGGCCCGAGCGCGATCAGCAGGAGGTCGTAAGTGGGAAACGGCTGGCCGAACAGATTGATCGCGCCTTTCAAGCCGGGGGCACGCGGACCGAGCAGGTCACTCGGTCCCCAGATCAGCACCACCGCGTCCTCGACCACCAGCGTGACGCCGAAGGTGAGAAGAAGCTGCAGCAATTCGTGCGCGGCGTAGACGCGGCGCAGGAGCACAATCTCGACCACGGCGCCGAGCGCGGCCACGATCAGCGCCGAGAGCACGATCGCGCTCCAGAAGCCAAGCATGCCGGTTAGATGCTCGCTCAGCGTGAAGGCGACATAAGCGCCGAGCATATAGAAGGCGCCGTGCGAGAAATTGACGATCCGGCTGACGCCGAAAATGATCGACAGGCCGCAGGCGGCAAGGAACAGCGATGACGCGCTGGCCAAGCCGGTGACGAATTGATTGAAGAGAAATGCCACCGGCTCGGCCCTGGTGCGAAGGAGTTAGAAGCCTCCCGAGCGGTCAGTTCTGCGGACGAAGCGCGGCGACTTCGCTTTCCGGCGGCAGATATTTGGCGCCGTCGCGATAGCTCACGCCGGTCAGCACGCCTTTGCCGTCCTTGAGCGCAGTCTTGCCGACGAAGGTGCCGAGCGTCGACTGATGATCGGCCTTGCGGAAGGTGATCTTGCCGAACGGCGTGTCGGCGCTGACGCCTTCGGCGGCATCGACCAGCTTTTCGCTGTCCGTCGATTTGGCCTTGGCGAGAATGGCCGCAGCCGATTTCAAGGTCGCATAGCCGACCACCGAGCCGAGCCGCGGATAGTCATTGTATTTGGCCTGATAGGCTTTGAGGAACGCGGCGTGTTCCGGGATCTTGACGGCATCCCACGGATAGCCGGTGACGATCCAGCCTTCCGGCGTCTCGTCCTTGAGCGGATCGAGATATTCCGGCTCGCCGGTGAGGAAGCTCACCACCGCGCGATCCTTGAACAGGCCGCGGGTATTGCCTTCGCGCACGAGCTTCACGAGATCAGCCCCGAACGTGACATTGAGGATCGCCTCCGGCTGCGTTTCGGCAATCGCCGCGACCACGGCGCCGGCGTCGATCTTGCCTTGTGGCGGCCACTGCTCGCCGACCCATTGGATGTCCGGCCGCTTCGCCGAGAGAAGTTTCTTGAACACGGCGACCGCTGACTGGCCGTATTCGTAGTTCGGCGCGATCGTCGCCCACTTCTTGGCCGGAAGTTTCGCAGCCTCTTCGGCCAGCATCGCCGCCTGCACGTAATTGGGCGGCCGCAGGCGGAAGGTGTAGCGATTGCCTTTCGACCAGGTAATGGCGTCGGTCAGAGGCTCGGAGGCGAGAAAGAACGTCTTTTTCTGATTGGCGAAATCGGAGACGGCAAGCCCGATATTGGAAAAGAACGTGCCGACCAGCATGACGACGCCGTCATTGGCGACAAGCTCGTTGGCCGCCGTTACCGCATCGGCCGGCTTGCCGCCGTCATCCTTGGAGATGACTTCGAGCTTCTTGCCGTTGACGCCGCCCGCGGCATTGATCTCCTCGAGTGCAAGCTGCCAGCCCTTTCGATAGGGCTCGGTGAAAGACGGCAGGCCGGAATAGGAATTGATGTCGCCGATCTTGATCGTGTCGTCCGCACGGGCCGGTGCGCTCATGCCGGCGAGAGCCGCCGCGAGAGTTACGCCCGTAAAAATTGCCGATAGGGTCTTCATGACTGCTCCAATCTCATGCTGATTGCGATTTACCGCGGCGCATCCTCACTGATGTATTGAGCGCGATCTTTCGGAAAACCGGCGTTCACTTTTCCGGATCGTGCTCTAGCGAAGTCCGTCGACTCCCTTGATCTCGTTCTTCTTCAGGCCGCCGACGCGCGGTAGCGGCCTGCCGGAATCGGTGATAGCCACGGCGACGACGATTTCGTTGGCGCGTGGCGCGTCAGGTACGCGCACTTCCATGCCGTCGAAATGGCTGCGCACGAAGGCTGCGTCCTTGTGGCCGAGCGGCACGTCGATCACGGTGCCGGGCCCGCCGCGCTTTTTCGACGAAGGGATCAGTGCTGCGCCGGTGCCAAGGACCTTGCGCACCGGAGCGCCGAGCTTCGGATGCAGGATCGCCGCAGCATGTTCAAGCTCGCCGTTTTCGCCGACGGCGGCCGCCTTGCCGTAGCTTTCCGCGCGCGGGCCATCGATGCCGAGCGCCGCAACGGCGCGCTTGGCAAGGAGATCGCCGAGCTCTTCGCCGATATCGATCAGTTCGGAGAGATCCTCGACATAGCGGCCGGCGAACGGATTCTCGATCACCGCGATCGCAGCGGCGCGCCGTGTCGGCGGCTCGATCTTCTGATCCATTTCGAGCCGGGTCTCTTCGACCAAGGTCAGAAGCTTCCGGATCTTGGCTTTCATCGCAGACCGTCCCGTCCTTTATGTTTCACAATATGCTTCAACTTTGCCACGCGGCTGATGCCAGTTCCGGTGGCCGCTGCGTAGTGAAGAGCGTGGAATCGAGCGATCGGCTTGTGCCTTTCACATGCAGCGCCGCCGTCGTGATTAATCCTTGCTTCCGCAGCATGTCCGCGCGATGCAATCCGCGGGTCAGAGCGTCCTCGATTTCGTCCTGCGTCAAATGTCCGACCGATCGTGTCACCGGGATCGCGCCCAGATCGCTGTCCACCTGCAAGCTGTTGGCCGGCACGCGCTGGATCGCCGGATGGTCCGGCAGATCGACGGCATTGGCGATCACGGTCGCGGCCGCGTCCGCCATAGAAGCGTTTGGCGCCAGCACGGTGACGGCTTCGGCAATGCCGAGCGAGAAGCTGCGGCCGAGATAGCCGCTGGTGGCGATGCCGCGGATCGGCTCTTCAGCGCGGATGTCCGTCGAGCCGAACAGACTCGGCAGATCGGGCCGGTCGACGAGGCCGATCTTGAAGCTCTGCCGTTTGGAGAGATGCAGCGCGATATCGCCGCCATTATTGACATAGGCGCGCGTGAGCGCCGCCGCCGCGGTCATTGCCGCGATGATCTCTTGGGCGACCGCACCGGCGACAGCCGCCATCGGCGTGATGAAGATGTCCTGCGCGAACGGCAATACGGCTTTGACCATGCGCCGCGCGATCGGCCCCTCCGGCATCGTGCGCAACCGATCGGCCGGGGCGCGCAACAGATCGAGCTCTCGGCACAGTTCGGCGAGGAGACCATCGAAGCGGCGGATAGCCGCGGCGTAAGCATCTCGCGTGTTCACATCATCTCCGAAGGCCTGCACCACGAGATCGATCGGGCCGTGCTGCAGAAGCAGCCTCTTCCCGTCGGGCAGAAACCTCGCGGTGGGCTGTTCGCGCATGATGCTTATCCGTGCGAGCGCGGCGTGCCGCCCGGCGCAAACGGCCAGGGATTATCCTGCCGGTGCGGCAGACTGAGCCGCGTCGTGCCGGACACACCCGTCAGGCTCGACAGCGGCCGGACCGCATCCATATGGCCGCCAAGCTCTTTGTAGTCCGAAAGCCTCAAGGTGAATTCGAGCGGCGCCACGATGGCCGGCGTCGGCACATAGCCGAAGGCATTCTCCGGCAGCCGCGTCACGTCGACCATGAAGGTGATGCCGCCGCCCGGCCAGACATAGACCGGCGCGCCGCCGCAGGTCACGTAGGTCAGGGCGTCCTTGACCGATCGCGTCAGGCGCACCGGATTTTCAGTGACGCCTGCGCGCAGCGAGCCGCCGGCGCCGGCGACAAACAGCACGCTCGACAACGCCGGCTCGCAGTTTTCGGCGATGCGCTCGACCGGCTCGATCAGCGTCGCCGGGATGTCCCTCTGTACCGGACGCAGCGCCTCATCCAATTCGTAGTAGGCCGCATGCTCGCCGGTGGTGGAAACCATCAGGAGCCGCATGCCCGGACGCGCGGTCTTCGGATCGAACGGGCCGAGGATGCTGAGCGGATCCTTGATATTGGTGCCGCCCCAGCCGGTGCCGGGCTCGGCGACCTGAAAATAGCGGCCTGGCGTTGACCGGCGTCCCTTGACCTTGATGCCGGTTGCCGCAATGCCGAGATACTTGCCGGCCTGGTGTTCCGACAGCACGCCGGTGATGTGATCGTCGACGACGACGACATCATCAACCTTGCCTTCCCATTGTTTGGCGAAAATGCCGATGGTCGCCGAGCCGCAGCCGACCCGCATGCGCTCCTCGACAGCGCCGTTGACGATCGGCGGCTTGCCGGCCTGAACAATCACGCGCTCGCCGCCGTCGATTGCGATCTCCACGGCTTTGCCATTGCACAGCGCCAGCAGCGTGTCGCAGGTGACGCGGCCTTCTTTCTTCGATCCGCCGGTGAGATGCTTGACGCCGCCCAGCGATAGCATCTGCGAGCCGTATTCCGCGGTGGTGACATGGCCGACGGCTTCGCCTTCGACGCGGACCATATTGGTTTCCGGTCCGAGGAAACGGTCGGTGTCGATCTTTATCTTGACGCCGCAATAGCTGAAGATGCCCTCGGTGACGACGGTCACCATGTCGACACCGTCGACTTCAGCCGAGACGATGAACGGCGCGGGCTTGTAGTCCGGATAGGTCGTTCCCGCACCGATTGCGGTGATGAACGTCTCGCCCTTCTGGAGAACGCCGCCGCTCCATTCCGGCGCTTCGGCGAACGGCACCAGCTCGCCGCCTTTGGCGATGGTCCGGTTGAGCATCACATGGGGATCGACGCGGACCAGGTTGCCGTCGACATTGCCGTAGCGGTCGCAGGCGCCGAGCGCGCCGGGCTTGATGTAACACATCACCGGACAGGCATCGCAGCGGATCTTGCCGTCTGTATTCGCTTCGGATTCTGTAACGTTCATGGCGTGGCTCTGTGCCGGCGACGCGCAAGCCTGCGCGATTCTAATTCCAACGGAACCAAATCTGGAAGGGCCTGCGGCCTCGCGCCTTTGGCATGCAACTTTGCGCAACAAGCTGCCAGATCGTTAGTATACAAATGATAAGGGTCGCCACTTGCCGAAGTCAAGACGCCCGGCGCGCGACTTTGTTGTTCACGGCGCCGGCGTAGCTCGCACCGTTGTCAACGTCGCCTCGATATTGGTCCATTGCGGCTGCCCGGGCGCAAAGCGTGTGCGCAAATAGTGTGCAAGATTGGCGACTTGGCGATCGTCCAAGGCGTCGGCAAAGGCCGGCATCGAGCCGGAAGCATGGCCACCGCCTTCGAGCAGCAGACGCAGCAGATTGGCCGGGCCAGCCGCATGCAATTTCGTGCTCAGGCCCAAAGCCGGTCCGCGATTGACGAGCGGCGCACCGGGTTCATGACAGACGGCGCAGGCGCCTTCATAGAGCCGCGCCGTCGCACTGCTCGCATCGCTCGCGCTCCGCGCCGTTCCAGTGATGATGCGCGCCGCGAGCCGCTCCGCCTCGGCTCGCGGCAATGCTGCATTGAAGGATGCAAGATAATTTGCCATCGCCCGGATATCGTCATCGGGCAATTGTTTGAGTTCGGTGATGACTTCCGCCATGGGGCCGGATGCCGTGCCGTGATGCGCCGATGTGCCGGCGCGCAAATAGGCGAACAGTTCGTCGTCGCTCCAGGGGATCGGCGCCGCCGAGACTCGTGTCAGCGCCGGCGCATCCCAACCTTCGGCGGTGCCGCCGGTGAGATAGGCGCTGCCCGCACGTTCGGCGCCGAGCAGATTGCGCGGCGAGTGGCAGGCGCTGCAGTGGCCCAGCGCGTCGACGAGATACCGGCCGCGATTCCATTGCGCTGAATGTGCCGGATTGTTCGCAGATAGGCTCTGCCGATTAAACAGCAGGTTCCAGACCGCGAGCAGCGGCCGGATGTTGAATGGGAAGGCGAGGCGGCTTTCCGTGTTGGCCTGTCGCACCGGTTCTTGCGTCATCAGAAAGGCATAGAGCGCCTGCAGATCGGCTTCGCTCGCCGCGGCGAAATTCGGATAGGGAAAGGCCGGATAGAGATGCCGGCCGTCGCGATGAATGCCTTCGCGCATGGCGCGTTCGAACGCGGGGAACGACCAGTTGCCGATGCCGGTCTCCACATCAGGCGTGATGTTGGTCGTCATCACGATGCCGAACGGTGTTTGCAGCGGGCGGCCGCCGGCATAGAGCAGTCCGTCTTTCGCCGTATGACAGACCGCGCAGCTGCCGAGCGCGGCGAGCAATTGGCCCTTGGCGATCGTCGTCGCCGAATAAGCCGCGGGGTCGGGCCGCGCGATCGGCGCGATCGCCGACCGGATCGGGAAAGCGAGCGTGGCGAAAGTGGCAGCGCCAACAAACAGACTGCCGAGCCCGGTCCAGAAGGCGCGGCGTCTTGCCGGCGTCGTCTCGCGGCGCGGCGCGACCTTGCCGAGTCCGGCGAGGACGCGCTCGGGCGTCAGCGGCAATTCACGAAAGCGCACGCCGGTCGCGTCATAGACGGCGTTGACGATCGCGGCCGCGCTCGGCACCGACGCCGATTCGCCGGCGCCGAGCGGCGCCTCGTGCTGGCGATCCATCAGCAGCACGTCGACCGCGGGCAATTCGGGAAAGGTGAGGATCGGGTAGCCGCCCCATTCGCGGCTTGCGACAGCGGTGGTCTCGGAAAACGTCACTTCTTCCTTGAGCACGCGGCTGGTCGATTGCACCACATTGCCGTGGATCTGCTGCTGCACGCCAGCCGGATTGATCATCATGCCGGTGTCCTGGCCGACGACTACGCGCGTCACCGTGACTTCGCCGGTCGTGCGGTTGACCGCGACATCGGCGACCCAGGCCGACCAAGCCGCGCCGATACCCGGCCAATTGCCGTGCACATAGCGCGCCTGCGCGAAGCCGCGGCCGCGCGCGATCTCCGCCGGCTGCTGTTCTTGCGGTCCGACATGCGCTTTCCAGCCGGCGCGTTCGGCGGTCGCGCGCACCAGCTCGGCCGCGCGCGGATCGTTGAGGTGGCGCATCCGGAATGCGACCGGATCTTCCTTCGCCTCGTGTGCGAGTTCGTCGATGAAGCTCTCATGCGCGAATACATTCGGTAGCGCTGAGACGCCGCGCAGCCACGCCGCGCGCGCGATCGGCGGCATGTCATAGGCGGTGATCCGCATATTCTCGTAGTCGTACGACGGCACCGCGGTGCGATCGCCCATTTGCGAGGTCGCAGGTTGCGGCGCCACGCGGCCGGTCAGGAGCAGCGCCAAAGTCGGTGCGGCATTCGACGGATAGCGCGTCTGAAAATCATAGGCCGCAAGCGCGCCGTTGTCGCCGAGCGCGCCGGCGACGTCCATGATCTGTGCCGCGCCTTTTGGCTCCCAGAGATGTTCCTGCTCGCGCGTCAGCTGCACACGCACCGGTGCGCCGACCGCGCGCGACAGCAGCACGGCGTCGGCCGAAACATCGTCGGCGCAATTGCGGCCGTAACAACCGGCCGCTTCGAGACGGATGACATCGATCTTGTGCGGCGGCTGGCCGATCAAGAGTGCAAGATCGTTGCGCAATGCGTACGGGTTCTGCGTTCCGGACCAGACTGTGATCTGCTCGCCGGCGGCGTCAGCGACCGCGCAAGACGGGCCGATCGACGCATGCATCTGATAGGGCCAGACATAGCTGCGATCGAGTCGCGTCTTTGCAGCGCCGAGTGCCGCATCGACATCGCCTTGATCGACCAGACGCCGCTCCTTCGCCGGGTGGGCGCGAAGCGCGGTGGCGATGTCGTCGAGGCCTGAGCCCGTCCGCCACGCCTTCCATTGCACTTTGAGCTTGCGCGCCGCCTCGGCGCCATATTCCTCGCGTTCGGCGATGATGCCGACGAAATCGCCTTCGACCACTACGGCGCGGATGCCGGGAATCCCCTCGATCGACGTGCGGTCGACCGCTTCGAGACTGCGCCCGATGAATTCGCCGCTGTCGAAGCCCGAATAAGGCGGGCGCACGACGCGGCCATGCAGCATTCCCGGTATGCGCACGTCATGCACATAGACGAACTGGCCGCTGACTTTGGCGGGAATATCGACCCGCTTGACGGACTGGCCGACCAGCTGGTGCTGATCGATCGGCTTGAGCGCGGTGTCATCAGCCAGCGGCAGCAGGATGCGGCGGTTGCCGAGCAGCGTTTCCAATGCGATCGCCGGGGCGGCATCGCTGTGCCGATGCAGGTTGCCTGCGGCGATTTTCAATTCGGCGGTGGAGCATTGTAGCGCCCCGGCCGCTAGCGCAATCAGATGCTGCCGCACCTGAGCCGCCGCGATCCGCAGCGGCTGGGCTGTCACTTGTATGGTTTCGCTGGCAATAGTCGGGCCCTGGTCGGGCGTGTCTAATGTATCGCCCAGCACGAGTTCGACGGCGGCAAACGGAAAATCGAGCTCCTCGGCGATGATCTGCGCGAGCGCGGTCCTGATGCCGGTGCCGAGATCGACATGGCCGCAGAAGGCAATGACCCGGCCTTCGGCAGTGATGCATACATATATATCCAGCGTGTCTTCAGGCGGCGCACTAGTCTGCGCTTGGCTATTGCGCGGCGCGACGACAGCGAGGATGCCGCTGCGCTTGAGAAGGTCGCGGCGCGACGGCGGCGATGGGATGTCCGTCGTCACCTGCCACTCCCGTCAGCGCCGCTGTCCACGCTCTTTTGCCAACGACGCGCCGCCCGCGCGACGGCGTGAACGATCTCGAGATGGGTGCCGCAGCGGCAGAGATTAAAGCGCAGCGCCTCGCGGATTGCGGCCTCGTCCGGCGCCGGATGCGAATCCAAAAATGCCTTCGCGGTCATGATCATGCCGGCGATGCAATAGCCGCATTGCGCGGCCTGCGCGTCGACGAAGGCCTGCTGCAGCGGATGCAGCATTTCAATGCCGCCCAATCCCTCAAGTGTAACAATGTCGCGTTGCGCAGCGAGCCGCAGCGGCAATGCGCAGCTTCGCGCCGCTTCGCCATCGATGATCACGGTGCAGGCGCCGCACTCGCCGAGGCCGCAGCCGAATTTCGGGCTGTTGAGCGTCAGATCGTTGCGCAGAAAATAGATCAGCGGCGTATCGCCTTCGCCGGTGACGACATGCTGCTCTCCATTCACGCGCAACGTGTAAGCAGCCGCCTTTCGCATTCGGTTCAGCCTGCGCAGCTCATTTGACGACGGCGGGAATCTTTTCGGCCGGCGGCGTGTTGCGGCTGCGGCCGCTGCGCACGACGCCGTCGATCACGACCATGCCGATGCCGGGCAGGTCGCCGAGCGCGATGCTGTCGAGGAAGCTCTTGCCGGCCGAATGCTGCGCTTTGTCCATGAACACAAAGTCTGCGGCGCGTCCGGGCTCGATCAGCCCGCAGTCGAGATTACGCATCCGCGCGGTATTGCCGGTGGCGAAGCAGAAGGCGATCTCCGCCGGCACTTCGCCGAGCGCCGACAGCATCGCGACCATGCGCACGATGCCGAGCGGCTGCACGCCCGAGCCCGCCGGTCCGTCGGTGCCGAGAATGACGCGATCGATCTGACCGAGCTCTTTGGCCATGCGCAGCGTGTAAAGCGCGGCGCGCTCGTTGCCGTTATGCACGAGTTCAAGGCCGCGGCGGCAGCCCTCGCAGATACAGCGGATCTCCTTGTCGGGCAGTGCGGTGTGGCCGCCATTGATATGTCCGACAACATCGGTGTCGGCTTCGAGCACGACATCGGCGCCGATCAGTCCCGAGCCTGGAATCGATGGCCCGCCGGTATGGATAGTCGACTGGATGCCGTATTTGCGCGCCCAGGCCACCATTTGTTTGGCCGTGACGCCGTCCTTGACGCCGCCGAGTCCGACTTCGCCGAGGAGTTTTACGCCGGAGGCGGCGAGTTCCTTGAAGTCGGCTTCGGTCATGCCCGGCTCCAGCACTGGCGCGCCGGCATGGATCTTCACGCCGTTGGGCCGGAACGCATCGAAGGCGCGTTGCGCGGTGACCGCCATCGCCTTCAGTCCGACGATGTCGCGCGGGCGTCCGGGCGTGTGGACCTCGCCGGCCGAGATCATGGTGGTGACGCCGCCATGCATGGTCGAGTCGATCCAGCCAATCTGATTCTGCCGCGGCGTCCAGTCACCGGCGACGGGATGGACATGGCTGTCGATCAGCCCCGGCGCCAGCACGGTGCCCTGCGCATCGACGACGGTCATGGCGTTGGCGGTGTCGAGTTCGGCGAAGCGGCCCACGGCAGTGATCTTGCCGCCGACGGCGACAATGCTGTCGGCGTCGAGGATCGGCCGATTGAGATCGCCGCTGAGCAGGAGCCCGATATTCTTGACGACCAGCTTGGCGTCGCTGCCGCCGGCACCTGCTTGCTGCTCAGCCATGGTCTTTGTTCCTTACGGAGACCTTTCGATCCGCCGCACTTTAGGGGCGATTGGCAAGATCGGACAAGCCGCGATCATCGTTAGTATACAAACAAGTTCGCTTTTAACCCCCGGGGATGTCAAGACGTGCGGAAGCTCGTCGCGCGCGCCTTCGTCGGTCGCAGCGCTTCGCTCGCGGTGTCTTGTGACTATTTGCCGGCGCCGAATTCGCCCGAGAGGCGTGTGGCAGCGTCCTGCACGATTTTCACCCGGCTCTTGATCGCCTGATGCGTGAGACGCCAGACGGGTCCGGAAACGCCGATCGCGCCGATGACTTTCGCGGTGAAGTCGCGGACCGGCACCGCGATGCAGCGGACTTCCATATTGAACTCGCCGTCGTCATGGGCGACGTCGGTGCGCCTGATCTCTTCAATCTCGCGCAACAGCACGGCCATGTCCGTGATCGACTTTTCCGTCGATGGCTTGAGACCTGTGCGTTTGAGCAGGCGCAGCAGCTGATCCGGCTGCAGCGAAGCCAGGATCGCTTTGCCAAGCGCGGTGCAGTGCGCCGGGCGCACGACGCCGACGCGGTCGACGAGCTGGAAAGCGCCGGGGCCGCTGGTGCGCGCGATCACCACGATCGTGTCGCCCATGCGCACGGCGAAATGGCTGCTCTCGCCGGTTTGCCGCGACAGATCTTCCAGCACCGGCGTCGCCAGATTGACCATCTCGATTTCATCGAGCGCGCTGGCCGCGAGCGCAAACAGCGGTCGTCCGATGCGATAGCGCTTGGAGTCCTTCTCCTGGCGGATATAGCCGAGCGCGACCATGGTCTTGGCGAGATGAAACGTCGTCGAATTGTGCAGGCCGACGAGCCGGCTCAGATCGGCAAGTCCGATCCCCTCGCGATGTCGCGCCACGGCTTCGAGAATGCCGAAGGCCCGGCCGAGCGATTGGATGCCGACGCGCTGCCGGTCGTCGGCTTCTTCGTCGGCCGGCGCGGCGTGCACCAGCCGGGCGACGTTCGGCCGCGGCGGCGCGACGCTGCGGGCGGCGCTGGGTTTGGCGGCGGCTTTGGCGCGTGGTGCCAAGGTTGGAACTCCAGGGACCTTGAGGCGGGCTGGGTGGGTCTATACCACAATATCAATTGACGTACAGCATTATGAGACATAGCGTGCCGCCTGCTTTCGCCCGGCCACCTGCTGCGCGGGACGGGCAGACGCGAACGGAGACACGGAACGATGTCGACCAGCAACATGCTCAACGGCGCCCAGGTCATCGTCGATTATCTGGTGCAGGAGAAGGTGCCGACGGTCTTCGGCCTGTGCGGTCACGGCAATATTCAGTTCATCGATGCGCTGTTCGAGCGCAAGCACGACATCAAAACTGTCTCGGTGCACCACGAAAGCGTCGCCGGCTTTATGGCCGACGTTTTCTACCGGGTCTCCGGCCGGCCGACCGCGACCTTCACATCGTGCGGGCCGGGCTCGGCCAATCTGCCGATTTCGCTCGGCAATGCGTTTCTGGATTCCGTGCCGTTCATGGCGGTGACCGGCAATGTGCCGACCAGCCAGTTCAATCGCGGCGCGTTCCAGGAGCTCTATCGCCACTATCAGGCTGACTTTCCCTCCACCGTGCGCTCCTATTGCAAGAAAGTGTTTCAGCCGACGCGCGGCGAAATGGTACCGCTCGCGGTGCGCCAGGCGTGGAAGACCATGGTCACCGGCCGGCCCGGTCCGGTCGTGCTCGACGTGCCCTTCGATGTCTTCATGGAAGCGGCAGCAGAAGAAGCACCCAAGCCGGAAGAGTGGAGCGCCAACATATCAAGCCGCTGCGGCGCCGATCCCGAAGGCGTCGTCAGAGCCGTCGACATGCTGCTCGATGCCGAACGGCCATGCATCATCGTCGGCCAGGGCGTGCGCTGGGGCGGCGCCTGCGATGATCTGCTGCGGCTTGCCGAGCGCTTGCAGATTCCGGTGGCCGCTTCGATGAGCGGGCTCGGCGCCATCAGCATGGATCATCCGCTCGCGCTCGGGCTGGTCGCGCGCGCCGGCCATTATCAAGCGAATAGTGCGACGCGTCAGGCCGACGTGCTGCTCGCACTCGGTGTGCGTTTCGACGACCGCACGTCGAGTTCCTGGATTCCCGGTTATTCCTTCACCATTCCGCCGACCAAGCTCATTCATGTTGACATTGATCCTGAAGAGATCGGCCGCAATTATCCGGTGGCGCTCGGCCTGATGGCGGACGTGCGCACGTTCCTGCGGCAGATTCTCGCCGAGCTCGATGGCCGCGCCGATCTCAATGCGCGCGCCGATGCCCGCAAGAAATGGCTGACGGCGATCGACGGCTATCGCAAGGAATGGGACAAATTCGTCGCGCCGGGATTTTCCGACGATACGACGCCGATCAATCCGCAGCGCGCCGCGCTCGAGATCGACAAGGGCCTGCCGGATGACGCGATCCTGGTTAGCGATATCGGCGTGCATCACAACTGGCTGCTCGGCTTCTGCAAGCCGCGGCGTCCGGATTCGCTGATCGGCTCGATGGGTTTCGGGCCAATGGGCTTCGGCGTCGCTGGCGTGCTCGGCGCGAAATTCGCCGCGCCCGATCGGCCCTGCGTGTCGGTCTGCGGCGACGGCGCCTTCTTCATGCACGCCAGCGTGCTCGGCACTGCGGTCGAATATAATCTGCCCGTGGTCTGGGTGGTGTGGAACAACTATGCCTATGCCTCGATCCGCGGCCTGCAGCGCGGTTATCTGAACGGCCGCGAATTGGCGACCGACTTCCACAACCCGGTGACCGGCGGGCGCTACAATCCGGATTTCGCCGCCATGGCGCGCTCGGCCGGCGTCGAAGGCGTGCGCG
>Ga0102924_1003560_pt1 | contig 16296 bp, 14 predicted proteins | sample PaiPotPPM11metaG_FD_80116 | JGI IMG/M metagenome (GOLD analysis project Ga0102924, IMG submission 80116) | Iron sulfur acid spring bacterial and archeal communities from Banff, Canada, to study Microbial Dark Matter (Phase II) - Paint Pots PPM... ... | reverse complement strand
GAGTACGCGTTAATTCTGGTGCTGATTGCGGTGGTCGTCATCGGCGTATTGCTCCTTTTGGGAGGTCAGATCAAGAGCATCTTCACTAACATCTTTGGAGCGCTTGGTGGGCGATAGCCCGCTAGCAGGGAGGACACCCACGAGATGAACTATTGCACCTGGTGCAACGGCTACGGCTCCAGCCTAAAGGACCCTGAGGGGATCGATCGCTGCACCCGCTGTGGCGGATCAGGTATCGAACGGACTCCCGCCGCGCCGGACAATGAGAAACGTCTCGGCCATTTCGATTACGTGGCTCACGTCTGCCGACCTAATCCGATCGAATGCACCATTTGCCACGGCGACGGGACCGGTGGCTTGCCAGCATGATCCGCCAAGCTCGGCACCAGATTTCCGGAGCCATCCTCACTCAACTTGCTCCGAGCTAGAGCGGCGAGTCCTACAAAGTTACACTGGGAGTGGTCCACAGCAGGATAGGGACGAATATTTAGGAGGGGGCCTATCGCTCGGCTTGAAGAACTGACTCGAGGTTCGGCCGTTCGGGGCATCGTCCCGGATTCGCTCGTCAGCGTTGTCGATGTCCGCTGGTCGCGCGGCTGCTTCGCGCCACCGCGGCTGGGGGGCTAGCTTGCGCCGGGAACTGCCTGTTCATGTCTCGTGCCATTGAAACCGCCTGATTCGTTGTTGAAGTCGCGGAAACGAGTTGCCGACCATGGGGAGGTATTCACCCCAGCATCGATCGTCGAGGCGATGCTCGGCCTAGCGCGCGGCGAAACTGAGCGCATCGATTCGCGTTTCCTAGAGCCTGCATGCGGTTCCGGGAACTTTCTTGTACAAGTCCTCCGACGAAAGCTGGGGGCGGTCGAGTCTAAGTTCGGCAGTTCCGCGTTCGAGAAGCGTCACTATGCACTCCTGGCCCTTATGTGTACCTACGGCATCGAGCTCTTGCCCGACAACATTGCCGAATGCCGTGACAACTTATTGGCGATCTATTCCGCATACCTGAACATCGACGACGCCGATGACCTCCATGGAGCAGCCATTTACGTGCTGGCGCAGAATCTTGTACATGGAGACGCCCTCACCATGCTGACCTCCGATGGGCGGCCGATCACTTTTGCCGAATGGGGCTACCTTGGCAAGGGGAGGTTCCAGCGCCGTGACTTCCGCCTCGATGGGCTTGCACAATCAGCAGCATTTTCCCGGGAAGGGACGCTCTTTGCGAATCTTGGCAAGCACGAGATCTTCACGCCAAGCAAGACCTACGCCCCCATGACGGTTGCCGACCTCGCAGTCTTGAGCAAAGATGCAAGAGAGTGAGGCTCGCGCTGAGTTTGTAATCCGGGGTCGTAACCCGGACGTACTCATGTGCATCGCCAATCTATCCAACGACGAAGTGTTCACGCCTCCAAACATCGCTAACAGAATGCTTGACGCCGTGGCTGCGGCATGGTCTGCAGGTCACAACGGCGCCAACCTTTGGGCGGATTCCAAAGTAACGTTCCTGGACCCAGTAACGAAATCTGGGGTCTTCTTGCGCGAGATCGCGAAAAGGCTAATCGAAGGCCTTGAAGACGAGATCCCCGATCTCGAGGAGCGCGTAGAGCACGTGCTGACTCATCAGCTATTTGGCATTGCAATTACCCAGCTCACCAGTCTCCTCGCCCGCCGCAGCCTTTATTGCTCGAAAAATGCCGCTGGCAAACACTCAGTCGCAGCTTCGTTCAGAACTAAGAAGAACTCGGATGGGAACATCTGGTTCCAGCGGGTAAACCACACTTGGCTCGGGGGCAAGTGCACCTTCTGCGGAGCTGGCCAGAAGTCGCTTGATCGTGGTGAGGGCTTCGAAACTCATGCGTACGCCTTCATCCACACTAACAACATCAAGGCTCGGATTGCCGAGCTATTTGGAGGGCACATGCAATTCGACGTCATTATCGGAAACCCACCATATCAACTCGATGACGGTGGCTTTGGTACTAGTGCGGCACCCATTTACAACCAGTTCGTTGAGCAGGCCAAGAATCTTGATCCACGCCTGCTAACGATGATCATTCCCTCTCGTTGGTTCGCCGGGGGCAAGGGCCTCGATGAGTTCAGGGAGTCCATGCTCAGCGACAATCGGCTGCGTTCGATTGATGACTTTCTCAGCGCGTCGGATGTCTTCCCCGGAGTGGGTTTGAAGGGTGGCGTGTGCTACTTCCTTTGGGAACGGGACAACCCAGGACCTTGCCGGGTCACTACCCATTTCAAGGACTGGCCGGTGTCGACGGCGACGCGTCCGCTCCTTGAAGCGGGTGCAGATGTGTTCATACGCTTCAATGAGGGACTTTCGATCCTAAAGAAGGTTGTCGATGTTGAGGGCGGCAAGCCTGGCACCGTAGGGCTTCCGGAAAGCAAACGCTTCGACCGGCTGGTCAGTTCCCGCAAGCCCTTCGGGCTCGAGACGACGTTTCAAGGCAAGACGGCTCAAGGCCCCAATGACGTATTGGTCTATCAGAACGGCGGCACCGGGTATATACCTCGCAGGTCCATATCGATTGGCGCGGAGCTCATCGATAAATGGAAGGTCTTTACCGGCTACGCAGCCCCCGGAACGGGCAATAGAGACACATATCCCCACCGCATTATCAGCACGCCATTCATTGGGGAGCCCGGAAGCGTCTCCTCCGAGACGTACCTTTGCATCGGTCCACTCGCCTCCCAAAAACAGGCCGAAAGCGTTTTGTCGTACCTCTGCTGTCGGCTGACCCGCCTGCTGATTCTTCTTCACAAGCCCTCTCAACATACGACGCGGAAGGTCTACTCCTTCGTGCCCAGTCAGGATTGGACTCGGCGGTGGTCGGACCAGGACCTCTACCCCAAATATGGCCTCTCGGGGAGCGAGGTCGCGTTCATTGAGAAGATCGTCCGCCCGATGGACCTGGATGAATGACCAAATCGATAGAGGAGATTCTTCCGCCGAAGCCGCAGGTTAGGCTCCGGATCTATGCGTGGACTCCTAACGATCCCCCAGCTAAGTACGCGGGCCTCATCAAGGTGGGCCAGACGACTCTAGACGACGTAAACGAGCGCGTCCGCCAGTCGCAAGGCCAGATGCAACATGCCTACACCTTGCATGTCGATGATCTCGCCGAGCGCGCGGATGGGACCATTTTCCGGGACAGCGATGTCCGGGAGCGTCTCGTCCAGAAGGGCTTCGAGAACGTAGTCATGGGCTCATCCCGCGAGTGGATGCGCTGCTCGCCTGATGACGTAAAGACAGCAGTGCGCGAACTCCAGCTTGGCGTCCCTCTAACCGGTACGCACCACCAGACCTTCAAGATGCGTCAAGAGCAGGCCATGGCAGTAGAGATGACGCAGGCCTATTTTCGCTCGATTTGGAAAGAGGACCGAGGCGCTGTGCCTCGATTTTTATGGAACGCGAAGATGCGCTTCGGGAAAACCTTTGCTACTTATCAGCTTGCGAAGCAGTTGGCGGCCAGGCGCGTACTGATTGTTACCTTTAAGCCGGCTGTGGAGGACGCGTGGCAAACCGATTTGGAAAGCCATGTGGACTTCAACGGCTGGCAGTACTTATCTCGCTCGTCCGGGAGCGATCCGACGCAGATCGACCCCAAGAAACCAGTCGTGTACTTCGGATCTTTCCAGGACCTGCTCGGGCGCGACGACGCCGGCAACATCAAAGCCAAGAACGAATGGCTGCACGCAGTCAATTGGGATCTCGTCGTTTTCGACGAGTATCACTTCGGGGCTTGGCGCGACACCGCCAAGGAGCTCTTCGAGGGCGAGGACGAAGCGGTCGCCAAGAAGGAAACCAAGCTTGAGTACGCCTCCGACTTGGCTCAAGTCAACGAGGATCTTGAGGAATTTTCCGAACCAGAACCTGTGTTCCTCCCCATCACTACAAGGGCATACCTGTATCTCTCGGGGACCCCCTTCCGGGCGCTGGCAACCGGCGAGTTCATCGAGGAACAGATCTTTAACTGGACATACACAGATGAGCAGCACTCGAAAGAGGAGTTCGCTGCCCAGCACCCCGGGGACTGGAACCCATATGCAGCCTTGCCGCAGTTACGGCTTTTTACGTATCAGATGCCGGATGAGCTCGTTGCGATTGCGAGCGGCGGAGAGTTCGACGAATTCGACCTCAATGAGTTCTTTTTTGCTACGGGCGCAGGAAGTGGCGCGGCGTTCAAGCACAAGACCGAAGTGCAAAAGTGGCTCGACATCCTGCGTGGTTCCTACGCTCCTACGCAGCTCGACAACCTCAAGCTCGGCTCCCAACGCCCGCCGTTTCCGTACTCTGACATCCGCCTATTGCCGTACCTTCAGCATTCGGTCTGGTTTCTTCCGAGTGTTGCGGCATGCTTCGCCATGGCGAACCTTCTAGCCGAAAAGCACAACACGTTTTGGCACGATTACACAACGCTCACGGTCGCGGGGCCGAGTGCTGGGGTGGGTCTTGATGCGCTGCCGCCCGTGCGTCATGCAATAGGTAGCGGATTTGAAACCAAGACCATTACGCTCACGTGCGGCAAGCTGACGACCGGTGTAACGGTGCCGCAATGGTCGTCTATCTTGATGCTTCGCAACCTCAAATCACCAGAGACATATTTCCAGGCGGCATTTCGCATTCAGTCCCCCTGGTCCATCATGAATCCTAACGGCGACGATCCGAGCTACGAAGAGATTCTCAAGCCGGTCTGTTTCGTCTTCGACTTCGCGCCCACGAGAGCTTTGCGCCAGCTCTCCGATTACGCGATTGGGCTCTCTCCGAACGAGCCGAACCCTGAGCGCGCTGTGGAAGAACTGGTGTCGTTCCTGCCGGTTCTCGCCTACGACGGATCCCACATGACGCAGATCGACGCTGGGGGCATCCTCGACATCGCTATGGCTGGTACCTCAGCCACTCTGCTTGCTCGAAAATGGGAGTCCGCCCTCTTAGTCAACGTGGACAACGATACGCTTCGCCGCATTCTTAGCAGTGCCGAAGCAATGGCAGCGGTCGAACGGATTGAAGGCTGGCGCGCTCTGGGAGACCACATCATTGAGACGATCATTAACAAGAGCGAGAAGATCAAGCAACTCAAAGAGAAGGCAAAGGGCAGAGATCTGACGGCGAAGGAGAAGACGGAGCTCACCGACGCGGAGAAGGAGTACAAGTCCAAACGGAAGCTCGTGCAAGAGAAGCTGATCAAGTTCGCCACACGGATCCCAGCGTTTATGTATTTGACCGACCTTCGCGAGAACACCCTCCAAGACGTGATCACTAAGCTCGAGCCAGATCTGTTCCGTGCCGTCACCGGCCTAACCGTGGAGGATTTTCACCTTCTCGTGCAGCTGAAAGTGTTCAATACCGAGCAGATGAATCAAGCTGTGTTTGCGTTTCGCCGCTACGAGGATGCAAGTCTCAGCTACACGGGCATCGACTCGCACCCGAACCTCACTCACTATGGTCTCTATGACACCGTGGTCGCACGCGAGTTTGTTGAAGTCGGTTAACATTGAGTGTGGCCGATCCAGTTAAAACCGCGCTGGCTGATTATGGCGGTCGTGGCCTGAAAACCACTATCTGCGACTGGTCCAGGGCGGTAACCCTGTCCTTACGTTTCTCACCCGGTGAATAGCTTCGCATCACTCGTCATATCCGGGCGAGGTGACCAAAGCCGCCATCGAGCGGGAGGGCATGCCGGGTATTTCCAACCCCGGCCTTCTACCGTTTCGGCGGCGACCATCGCGTTAAAAGCTGCCTTCGACGATGGCATCGAAGAACAAATCGAACGGTGAGCCTTCGGTCCAGAACTGGCCCTCGACAAGCACGTTGATCGATTGACCAGCCCGAGGCGTTGATCGCGGAATTCGATTTGCAGTGGAGAAGGCGATGAAGATTTCGCCGCTGCCGTCGTTGCCAACCGAGCCAGTGCGACCGAGACCGATGTCGATGCGTCGGGCCAGGCGGCGGAGCTGGGCTGGATGGAGCCGGAAGGTCGGTTGCCAGTACGGCGATGCAGGATCCCTCCGGGTGCCGTTGGGCAGCAGGTCCGTGATCTGTCGGCCGACGGGTACGCCACCAATCAGGAGGTTGAAACTCTGGCGTCGCACGAGCCGCATGCCTGAAGGTCAGGCTCTAGGCGAGTTGCTCTGAACGGCGCCACCCCGCGCGTAGCTCGGCCGGCGCAACGCATGAGATTATCGAAGTCGCCCGGGCAAAAGAAAACGGCTAAGTTGTTCTCAGGAGGCGCGGTGTGTAATGTATTCTTTACATAGTATGCTTTACGTCCTCAGGGCTTTTAAGCGCAGGGTGATGATGCGTGGTACGGCGAATGGATTGCCGAGTCAAACAGGAACGACAGCGGCTGGGTCTTTCTCAGGAGTGGCTTGCGCGCGAGGTGGGCGTTAGCCGGCAAACGATTGTGAATATCGAACGCGCAACGGCGATCCCAAATGTCCTGCTTGCCATAGCTATAGCGGAGAAGCTAAATACGCCGGTGGGCCAGCTGTTCCAACCGAACTCCCCTTAACGAAGCTCCCATGGAATTTCAGTTCCGACTGGTCCTGCCCGGTGAGCCAGAAGGTCAGATTGGGCTGGGCCGGCTGCTTCAGTTCGCCAGAGAGTTTCAAGTCGCAACGTTCCGGTCAGCGCAAGCCGAACTCAACATACCAGCGTTTCGTCGGAAGCTCGGCGATGAGCCGCGCCCCCAATATCGACTGGTCCGATTAGACGCTGGGTCGGTTCGGCTTACCGTGGCGTCGGTCGACGAACGCGAGATTTCACGATTGGCAGTCACCCGTCATCTCACGGCCCTCACCCGTTACGACGCCGAGCGAGTATGGCCCGCTCGGATGTACCAAGGCGAGCTCCAAGCCTGGGGGGCTTTCTACACGGACATACTCGCCGATACGGAACACGCATATGTGGAGGTCGGTTTCGACGGAGCGACACACAGCGTAAACAAGGTACTTGCCACGGCTCTGACCGAAGCGCGCCCGGTACCGCAGCGCCAGCGCATCACGTGCATCGGGACACTTCACATGATCGAGATCGAAAAACGCCCCCGCTTTCGCGTGGATACCGAGGAGGTCGATCTCGTTTTCGAACTGCAGGAAGGCACCATGCCAATCGTGGATCCGCTGCGCTGGCAACGAGTCAAAGTGGAGGCTCTTTGGGAGGTCGGAACCAACAGGGCCCAGTTGATCGGGAATATTGAACCGACGCAAGAGCCCGCCGGCGTAACAGTTGAAGAGGACATCGCCTTTCCCAAGTGGATCGAGGAACAGGAACAAAGACTCCGCGATCTGTCCGTGCTAAAAGCTGGATGGAACGGACCAAAGAGCCAAACCGTCAACCCGGCGATTGCGCGCTCCGCTACAGAACTTAGCCGTCGCATATATGCGCGGTTCTCAAGCCAAATTCCCCGAGATTCCAGCCCATACTTTTTCCCTAACGATGAAGGAAATGTCGAATTTGAATGGCAAGTCGGATCTCGATTCCTTCTCGCCGAGGTTGTGCCTAACGGCTACGATCTCCTAGCCGCCCTCGATCGAGACACGTTGTACGAGGGCGAAGCCACGCAAAGCCTGTTGTTCGACTGGATTCGGTGGCTTCTCACCGGTGAAGGGCAGCCCACGTGACCACCCCAGGCGGCGAGGACATTCCTGACGTCTCAGATGAAGAGCAACTCGTCCGTCATCTAGATCCTCGCTATCACTGGGATCCAAAGGAGCAGCGTCCTAACACTGGTGCCTTCAGAAGCCAGGAGGTGTCGGTGGACAGGGAGCAGTATCGGACAGCCGAGATCGCATGCACCTACCGCCCTGGTTACGGCTTTGCAAGGCTCGCTGTCTTGGTGCCTCGTCAAGACCTCGGACTTACCGTAAGGAAAGACCCGTTGGTGCCGAATCCGCCTCTATTGTTTGAGCCGGAGCCCTCTGAGCAATACAATCCAGGCCACGCAGTGATCCTCGATGCAACTAGCAAATCCCATGCCAGGCAGATGAGGGATGCGTCGACTGTTCTTTATAGGCCGGGCGAGTGTTGACCTTGCTGATCCGTCGAGGGAGCCGCCTTCGCAACGCCCTGGACGTGGCCACCGGTCCGGCCGCTCGCGCGCGCTCCCTCTGCCTGCAGGATCTGGCAGGAAGCGACGTCAGATCAGGGGGCCGGCGACCGACGTGATGACGTTCGATCGCATACGGCCAATTGCGGGTTCCAGGAATGCGGTCTGCGCGCGAATGGAGAACGGATCGCCGGTTGTTCTGACAGTCCAACCGACGTTTCGGCTTGGCCCGGCGAACGCCGAAGCGATCACGGCAGTGGCTGGTTGGCCGGAAGCGATTAGTAGGAACAAGGAAATCTCCTCAGGACGTAGAGAGTTTCTCTTGGGCCGACTGCCGTACGGGGCGGACCTCGGCCGCCGGAGCAGGGACGGCACGAACCTCGGGCCGCACAGCGCCCAGGATTGGGAGTAGCCTCTCGCATGCGTTCCAGACGTCGCGCGACCGCCTGGAAGGCACATCCTCCGATCGACTGGTCGAAGATCAGGACGGCTGCCGAAATCCGCAAGCTCCTTGCACAGCGAAGGCGTTTGGCGGGTGCCCACGAGAAGATGGCAGAGCTCACGGACAGTAGTGTCGAGCGCCGGGAAGCCCGAAGCCATGCGGCTGCTCTCTTGAAAGACGTAAGGAGTGGAGAGGCCGAGGTCGAGCGGCGCGGGAGAGCAATCAGCCGATTGTTGCCAGGCAACAAGTAGAGAGGCGCGGGCTATCCCTGCGAAGCAATCCTCGGACCAAGGAGATGTCTGGGTCTTCGCGTACGGCTCGAACATGCATGTACCTGAAGTGCTTCGGGCGTTCAAGGAACGCGGACTCCCGGAAACCAGCCTCCTTGAGAGCGTTCCGGCCATGGCGCCAGGCCTCCGTTTGGTCTGGAACTACTACTCGGAGGGCCGCAGGGCCGGAGCAGCCAATGTCATGCGCTCAGCGGCAGGCTCGCTTGAAGGGGTTGCCCTACGAGTGACCGCTGAGGGGTTCAAGGGTCTGGACAGAAAGGAAGGGTATCGACGCGCAAGCCCCGCACGGAGTTCCTACAACCGGCGTCTCCGCAAGGTCTATCTAGCGAATCGAGAGACCGTCCACGCCTGGGTCTACAAAGCCAACCCTAAGAAGACCAAAAGGAAGCCGCAGAAGCCTCTGAAATCGTATGTCGACCTCATGGTGCAGGGGTCGAAGGCGCACAACCTGTCGGCCGGCCACGTGGCGCATCTCGAGGCGATCGAGACAGTCGAGATCGAGCGCGCGCTGCGGCAAACCCCACCTGAGCGCAATGACAAAGACTCTCCACCGATGAAAACCCTTAGGCTCCCGACGGGCAGCGGCGCTGCAAAGGCCGCGCACACGCCGGTCAAACCGGGGGACGAAGCGGCGGCTCCGGCCGCGGCAGCTATCGCGCCAGCCGCGGAAGGGGATAGTCAACCGAAGGAACCCGTCCTCATCTTCGCGCCGTACCTCCCGCTGCGTGAGCCGGTTCTCGCAGGATCCTGGTGGATAGGGCCCCTGAAGCGGTTCGAGGGCGTGTGGCGCGATGACCGCTTTCAGGCGTTGGTCCGCATGTTTATCGGAAGTTTTCGCGATGCCCGCGGTCAGCCTCTAGACAACCCCGCGTTGATCGCTCACAAGGATCGCGGCGCTGACGGTATCTGGCCAGGTGCGGCGCCATTGGCAAACCTGCAGCTGGCTCTCGACTTCGCCGTCCTGGATGCAAACCGTCCGTGGGAAATGGACGAGGTGAAGCGGCAGGGATCGCTGACTGCGACCTCCGATAATGCACGGCTCGTCGTCTGGAGCATCGACACAGCGGATGCAAGCATCGCCTTGAGAGACGGCGTGATGGTGGAGACCATCGTCGGCGGTCTGCACATCGATGAGAAGCTGGTGATGCGAGCGCTTACCGAACTGCACATTCCGCACGGAGTGATGGTGGCCCCAGACCTGCTCGTCGCCCTGCTCGCCGTGTTTTCCGGTGAGCGAACGGTGAGCGATGCAACGCTGGCAAAGCGGTTGTCGATCGCCACAACGTGGCTGGCTCAGGCATGGCGAAATACCGACAGCATCCGCCCGGTCGAGCGGATCGTGATGCTGAAAACGGGTTTTGAAGCGCTCACGAACGATTCCGAGCGCAGCGCCGGAGGCCGATTGGACACCCTATTTGCGGAGCTGCTAACGGAAGGTGTCACTGATGCGGTGGCTGAAGAGTTATTGTGGCGCCCCAGCGACAAGGACGACCTGACTCGGACCTGGGTGGCGGGCGGCCAAGAGAAGACCGTAAAGTGCACACCTCTTAACCACTGGTTCCAGAGCTTCACCGACGTGCGCAACGCGATCATCCACGAGGGCAGCACCTCGAACATGGATTACGCGGGCCCGGCTGAGCGATACCGTGGTCCTTATATCTTCATCGCCGAGCGGCTGCTCCGTGAGTCGATCCGCGTAACACTGCGGCAATTTGGATTCCCGGACTTATGGAAAACCTATCCGATGCGCCTCATCGCGAAAGCCTTGAAGGACGTGCCGCTCGAAAAGCTATTGAAAGGGGCAGAGAAGGCGGAAGATGCTTCGCTCCCGTCAGTGCCCAACGGTCTTGAAGCCAGGCCGGTGTACCTGGTGGAACGTAGGCGGTCCGCTGGCTGGCGGGCGTGGACAGCTCGTCATGGCTCGGACCGCTGGCACGTGGTGCGCTTTCCTGAATGGCCTCCAAACCGGTCGGACGCCATCATCGGGGACGACGCGACGAGTTTGATGCGGCTTACCGCGATGATCCTCGCCGATGCCTCTGGGGACGACCGCTCATACGACGAGCTCTATCGGGGAGACTTCGGCAATTACCAGGGCATGTGGCACCGCTTCAGGGACGAACATCTTCTTACGATTGACCGTGGACAACGAGGCCTTCTGAGCCCAACCCAGGTCCTTGCTTGGGCGACTGCGCAGCCGGAATACGACGCCTTCCTTGGCGGCGACGATCGCGGCTGAGCCTGCTTGTCCTTGCAGCGGCCCGGCGAACCCGTTGGCAAGAGTCCGTCGCTAGGGTGGCTGCCGACGGAACGGTGGCTTGCCTTGATGTGAGGGGCCTGGTCGTGTGGGCCGCTCGCCGGACTCCCGAATCAGCTGGCGATTGCCCGTGGCCCGACCGGGCACAACGGCGGTGCTTCGCTCACGCATTCAACGCGCCAAGTATCGGCGGCTCCTTCTCGCATTAGCCGTGGCGGTCATCGAAAGCAACGGGCCTCGGTGGTGCGGGAGGCGGTCGATGCCGATCTGACGGAACCGTAGCCGCGTACTCATGGCCGTCAGGTGCCGACACTTGCCATGCGCAACCGCAGAGTTGGCAAAAGCCCCATCCGCCTCTGCTGAGCGACGGATCAGTCAGCGAACCGGAGCATCGGTCACAGGCACACCGTTGCGCCTTGATCGAGGCAATCGCTGTTGCTCTATCGAACACCGTGCTAGAGGGTGCCTACCGACGCGGGAGGGTAGCCCTTGCGTGGTCGAGCATCTGCCGGTACTGGTTTGGTTTGTTCAGCTCGCCGAGCCAACCGCAGTCGAGGCAGCCTCCCTGGTAAATGCGGGGTGCTTGCTGAACTGTATGTATCACCAGGGTATGCGCACCCCTCTCTGCTAACGCGTCTGCCTCTAGCCTGAGCGGGTGAGCGTGGGAACGTGGCTGCCAATGAAGCGCCCCACTCCTTACCATGGGAAGAAGTCTACGAGAGCGGGAGATCCTAGGCCTCGAAACGACCGCTCGGCCCAACGTTTCTAAGCAGATCTCGGTATTCGTGGAATCCGCGTGCACCAAGGGTGTGCACCACACTCTCGGAGATCTGACGAGCGTCAGGGTCGCTGCTCGCTATAAGGACGTCGAGCCCGCGCCGTAGGTCGTCGGAGGCGACATGTGGCACGTACTGCCAAGCGTCGCCCTCGACGAGCAGGCGAAGAGCTTTCGCGGCGGCTAACGGGTTAGCGACCGAGCAGCGTGCGATGAGATCAGCGACCCCTGCCTCATCATCCGTCGTTCCACCTGTCCGTTCAAGGGCGGGCAATACGATGAGCTCGAGTACCTCGCCCTCGGCGTCGGTACCACGGGCGACCCAGCCGACGGCCTTGAGCTCTTCAGCCTCGAGCGCGCCGGGATCGTCCTCGAGTCGATTGCGCAGGAAGACTCTCGCTCGCTTGCGCACTTCTGGGCCAGTAACGGTGGCCGCCGCCTGTTGAGCGATCCAACGCGTGACCCTAGCTCGGAGCCAGCCCTGCGCCCGTTCGTAGAACCGGGCAAGCCACCGACCATCAGCCTCCGCAGGCATCGCCAGAAGATGCGCCATCGCGAGGTGGACTCCGAGTTGCTCATCCCTATCGTGCGGCCGGTCACCGGCATCCTTCGGGCGCGGCTCTAACCGCGCAACGGCTGCAGCATATTGATCAGACAGCAATGCCGCGGAGTCGAGGAAGAAGCGTGAGTACAGCAGATACGCGTCCCACGTTGCATCTATTGCAGGTTGAGGAACATTTGTGCCGAATAGCAAAAGCAGCCATTCAGACCGATGTCCAGAATCAGCGACGAGAAGCCACGGCAGACGTATGCCAATTGCGGCGCGGACCGACCGCGAGTAGTCGGAAGGCATCGCGAGCCTAAGCACGCCTGACGTTTTGTCGGCGTCTTCCGCGCGGTTGGCCCGACGCGACAACAGCAGCAACTCGACTGCGGCAGTCGTGGCGGCGCCTCGGACGCTGTTGAGGGCGAGCATTCCCACGTCGTGGCCGCCGGCTAGGTCGCGCTCTTCAGACCGTAAGGTTGGGTCGATATCGTGCAGCAAGGTCTCGAGCAGACTCAAAGCGGTCAGGCTCGAGGGTCCGTCGAGAATGTTGCTGTTCGCCGCGTGCCCGATGATCCCGGCGATGTCCCGCTTGACCTCCTTGGACCATATGTCCGCAGGGTTTCCTGGGAGAAACGCTTCCCCGATCTCGAGCGCGAATCTGACGGCAACCTCCCGATCGCGGGTTTGGTTCTCGCGAAGCCCACGCTCGGTGGCCGAGGTAATGGCGGCCACGAAACGCGCATTCAGCCTGGCGACCTCCGGCGCGAGATGAGCGAACTCGGGGAGGCGAGAAACAACGGTGCTCGCCGCTGCGATCGCCAATCCTTCAGGACCGGGAGCATCCAATGACGGCGCCGCCGCCGTGCTCCAGTCATGTAAGACTCGCACCAGCCGGTCCGGCTCCATCGTCGCCAGTTCATCCTCCGTCACCGGACTGACCGGACCTGCCCAATTAGCCACCGGTTCAGGCGGGCCTTCATCCGCCACGGTGTCCAGTGGCCCGAGTCGATTTAGCCAATCTGAAGGAATGACGTCCCGAACCCCGAGCAGAAGCTGGCTTCTCCACCTACGCCGCACTTCTTGCGGGCCGGGTGCGTTCGCAACATGGTCCATAGCCAAACGCTCGGAAATCCTTGCAGCGGGCTCGGCAGATTCTGCGTAGTGAAGGAGAGTCTTGCGGGCCGGGTCCGATGCCGCTTTCCACAACGCCGCCAGTGCCTGGCGGAACTCGTACCGCGTCGTATTGGCACTATCCCAGCGCGCCACCTCAAGCAGAAGGCCCTCTGATTTTTCGACTAATTCCGGCCGACTAGCAACGGCGGCGAAGGCGACACGCGCCACTACGGGCTGGCCGTCGCCAAATAGCTTGGCAATTTGTGCTCGAGCGGGCTCGAGCGGGCTGGCCAGCAGAACTCGGAACAACGAATTTGCAAGGAACCAGATCTCGTCAGCCCCGTATTCCGATCTCCGGTCGATGCGCCAGAGCCATGTCACCGAGTAGCGTCTGGCGGGTCCCGCTTGGGCGAGTGCGTGCCTGAGTCGCCGGTGGAGAGCGCGGCCGATGTCTCCGCCTGCTCGGGCGATCGCATCGACGGGGTCGCCCAGCACCTGCTCGAGATGCCACTTGACGTCACGGCGACTCCCGATAGCCGCATCTACGACTGCTATCAAGAGCCCGGATGCCCGATCGGCTTTACCCGCCATTGCGAGGTCATTGGCGAAAGCAGCCGCCTCGATACCGGCGTATTCAACGGCGAGGGGAATAGACATCCGGGCACGGATCGGATCTACCAGCTGTACGGCATGGGATGTCGGGAGCGAGTGAGCTATGTTGACGATTTCGGCGACCACTCGTGGATTTGTCGTAGCGGGAACTTGCTTAAGGATCCCCACGACCAGGTCCGGATCAGCGTGAGCTACCCGAGCGAGGAAGCGGCCCTGAGGCCAATCTGGAGCTCTGACGTAGCCGCCACCAACGTCGATCAGGCCGGGTGGAGAATTCAATAGGCGGCGCACGGAGATAAGAGGGCGCAGCCACTGGCCGCCAGCCCGGTCGAAGAAGTAAGCGTATTGCGAGGCGGTTCGTAACAGGTCGCCAACGCGCTCGGCATCAACGTCAGTAGGACTTTCCAGCTCGAGCAAAGCGTCGAGCTCCCCGATTCCCACGAAGAACGGCGCGATTGTCGCAAGGAGCGTTGCCGTCAGTTCGCCTGCGAGCCGTCGAGCGTCCTCGGGTGATGGGAGTTTGCGGTCGAGGTTCCGGAGTCGGTGCGCGAGCCCGGACCCACGCATTGATAAATAGACCCAGCGTTCAATGGACGGGTCCGGGATGAAGCCGGCGCGGGCATGGTCCTCTTGTGCCAGGAGCGCGCGGGGCCCGGCACGTGAGCGTGCGGTTGCACGGTCTTGATCGTCCAGCAGCCGACGGAGATCGGCCAGGACGGCCGGTGGCGCGTCTGCGGCCCGATTCTTGGCAGGCCACGCCTTGGAAAGTTCCTTGACCCTGTTCTCGTATTCCAGGCGCTCATGAGCTAGTTCGACGCCGAGCGCTCCCGGCGTCGCGGATAGGATCTCCCGGACGAGATGAGCAACCAGGATCGAATTGATGGGATCGTCGCTGTGTGCAAGCTCGAGAAGTCGTCGGTAGGCATCGGCGAGGCGAGGCGCTGAGGCTCCATGCTCTCGCCGCCGCAACTCACTAAGCACTGTGGCCTCGGCCCTCGTAAGCCGACCTTCGCCGTCTTCAGGCTTGCCTGCGTTCTCCATTATCCTCGACTTCTTGATCGAGTTCCGGCCTTGACTGTACCAACACTATTGATGTTGGCCCGGGAATCTCTGCACTCCTCTCAGCGCGGTTGTAGATTCCCTGAGATGCAGGACCTTGGGCAGTCACGCCTCTGGTTGTTGGCGCTAGGAGGGCTGGGCCGGCGCCCGCCCCGGCCGTCCGCTAAGCGTCCGTTAACCGTCCGCCGATCGTCCGCTAAGCGCCGTTTAGCGTCCGTTAAGCGTTCGCCGACCGTCCGTTGGGCCGGCCTCAAGCTACCAAGGGCAGGAGACGCTTGCCTTTCCAGGTTGCGTCCTTCGCGAGTTCGAGACTCTTCCGACTCGCGACCTCAAAATTCGCGGGCGGGCCGTATTTATCGCGCAGGACGTGAGAGTCGTTCGCGCCTGCTGGAAAGCCGTACGATCTGGCCCACCATTTCGATGACGGGCTTGTGGCCTCTACGGCCTAGTACGCGCAAGCCATGCGCCAGCCAGATCCGCGCGATAGTGCTCTGGGATAGCCCCGTCGTTCGCGCCAGCGACCGCGTGGACCACCGGGTTGCGTTCGGCGGGCCGCCATCAAGGGTCCTGGCGACCACATGAGCGGCGATATCGTCGGTGACCTTCGGGGGTGCGCCTGATCGGGGCTCATCGTTCAGTCCATCCAACCGGCGTCGGATGAGGCGGGCGCGCCATTTGCCGACCGTCTGGGGGCTAACGCCAAACTGCTCGGCGACCGCGTTGTTGCCATGACCGTCGGCGGAGGCAAGCACCATACGGCTGCGCAAGGCCAGGGCCCCGATGGTTCGTCGACGGGCCCAGTGCTTCAGGGTGTTGCGTTCCTGGCTAGTTAGGATCAGCAAAGGCTTAGGCCGGCCGCGTCCTGCCACCGGCTAATAATACGACGAATTTCTGACTCAATGCCCTGATTGGCTACAAAATTGGCTACAGAGCTTGATAGGGGCGCTATAAAGAATGGTGGCTCAGAGGCCGATTTCGTATTCGAAAATGGTCAGCCGACGAGCGGATTCGAACCGCTGACCCGCTGTTTACAAAACAGCTGCTCTACCAACTGAGCTACGTCGGCTTGGCCCCGATTATATGACCGGCTTTCCGGGTTCGGGCGTAACAGTGGAGAGGAGTGGGACGACTCCTTACTGAG
>Ga0102924_1003559_pt1 | contig 16296 bp, 15 predicted proteins | sample PaiPotPPM11metaG_FD_80116 | JGI IMG/M metagenome (GOLD analysis project Ga0102924, IMG submission 80116) | Iron sulfur acid spring bacterial and archeal communities from Banff, Canada, to study Microbial Dark Matter (Phase II) - Paint Pots PPM... ... | reverse complement strand
CCACCGGCCGCTGCCGCGAACGGGGCGGGCGGTCGGAGATCGGCGACGTCCCCGATCTCGACGCCCTGGCCGCCCGCCCGCCCCGTTCGCGGCAGCGGCCGGTGGCGGAGAACGACGACCCCCCTGAGGCGGAAGAGGCGGAAGAGGCGGCCGACGAGGCCGAGGAGGATGAGCCGTTGAACCGCGGCCTGCTCCTCAAGTTCCTCTCTTCGGTCCGGAACTGAGCATCGGGCGGTCGCCCAATTGGTTGACCGCGGCGGTCCCATGCCGATGGGTGGGATGCACATGTCCGAGGACAACCAGCTCGGCTCGCTCCTGATCGCCCGGGGTCTGCTCACCCCGGAGCAGCTCGACGCGGCCCTCCGCGAGCAGGAGCGGACCCAACGCTCCCTTGGCCGGGTGCTCATCGACCAGGGCTTGGTCTCCGAGCCGGGGCTGGTGTCGACCCTCGCCACTCAGCTCGGCCTCGACTACGTCGACGTCAGCGACTACCCGGTCGACCCGACGGCCGCAGTCCTCATCAGCGACGGGCTGGCCCGTCGCTACCAGGCCCTCCCCTTGGGTTGGGAGGACGACCTCCTGGTCGTGGCCATGGCCGACCCGAGCAACGTGTTCGCCGTCGACGACATCCGCACCATCACGGGCGCCGACGTGAAGATGGTCGTCTCCACCCGGGCCTCGATCACGACGGCCATCGACAAGTACCACCGCCTCGACACCGATGCCGAGTCCATCAGTGCCCACATCGTCAACGACGACTCCAAGAACGTGATCACCGTCGAGGACCCGGTCGAATACCGGCTGGCGGGGATCAACCAGGTCCAGGTCAACACCAAGGCGGGCCTGACGTTCGCCGCCGCCCTGCGCTCGATCCTGCGCTCGGACCCCGACGTCGTCCTCGTCGGAGAGATCCGGGACCGGGAGACGGCGACCATCGCCGTGCAGGCGGCGCTGACCGGTCACCTGGTCCTTTCCACCCTCCACACCAACGACGCGGCGTCGACGGCCACCCGCCTGGTGGAGATGGGGGTGGAACCCTTCCTGGTGGCGTCCGCCCTCGACTGCATCGTCGCCCAGCGGCTGGCCCGGCGGCTGTGCCCCAAGTGCCGCCAGGGGTACCAGCCCTCGGCCGCCGAGCTGGCGACGGCGGGCTGGGGCGAGGAGGACCTCGCCGACCTCCCCGAGATCTTCCGCCCGGTCGGCTGTCAGGCGTGCGGGAAGACCGGCTACCACGGAGGCTTGGCCCTGCACGAGGTGCTGGTGGTCTCCGAGGAGGTCGAGCGCCTGATCGTCGAGCGCGGACACTCCGAGGACATCAAGAAGGTGGCGATCGCCCAGGGCATGCTCTCCCTGCGCCAGGCGGGCTTGACCCAGGTCCTGGCCGGGCTGACCTCGGTGGAGGAGATCCTGCGGGTGGTGGCGTGACGGCACCGGTCCCCCCGGTAGCTTCGGGCCCGGTGTTGGGCGCTGTGGCTGCCGTGTGCGGGCTCATCGGGCTCTGCGTGGGGTCGTTCCTGAACGTCGTGATCTCGCGCGTCCCCAATCGCCAGTCGGTCGTCCGCCCCCGCTCCCACTGCCCGTCGTGCGAGACGCCGCTCGCCGATCGGGACAACATCCCCCTGGTGTCGTGGGCCCTGCTGAAGGGCCGGTGCCGCTCGTGCGGCGAGCGGATCTCCGTCCGCTACCCGCTGGTGGAGCTGGGCACCGCCGCCCTGTTCGTGGCCGCCGCCCTCCGCCTGGGGGCGTCGTGGGCGCTACCGGCCTTCTGCGTCTTCTTTGCTGCCCTCCTGGCCATCTCGGTCATCGACCTGCACCACTACATAATCCCCAACCGGGTGGTGTACCCGACACTTCTGCTCGTCGTGCCGCTGATCGCCCTCGCCGCCGTGGCCGGCGGGAGCTGGTCCCACCTCGAGGACGCGGCCATCGGGGGCGTGGCCGCCTTCGGCGCCCTGTTCGTGGTCCACATGATCTCCCCCCGGGGACTGGGCTTCGGCGACGTGCGGCTGGCTGGGGTGATCGGGTTCATGGCCGGCTGGCTGGGTCTGAGCTACGTGGTCCTGGCCCTCTTCCTGGCCTTCCTGCTGGCATCGATCATCGGCGTGGGCCTGATCGTGGTCCGGCTCAAGTCGCGGCGCGACGCCGTCCCCTTCGGTCCGTTCATGGCCGCCGGCGCCGTGCTGGCCGTGCTCTGGGGCCCCGCCATCCTCGACGCCTACACCCGGTCACGGGGATAGGACCGCATAGCATCACGGTCGATGTTGCGCTTCCTGACTGCCGGAGAGAGCCATGGACGGGCGCTCCTCGTCGTGGTCGAGGGGCTCCCGGCGGGCCTCGAGCTGACCGTGGAGGAGATCGGCGACGAGCTCGCCCGGCGCCGGCTGGGCTTCGGCCGGGGCCCCCGGATGCGCTTCGAGCAGGATGAGGTGACCCTGGTCTCGGGGGTCCTCCACGGGCGGACCATCGGGTCCCCGGTGGGAATCGAGATCGCCAACACCGAGTGGCCCAAATGGGAGGAGGCCATGTCGCCGGCGCCCGGCGGCGAGGGGCGCCGACTGACCCAGCCCCGCCCGGGCCACGCCGACCTGGCGGGGATGCAGAAGTACGGCTTCGACGAGGTGTCGAAGGTCCTCGAGCGGGCCTCGGCCCGGGAGACCGCCGCCCGGGTGGCCGCCGGGACCTGCGCCAAGGCCCTCCTCGCCACCATCGGGGTGGACGTGATCAGCCATGTCGTCCAGCTCGGGCCGGTGGTGACCAAGAGCGATCGGCGCCCGGCCCCTGAGGACCGGACCACCGTGGACGCGTCACCGGTCCGGTGCTTCGACCCCGACGCCGAGGCGGCGATGGTCGCCGAGGTGAAGGCGGCCATGAAGGACGGCGACAGCCTCGGCGGCGCCGTCGAGGTGCTGGGCTACGGGGTGCCCGTGGGCCTCGGCAGCCACGTCCACTGGGACCGCAAGATCGACGCCATGCTGGCGCAGGCCCTGATGAGCATCCAGGCGGTGAAGGGGGTCGAGATCGGGGAGGGGTTCGACGTGGCCGGCCGGCGGGGCTCGGCGGCCCACGACCCGATCGCCTGGGACCGCGACGCCGAGGGGTACCGCCGCCTGACCGACCTGGCCGGGGGGATCGAGGGGGGCATCACCACCGGTGGCCTGCTCCGGACCCGGGCCTATATGAAGCCCCTGGCGACCCTGGCCCGGCCCACCCTCGGCACCGTCGACGTCGACACCAAGGAGTCCACCGTGTCGTTCAAGGAGCGCACGGACGCCACCGCCGTCCCGGCCATGGGGGTTGTGGCCGAGACGATGGTGGCCCTGGTGCTGGCGGGCGAGGCGGTCCGGAAGTTCGGCGGCGACTCGGTCAACGAGCTCGTGCGCAACCGCGATGCGTTCGTCAACTCCCTCTGATCCCGGGGCGGTCGGCCCCGTCGTCCTGGTGGGGATGATGGCGACGGGGAAGACCACCGTGGGCCGCCGGGTGGCGGCCGAGCTGGGGCGCCCCGTCCTCGACTCCGACGAGATGATCGAGCGCCGCACCGGGCGCACCGTCGCCCAGTTGTGGGAGGCGGGTGGCGAGGCCGCGTACCGTTCCCTGGAGAGCGAGATCCTCGAGCAGGCCCTCGACACCGACCCCCCCGGGGTGGTGGCGGCCGCCGGCGGCGTGGTCCTGAGCGACGTCAACCGGGCCCGGCTCCAGCGGGCCTCCGAGGACGGGGCGGTGGTCGTGTGGCTGCGGGCCGACCCGTCCGTCCTCGCCGCCCGGGTCAAGCCCGGCGACCACCGCCCCCTGCTGCGAGGCGACCCGGCGGGGACCCTCCGCCGCCTGGCGAGGGACCGGGAGGGCCTCTACGCCGAGGTGGCGGACCGGGCGCTGGACGTGACCACCGCCTCGGTGGAGGACGTGGTGACCGCCGTGCTGGCGGAGGTGGCGGCGGTGGCCGCCGAGCGGTCGGCTCCGCCGGGGGTGCGGGCCCGGTGATCATCGTTCCCGTCCCGCTGGGTGAGCGGTCGTACGACGTCCTGGTCGGCTACGGCGCCCGCCACCGCCTCACCGAGGTCCTCCCCATGGCCGTGCAGCGGGCCGCGGTGGTGACCCAGGCCGGGGTCCGTATCACGGTGGACCCGGGGGTCGAGCACCGGGTGTGGACCATCGGCGAGGGTGAGCCGGCCAAGAGCATCGAGACCGTCGAGGAGCTGTGCCGGTCGTGGTCGCGGTGGGGCCTGACCCGGGGCGACGCGGTCGTCGCCGTGGGGGGTGGCGTCGTCACCGACACGGTGGGCTTCGCCGCCGCCGTGTACCACCGCGGTGTCCCCGTGGTGAACGTTCCCACCACGCTGCTCGGTCAGGTCGATGCCGCCATCGGCGGCAAGACCGGGGTGAACCTGCCCGAGGGCAAGAACCTGGTCGGTGCCTTCTGGCAGCCGGCGGCCGTCCTCTGCGACACCGAGGTGCTCGGGACGCTGCCGCCCCGGGAGTACCTCTCGGGCTGCGGGGAGATGGCCAAGTACCACTTCCTCGGGGGCGATGACCTGATCGACCTCCCCCTGGACGAGCGGGTGGCCCGGTGCGTCGAGATCAAGGCCGCCTTCGTTGGCGAGGACGAGCGGGAGGCTGGCCGGCGAGCCCTCCTCAACTACGGCCACACCCTGGCCCACGCCCTCGAGACGGCGGGGCACTACGACCTGCGCCATGGCGAGGCGGTGGCCATCGGGCTGGTCTTCGCCGCCCGTCTGGCCCGTCGCCTGGGGCGGATCGACGACGACCGGGTGGCCACCCACGTCCGGGTCCTCGCCGGCTACGACCTGCCCACCTCGCTGCCCCCAGGCGTCGACCACGCCGAGCTGGTGGAGCTCATGGGCCGGGACAAGAAGGCCCTCCGGGGGCTGACGTTCGTGCTCGACGGCCCCTCCGGGGTCGAGGTGGTGCGGGGGGTCGACGGGCAGCACGTGCTCGACGTCCTCGACGAGATGGCGGCGCCATGAGCGCCGAGCCCCTCGTCCTGCTGCTCTCCGGGCCCAACCTCGACCTGCTGGGTGAGCGCGAGCCGGCCGTGTACGGCACGGTCCGGCTGGCCGACCACGTCCGGACCGCCGAGGACACCGCCGGCCGCCACGGCCTGCGCATCGAGCATCTCCAGTCCAATCACGAGGGCGTGCTGGTCGATGCCATCCACGCCGCCCGCAACCGCTGCGCGGCGATCATCATCAACCCCGGGGCCTTCACCCACTACGCCTGGGCCATCCACGACGCCCTGGCCGCCTTCGATGGCCCGGTGGTCGAGCTGCACCTCTCCAACCCGTCCGCCCGCGAGCCGTGGCGGCAGACGTCAGTGGTCGCCCCCGTAGCCACCGGCAGCATCGTCGGCTTCGGTGGCGACGGGTACCGGCTGGCGGTCGAGGCGGTTGCGGCGCGCCTGAGCCCGTGACCGGCCGGCCCGGCTGAGCCCGTGACGGGCTCTCAGGGCTGACCCGGGGATTGGTAGCCTGAGCCGGCCCGGGTGCGGCCGCCTGGGAACGCGGCCGCCCCCCACCCGAAGGACCACGATGAGCGTATCCACCAACGACCTGAAGAACGGCATGACCCTCGACCTTCCCGAGGGCCTGTTCAGCGTCGTGGAGTTCCAGCACGTCAAGCCAGGCAAGGGTGGCGCCTTCGTGCGCACCAAGCTGAAGAACGTGCGCACCGGCGCGGTCATCGAGCGGACCTACCGCGCCGACGAGAAGCTCGAGCAGGCGATCATCGACAAGCGGGAGATGCAGTACCTCTACGCCGACGGGGTCGAGTACGTGTTCATGGACAACTCCACCTACGACCAGCTCCAGGTCACGGGCGGGTCGCTGGGCGACGCCACCCGCTACCTCAAGGAGGGCGACTCCGCCATCCTGCAGATGTACGGGGGCGAGATCGTGGGGGTCGACCTCCCGGCGGCAGTGGAGCTGTCCGTGGCCGAGACCGAGCCCGGGGTGCAGGGGGATCGGGTCTCCGGCGCCCGCAAGCCGGCCACCCTGGAGACCGGCCACACCGTGCAGGTGCCCCTCTTCGTCAACACCGGGGACCGGGTGAAGGTGGACACCCGCACCGGCGAGTACCTCACCCGGGTCTGAACGGGACCGGCGTGGTCGTCGGGTCCCGCCGGCAGGCCCGGGAACGGGCGCTCTCCCTGCTCTACGAGGCCGACGCCAAGGGCCTCCCGCCCGCCGCCGTCCTGCGCGAGCTCCCGGTGCCACCCGACGCCTTCGCCGCCGAGCTGGTGGCCGGGGTGGGGGAGTGCCAGGCGCAGCTCGACGACCTCATCGGGAGGTTCGCGGTGGACTGGACGGTGGAGCGGATGCCGGTGGTCGACCGCACTCTGCTGCGCATGGCCGTCTACGAGCTGCTCGAACGGCCGGACATCCCCACGGCGGCGATCATCAGCGAGGCGGTGGAGCTGGCCCAGACCTACTCCACCGATGAGTCGGGCAGATTCGTGAATGGGGTGCTCGGGAGCGTCTCCACCGAAGTGAGGGGGTAGGTTCGCCGGTCATGACCACGACCTTCACCATCGGCGGAGACCTCACCGTCAACCGGCTCGGATTCGGCGCCATGCGCCTCACGGGGCCGGGGATCTGGGCCGACCCCGAGGATCGGGAGGAGTGCCTGGCCGTGCTGCGCCGGTCCCTCGACCTGGGGATGGCCATCATCGACACCGCCGACTCCTACGGCCCCTTCGTCAGCGAGGACCTCATCGCCGAGGCCCTCTACCCCTATCCCGAGGACCTCGTCATCGCCACCAAGGGTGGGCTGACCCGCACCGGGCCGGAGCGGTGGCACCCGGTGGGGCGGGCCGACTACCTGAAGCAGTGCGTGCTGATGTCGCTGCGGCGCCTGCGGCTGGACCGGATCGACCTGTACCAGTTCCACCGCATCGACGCCCGCACGCCGATCGCGGAGAGCCTCGGGGCGCTGCGCGACTACCAGCAGGAGGGCAAGATCCGCCACATCGGGGTGTCCAACGTCACCGTGGCCGAGTTGGAGCAGGCCCGCTCGGTGGTCGACGTGGTCTCCGTCCAGAACCGGTACAACCTGACCGACCGCCGGTCGGACGACGTCCTGCAGGTGTGCGAGCGCGACGGCCTGGCCTTCCTGCCCTGGGCGCCGGTCGCCGGTGGTGAGCTGACCCAGCCGGGCGGCAAGCTCGACCAGGTGGCCAAGGACCACGGCGTCACCGTGTCCCAGCTCAGCCTGGCCTGGCTGCTCCACCGGTCGCCGGTCATCGTGCCCATCCCGGGCACGTCGAAGGTCGCCCACCTGGAGGAGAACATGGCCGCGGAGGCCATCGAGCTGGACGAGGAGGAGTGGGCCGTCATCGACGGCATCGCCGGTTGAACCACCCGGCGCCTGCTAGGGTGATCGTCTGACCGTGAAGCGGGTCCGGTGAGGCCCGCACGGACATGGAGGAGAGGCCGGTGGCCGAACGCGAGCGAGCAGCGACGCCCCCGAGAGGGGGCGTTTTCGTGCCCCGCACCACGGTCATGGACCCCTCCGACCTGCGCCGGGCGGTCACTCGCATCGCCCACGAGATCGTCGAGCACAACCACGGGCTCGAAGGGGTGGCCCTCATCGGCCTGCAGACCGGGGGCGTCCCGCTCGCCCACCGCCTGCACGAGGCGCTGCTGAGCATCGAGGGCGAGGAGGTGCCGGTCGGCACCCTCGACGTCGCCTTCTACCGCGACGACATCGGGCTGCGGCCCGTCCTGCCGGAGGAGGTCACCGAGATCCCCTTCGACCTCACCGGGCTGGTGGTCGTTCTCGTCGACGACGTCCTCTACACGGGGCGGACGGTCCGGGCCGCCCTCAACGCCCTCAATGACTACGGCCGGCCCCGCGCCGTGCAGCTGGCGGTCATGGTCGACCGGGGCCACCGCCAGTTGCCGATCCGCCCCGACTACGTGGGCAAGAACCTCCCGACCCGCTTCGACGAGCAGGTCGACGTGAGCGACGGGGGCGTGGTCATCGGGGACGTCGTGGCGGGGCTGGACCGGTGAAGCACCTGCTCTCGATCGCCGATCTCGGGGCGGACGGCATCGAGGAGGTCCTCCGCCTGACCGACAAGTTCGTGGAGGTCAGCGGCCGCTCCATCCCCAAGGTCCCCGCCCTCAGGGGCAAGACGGTGGTGTCGCTGTTCTACGAGGACTCCACCCGGACCCGCCTGTCGTTCGAGACGGCCGCCAAGCGCCTGTCGGCCGACACGATGACGTTCAGCGTGTCCTCCTCGTCGGTCAACAAGGGCGAGAGCCTGCGCGACACGGTGGAGACGATCGAGGCCATGGGGATCGACGCCGTGGTCGTGAGGCACCGGTCGTCGGGGGTCCCGTGGCGGGTTGCGTCCTGGGTGGACGCCAGCGTCATCAACGCCGGCGATGGCTGGCACGAGCACCCCACCCAGGCCCTCCTCGACAGCTACACCATCCGATCCCGGCGGGGGCGCCTCGACGGCCTGCGGATCGCCATCGTGGGCGACGTCAAACACAGCCGGGTGGCCCGGTCCGACGTGCTGGCGTTCACCGCCCTCGGGGCGGAGGTGGTCCTGGTGGCCCCCCCGACGCTGCTGCCGCCGTCCCTGGAGGGGTGGCCGGTGACGGTCAGCCATCAGCTGGACGGGCTGCTCGCCTCGGTGGACGTGATCTACCTCCTCCGGCTGCAACGCGAGCGCATGACCGAGGCCCTGATCCCATCGCTGCGGGAGTACCGTGCCATGTACGGCCTTACCGCCGCCCGGGTCGGCTGCCTCCGTCCGGACACACTGGTCATGCACCCCGGGCCCATGAACCGCGGGGTGGAGATCGACGCCGAGGCCGCCGAGGACCGGCGGTCGGTCATCACCGCCCAGGTGGCGAACGGGGTCGCCGTGCGCATGGCCGTGCTGTACCTGCTGCTCGGCTCGGGCGTCGACCTCGTGGGTGCCGCCGAGCCGGTGGGGGCGGTGGCGGTGGCAGCGTCTTGACCGGCGCCGCGCTCGTGATCAGGGGGGGCACGGTGGTCGACGCCACCGGCTCCCGCCGTGCCGACGTCGGCGTCCGCGGCGGCGTCGTCACCGCCGTCGAGCCCACCGTGGAGGCGGCGTCCGGGGTGCGCGTCCTCGACGCCACCGGGTGCTTCGTCGCCCCGGGGCTCGTCGATCTGCACACCCACCTGCGGGAGCCGGGTCGGGAGGAGGCAGAGACCGTGGAGACGGGCAGCCGGGCGGCGGCCCTCGGCGGCTTCACCGCGGTGGTGGCCATGCCCAACACCGAGCCGGCGCTCGACTGCGCGGCGGTCGCCCGGCAGGTCCTCGAGCTCGGCCGGGAGGCGGTGTGCGACGTCCACGTGGCCGGCGCCATCACCGTCGGGCGCCAGGGTGAGCGGCTGGCCCCGATGGGGGAGCTCGCCGAGCTCGGGGTGCGACTGTTCACCGACGACGGCACAGGGGTGCAGGACAGCCGGCTGATGCGCCGGGCCCTCGAGTACGCCCGGGGCCTCGGCGTCACGCTGGCCCAGCACTGCGAGGACGCCGGGCTGGCCCATGGGGGGCACATGCACGAGGGGGCGTGGTCGAGCCGGCTCGGCATCGGCGGCATCCCGGCCGAGGCCGAGGAGCTCATGGTCATGCGCGACATCGCCCTGTGCCGGATGACCGGGGCGTCGCTCCACTTCCTCCACCTGTCGACCGCCGGGTCGGTGGCGATGGTCCGGGCGGCCAAGGCCCAGGGGCTGCCCGTCTCCGCCGAGGCAGCGCCGCACCACTTCACGCTGACCGACGCGGAGGCGGCGTCGTTCGATCCCGTCTTCAAGGTCAACCCCCCGCTGCGCACGGCCGAGGACGTCGAGGCGGTCAAGCGGGGCCTCGCCGAGGGGGCCATCGACGCCATTGCGACCGACCATGCGCCGCACGACCAGTCGGCCAAGGAGGCCCCCTGGGACGAGGCTCCGCCCGGCATGCTGGGCCTGGAGACGGCCCTGGCGCTGGCGCTGGACGAGCTCGGTCTTCCCATCGAGCGGGTGCTGGCGCTGCTGTCGTGGCAACCGGCCCGCATCGCCGGGATCGAGGCCTCGCACGGCGGGGCGGTGATGCCGGGCAGGCCGGCCAATCTCACGATCATCGACCCGAACGAGCGGTGGGTGGTCGATCCCACCCGCCTGGCCAGCCGCAGCCACAACACGCCGTATGGTGGACGGGCGCTGACCGGTCGCGCCCGGCACACCGTGCTCCGGGGTGAGCCGGTCGTGATCGGCGGCGAGGTGCAGCGATGAGCGAAGCGAACGCGCCCGAGCGGCGGGGAGCGGGAGACGCGGTGACCGAGCTCGTGGATGCGCTCCTCGTGCTGGCCGATGGCGAGGTCTTCGAGGGCCAGGCGGCGGGGTGGCCGGCGGAGGTGGCGACGGGCGAGGTGGTCTTCAACACCGTGCTGTCGGGCTACCAGGAGGTCATCACCGACCCCTCGTACGCCGGGCAGATGATCTGCTTCACCTACCCCCACATCGGCAACTATGGCATCACCCCAGACGACTTCGAGAGCGCCCGACCGTTCTGCCGTGGCGTCATCGTGCGGGATCTGGCCCGTCGCCGCTCCAACTGGCGGGCCTCGGGCGATCTGCACGACTTCCTGCTGCGCCACCGGCTCCCGGCCATCACCGGGATCGACACCCGCCGCCTCACCCGTCATCTGCGCGACGCCGGGTCGCTGCCGGGCGCCTTCGGCACCGGCGGCGAGGCCATGCTCCTGGCGGCTGCCCGGGCCGAGCCGGACACCCGCGGCATCGACCTGGTGGCCACCGTCAGCACTCCCGAGCCTTACGTCGTCGGTGACGGTCCACCGCGCCGGTTCCGCGTGGTCGCCTACGACTTCGGGATCAAGCGTGCGATGTTGCGACAGTTGTCGGACCTCGCCACCGTCGAGGTGGTGCCGGCGTCGACTCCCGCCTCGGACGTGCTGGCCCGCCACCCTGACGGGGTCTTCCTCTCCAATGGCCCGGGCGATCCGGCCGCCGTCCCGTACGCGAGCGCCGCCATCGGTGACCTCCTCGGGGCCGTGCCCGTGTTCGGCATCTGTCTGGGCCATCAGCTCCTGGCGACCGCCCTCGGCGCCACCACGTTCAAGCTGAAGTTCGGCCATCACGGCGGCAACCATCCGGTCCGCCGTCCCGACGGGGCGGTGGAGATCACCAGCCAGAACCACAACTACGCGGTCGACGCCGAGTCGCTCACCAGCGCCGACGCCACCCACGTCAACCTCAACGACGGCGTGCTGGAGGGGCTGCGGGCCCGGGACGTCCCGGCCTTCAGCGTCCAGTACCACCCAGAGGCGGGGCCGGGGCCGCACGACGCCCGGTACCTGTTCGAGTGGTTCGCGGCGCTGATGAAGGACCCGCGCCGGGCGGTCTCCGCCGGAGGAGCGGGCTGATGCCCAGGCGAGCCGACCTGCACACGATCCTCATCATCGGGTCCGGCCCGATCGTGATCGGGCAGGCGTGCGAGTTCGACTACTCGGGCACCCAGGCCTGCCGAGTCCTCCGGGACGAGGGCTACCGGGTGGTGCTCGTCAACTCCAACCCCGCCACCATCATGACGGACCCCGACTTCGCCGATGCCACCTACGTCGAGCCGCTGACCCCTGAGGTCGTCGCCGCCGTCATCGAGCGGGAGCTGCCCGACGCCGTGCTGCCCACGCTCGGGGGGCAGACGGCGCTCAACCTGGCCATGGCCCTGGACGAGCAGGGGGTGCTCCGACGGTACGGCGTCGAGCTCATCGGGGCCAACGCCGAGGCCATCCGCACCGCCGAGGAGCGTGACCGCTTCAAGGCGGCCATGACCGAGATCGGGCTGGCGGTGCCCGATTCGGGCTTTGCCTACACGCTCGACGAGGCGATGGTGGTCGGGGAGAAGGTCGGGTTCCCGGTGATCGTCCGTCCCTCGTTCATCCTCGGGGGGAGGGGGACCGGGATCGCCCACGACTCCGACTCGCTCCTGCGCATCGCTGCCGAGGGCCTCGACGCCAGCCCCGTGTCGGAGATCCTCATCGAGCGCTCCATCGCCGGGTGGAAGGAGTACGAGCTCGAGGTCATGCGGGACCAGGCGGACAACTGCGTGGTCGTGTGCTCGATCGAGAACTTCGACCCCATGGGTGTCCACACCGGTGACTCGATCACCGTGGCGCCGGCGCAGACGCTGTCGGACGTGGAGTACCAGGCCATGCGGGATGCGGCGTTCGCCTGCATCCGCCGGATCGGCGTCGACACCGGGGGCTCCAACATCCAGTTCGCCGTCAACCCTGCCGACGGGGAGATGGTCGTCATCGAGATGAACCCCCGGGTGAGCCGCTCCTCGGCGCTCGCCTCCAAGGCCACCGGCTTCCCCATCGCGAAGATCGCCGCCCGCCTGGCCGTCGGTTACCGGCTCGACGAGATCACCAACGACATCACCCGGTCAACACCCGCGAGCTTCGAGCCGACCATCGACTACGTCGTGACGAAGGTCCCGCGCTGGGCGTTCGAGAAGCTGCCCGGCACGACGGCGGTGCTCGGCACCCGCATGCAGTCGGTGGGGGAGGCGATGGCGATCGGGCGGACCTTCCCGGAGAGCCTCCAGAAGGCTCTCCGGTCACTGGAGCACGGCCGTCTCGGCCTCAACTGCGACCCCGCGGAACGTTCGCTGGACGACGTCGCCGACGACGAGCTCGTCCGGCGGGCGGCGGTGGGCACGCCCGACCGCCCCTTCCAGCTCGAGGCCGCTCTGCGCCGGGGCATCTCCGTCGAGCGCCTGGCCGAGGCCACGCGCGTCGACCCGTGGTTCCTCGACCAGCTCCTCCAGATCACCGAGTGCCGCGCCACCCTGGCTGAGGCCGGGTCGCCGGCGGCGGTGGGCCGGCGGGGGTTCCGACAGGCCAAGCGCCTCGGGTTCTCCGACGCCCAGATGGCGTGGCTGTGGGGCGTCACCGAGGATTCGGTCCGGCAGGTCCGGATGGCGGTGGGTGTCGAGGCCGTGTTCAAGACCGTGGACACGTGCGCCGCCGAGTTCGACGCCCGTACGCCGTACCACTACTCGACCTACGAGGACACGAGCGAGGTCCGCCCCGGTGACCGGCCCTCGGTTGTGATCCTGGGCTCGGGCCCCAACCGCATCGGCCAGGGGATCGAGTTCGACTACTGCTGCGTCCACGCCAGCTTCGCCCTGCGCGACGCCGGGTTCGAAACGGTGATGGTGAACTGCAACCCGGAGACGGTGTCGACCGACTACGACACCAGCACCCGCCTCTACTTCGAGCCCCTCACCCACGAGGATGTGCTCAACGTGATCGAGGCCGAGCGCCGGGCGGGCGACCTGCGCGGCGTCATCGTGGCCCTCGGCGGGCAGACGCCGTTGAAGCTGGCCGGCCGCCTCGAACCCGGGCTCGTCCTGGGGACCAGCCCGGCGTCGATCGACCTGGCCGAGGACCGGCACGAGTGGGGAGCCCTGTGCGCGCGCCTCGAGATACCTCAACCGGCGGGCGGCACCGCCACCTCGCTGGACCAGGCCCGGGCCATCGTGGATCGGATCGGCTACCCCGCCCTCGTGCGGCCCAGCTACGTGCTCGGCGGACGGGCCATGGAGATCGTGTACGACGACGAGGGGCTCGAACGGGCGATGGAGCAGCTCTCGCAGTTCGGGTCGCTCGGCCGGGAGGGTGGCCTGTCGGCAGAGCGCCCAGTCCTCATCGACCGGTTCCTGGAGGACGCCATCGAGGTGGACGTGGACGCCGTACGGGACTCGACCGGCGAGGTGCTGATCGCCGGAGTCATGGAGCACGTTGAAGAAGCGGGCGTCCATTCCGGTGACTCGGCGTGCGTCATCCCCCCCCCGACACTGTCCTCGGCGGTGGTGGGCGTGATCGAGACCCACACCCGGGCCATCGCCGATGCCCTGGACGTGCGGGGGCTCGTCAACGTCCAGTACGCGGTCAAGGCCGGGCAGGTGTTCGTGATCGAGGCCAACCCCCGCGCCAGCCGGACGGTCCCGTTCGTCGCCAAGGCCACGGGCGTCCCCGTGGCGAAGGTGGCGGCCCGGGTGATGCTCGGTGCCAGTCTGGCCGAGCTGCGCGACGAGGGTCTCCTGCGGGCACCGACGACAGGGGGCCACATCAGCGTCAAGGAGGCGGTGCTGCCCTTTGACCGGTTCCCCGACGTGGACACCGTGCTCGGACCGGAGATGCGGTCGACCGGGGAGGTCATGGGCATCGACCACACCTTCGGCCTGGCCTTCGCCAAGAGCCAGGTCGCCGCCGGCGACCCGCTCCCGGCGGCGGGAACGGTGTTCCTGTCCCTGGCCGACCGGGACAAGCCGGGGGGGTTGGAGGTGGCCAAGCGCTTCGCGGATCTGGGCTTCTCGATCGCGGCCACGGCGGGGACGGCCCGGTACCTGCACGACAACGGCGTGCGGGTCGCCGTCGAGGTGGCCAAGGTTGGGGATGAGGGCGGCGGCAGCGATGCCGTCGATCTCATCTCGACGGGCCGGGTGCAGCTCGTGGTCAACACGCCCCGCGGTCGGGGGCCCCGAGCGGACGGGGCCCACATCCGCCGAGCGGCGAACACCCACAATGTCGCCTGCCTGACGACCGTCGCAGCCGCCCGGGCCGCTGCCGCAGGGATCGCCGACTGGGCGACCCACCCCCTCACCGTGGTCAGCCTCCAGGAGTATCACCGGGGGGAGCAGCTGCGGTTGCCGCTCGAGTGACGGAGATGGCAACCAGGGTCGGGACGGTCACGCTCCCGAACCCCGTCCTCGCCGCGTCCGGCACGGCGGGGTACGGGGCGGAGCTCGGGGCCTACATGGACCTGTCCTCGCTGGGCGCGGTGGTGGTCAAGTCGCTCTCCCCCGAACCATGGCCCGGCAACGCCGCCCCCCGCCTCCGGGAGACGGTGTCGGGGATGCTCAACTCGGTGGGCCTCCAGAACGGCGGTGTGCCGGCCTGGCTCGAGGATCATCTGCCCGCCCTGCGGCGCGCCCGCGCCCGGGTGGTCGCCAGCATCTGGGGCCACGACGTCCGGGCATTCGCCCGGGCCGCCGAGCTGCTGGCCGACGCCGGTCCCGAGGTTGTCGCCGTCGAGGTCAACCTCAGCTGCCCCAACCTCGATGGCGGCCGCCATCTCTTCGCCCAGTCGGCGGCGGAGACGGCGGCCGTGATCGGGGCCGCGGCCGCCTGCAGACGCCCCCTCTGGGCCAAGCTCAGCCCCAACGTGACCGACCTCTCGGTGATCGCCGCCGCTGCCCTCGGCGCCGGCGCCGAGGCGGTCACCCTGGTCAACACCGTCATGGGGATGGCCATCGACCCCCGGCGGGCGGCCTTGCAGTTGGGCGCCGGGGGCGGGGGCCTGTCGGGGCCGGCCATCCACCCGGTGGCCGTGCGGGCCGTCTACGAGTGCCGCCAGGCCTTCCCCGCCGCCGGCATCATCGGGGTCGGTGGTGTCTTCCGGGGCATCGACGCCGTCGAGCTCCTCGAGGCCGGGGCGGACGCCCTCCAGGTCGGCACCGCTACGTTTGCCGACCCTCGGGCTCCCGCGCGGGTGCTCGCCGAAGTGGAACGCTGGTGCAACCGCGCCGGGATTCGAAAAGTCACCGACCTGATCGGAGCCGCTCATGCCTGACACCGTGACCCCCAGCGTGCGGGACCGGCTGGCGCTGGCCCTCGACACCGACGACCTGGTCGACGCCCTGCGCATGGCCCGGGACCTCGAGCCGTGGTTCGGTGTGGCGAAGGTTGGGCTCGAGTTGTTCAGCGCCACCGGTCCCGAGGTGGTGAGCGCCCTGTGCGAGCGGGGTTGGAGGGTCTTCCTCGACCTCAAGCTCCACGACATCCCGACGACGGTGGGCAAGGCGGCGCGGGTGCTCGGGGCCCTGGGTGCGAGCTACCTCACCCTCCACGCCCATGGAGGGCCGGACATGCTGCGGGCCGGTGTGGAGGGCCTGCGGACGGGTGCCGAGCGGGCGGGGCTGGAGGCGCCGACGGCCGTGGCCGTGACCGTCCTGACGAGCGACGACGGAGCGCCTCCCCACATTCTCGGCAAGCGGGTGGCCGTCGCCGTCGAGGGTGGGTGCGGGGGCATCGTCTGCGCGGCGTCCGACATCGAGGAGGCCAAGCAGCTCGCCCCCCGACTGATCGCCGTGGTGCCCGGGATCCGTCTGGCGGGCACCGAGGCGCACGACCAGGCGCGCTCGTCGACCCCGGAGGCGGCCATCATCGCCGGTGCCGACCTGCTGGTGGTCGGCCGGACGGTGACGGCGGCGGCGGACCACCAGCAGGT
>Ga0102924_1003557_pt1 | contig 16305 bp, 12 predicted proteins | sample PaiPotPPM11metaG_FD_80116 | JGI IMG/M metagenome (GOLD analysis project Ga0102924, IMG submission 80116) | Iron sulfur acid spring bacterial and archeal communities from Banff, Canada, to study Microbial Dark Matter (Phase II) - Paint Pots PPM... ... | reverse complement strand
GCGGTTATTGCACGCGGTTATTGCACGCGGCGCCTGCCAACCTTGTCTTAGCCGCCTCTCAGGTTCATCTCAGGTTGCTGGCGAAAATGGAGAGGAGGCAAGGGCCGGGAACAGGCATATCAGCGGGCGGGCGACTTTTCTGTTCGCCGATTGATGCTGGCAGTATTGGCGCTGGCACAGTCCATGATATACTTGTTCTCGGCTTTGGCCAACGGCGGATAGGCGCCTGAGTGATCAGGCATACGAAGAAGCGCATCGGGCAATCGTTGCTCCTGGTGGTGTACAATAGGAGTATGGCGTCTCCCAGGACATACGCCTGGGGACTCGCCGTTGCGCCGGGCGTGGTCCGCCGGAGGGATAGAGAATGCCAGTGAGCCGCAGCGAGACATCGTGTGCGCTGAGGACTACTGGCAGCACAGGCCAATCCGGCCATGACACGAAAGGAGATGACTCGTGGAGTCATTACATAAACCGGCAAAGACACAACTGACGTTTACCTCTCAGGACCCGGCGACTCCGGCGACGAATATGCCAGAGCATGAGGCCCCCAACCAGGGCGAAGAGTCGTTTGAGGCGACGATCCTTCGCCTCGACCAGCACACGGCGGAGCGGTTGTTCCGCAAAGCCGGTATTCCCGATGTATAAGACCACTTGAAGTCCTCCCTGTCTGGGGCGGATGAAAGGTGACATTACGCTCATGGAAGTCATCAAAGTCACTCCTCGTGGCTATTGCTATGGGGTCGTGGATGCTATGGAGATCGCCCGCAAAGCGGCGAAAGACCCTAGCGTGCCGCGCCCCCTGTATATTATTGGCCTGATTGTGCATAACCGCTTTGCGGTGGATGAACTCTCACAACTGGGGGTCATTACCCTCGACGGACCCGACCGCGCCTCGATCCTCGCAAACGTCACCGAAGGGTCCGTGATCTTTACCGCGCATGGCGTCTCGCCCCTGGTGAAACAGCGCGCCCGCGAACGCGGCTTGCATGTGATTGACGCCACCTGCCCCGACGTGACCAAAACCCATGACCTCGTCACCGACTTCGTGGCGCATGGTTACGAGGTAATCTACATCGGCAAGAAGGGGCATCCTGAGCCGGAGGGCGTGATAGGCGAGGCGCCGGATCATGTCTTCCTTGTCGAGTCCGAGGCCGATCTGCCCACCCTGCCGGACTCCCTGCGCGACGCCCCATCCATTCTGGTGACGACGCAGACCACTCTCAGCCAGTGGGATACCGCCAGGCTGATCGCGGCGATCCGCGAACGCTACCCACAGGCGGTCATCCACAACGAAATCTGCCATGCCACCCAGGTGCGGCAGGAGGCAGTGGCGAAGATGGCGGTAGGGGCGGACCTCACGCTGGTCGTTGGCGATCCGCGCAGCAACAACACCAACCGGCTGGTGCAGGTGGCCGAGGAACTGGCGCATAGCCCCGCCGTGCGTATCGAGTCGCTAGCCGACCTCACACCGAAGCTGCTGGAAGGCAAGCGCCGCATCGCCATCACGGCGGGCGCCTCCACACCCAGCCAGCTCACACGCGAGGTGATCCGCTACGTCGAGAGCTTTGGCGCGAAGACACGCCTGGTCTCGCCTGAAGCCCTGCTCAGCGGCGCCGACGCCACAGACGCGACTGGCGCCGATAGCGCCTCCACCAATGACACCACATCCGGCAAGAGCGCCATAGCCATATCGGAAGAAGGCGCGGGCGACGCCGCATAGAGAAGGCCTAGACGCTGGCGACCTACAGGATACAGGATACGGGCAGACGCGCCTAACGCTCCTACCGCGCTATTCCTGTATCTGCTCATCAGGCCCACGGCGGCGGACAGCACAGCCATAGGGGTCTCGCTTTCTCATCAGTCATCAAGAATCGTGACGTATAAGCGTAGTGGATAGACAGAGACTGAGACAGTGTGAACACGAGGGCATTCCCGCCGCAGATCAACTGCCCAGCGTGCGGTGGAAAGGAACACAGGCGAACATTCGCGGAGTTGAGGCGTAGACAACATATCCTGTGCGTGGATACGGCAGTTAGCGCATTTCACGCGCCTTGCTGACGAGGGAGCAAACCGGTAGCGGTGGCATCGTAATGGGCTGATTCTGCCCTATGTCACACCTGATCGGCTTTCCTGGCGCGTGGCATCGGAGGAGACCGCATGAAGAGCCTGAGCGCAGTCCTGGGGGATCAGTCGCTTGCGTCGCTACGCGAGCTAGCCGCCTGGTGGGGAGTCGAACCGCCCACGCAGGATGACGCCGAAGCGCGCCAGCGCCTCGAACGCGCCATGCGTGACCCCATCGCCTCACGCTTCGTCTGGGAGCGTCTGGATGACGACGAACGGCGTACCCTCTTTGCGGTGGTTGGTCCTTCGGCGCGCAACTGGCTCGCGCTCGACGCCCTCGCTGAACGCACACATATTGACTCCGCAGCGGCGGAGGCGGCATTGCAACGGCTGATGAACTACAGGCTCGTCCTCACTGAGACGGCGAAGATTCAGGGCGGCGAGCTGGTCGGCCAGCGCGCCACGTTCTATGGCTACGCCATGCCACGCAACACCCAGGCGGCCATCGAAGAGAAGCCCATCGCCTATACGCCGACCGAGCTTGCGACCGGCCTTTACACCACCGGACGTGAAATCTTCGTCGGCCATGTGGATCGCTCCGACAAAACACTCGACGAACTGTTAATGCCCTATCGCCAGGGCGACCTCGACCAGATCGGGCGGCGTTTCGGGTTGAGCGTGCAGGCGTACTACTCGCGCAATGAGGTGCGCGCCGCCATCGCTGAGAATCTGACACAAGCCGAGGCGGTGCGCTATGCGCTGGCCCGTGTGGAGCCGCAGGTGCGCGCGGTCTATGACTGGCTGCTGCGGCGCCAGGGGCGGGTGGAGTGTGTCGAGGTGCGAGCGGCGTTCGACCTGAACGATGCGGCGCTCTCGGCGGTGCTGCATACGCTCGAAGAGTACGCGCTGGCCTTCGACACGTTTAGCGACGGACGACGTGTTCTCTTTATTCCCAAGGAGACACTGGCCAACTTGCGCGCCGCCGAGGAGCGCCCCCAGGCCAGCAAGGGGTTGCTTGAGGCGCCCCAGCCACCGGCTGTGCGCCCGCCTGACCCAACCTTTCTCTGGGACCTGGCCGCGCTGACCGCCACAGCGCACCATCAGGAGATCGAACTGACGCGCTCCGGCGCCATGCCCAAGCGCGCCGCCCAGCGGCTGCTGCCCTCACTGGTCAGCGAGCGCGCGCAACGCTGCGAAGAAGAAGGACTGATCTATCTTGATTTTCTCAAGCAGGTGGCGTGTGAGCTTGGGCTGATCGTCGCGCCCGCCTCCACCGCTAAAGCGCGCGCCCATCTCACCCCCGGCGCCAAAATTGACTCGTGGGGGCGCCATGATGTGGTGATGCAGGCGCGGCGGCTCTTTCGTCGCTGGCCTACCGACCGTTACTGGGTGGACCTGCCCGGCGCGCAGTATCAGCAGTGGTTGACGTTCTATCTGGAGCCAGCGCTGGCGCGTGAAGTGGTGACGAAGCTGCTGCGCGAGTGCCGCCCTGGCGTCTGGTACTCGCTGGCGTCCTTTCGCGCGACGGTGCAGGGCGACGATCCGTATATCTTCCGCCCGGAGCAGCGGCATGCGGGCGAGGCGGGCTTCAAGCTGGCCGAAGACCTGCGCGCGCAGTGGGACCGCACCGATGGCGAGATTCTCAGCGGCATCTTCCGCTCCACACTCTACGAGTTAGGCATTGTAGCGCTGGGCTACGACCGCGATGCGCCGCCAGCCGCCAGCGAAGATGTCACCCCTGACTACTTCATGCTGACAGAGATGGGCGCCGAGGCGCTGCATGGTGAACTGAGCGCCAGCGAACAGCCATCCGCTCGTTCGCTGGTGGTGCAGCCAAACTTCCAGGCGATTTTGATGGAGCCGTATATGCCTGCGCTCTACTGGCTGGTGCGCTTTGCCGCGCTGGAGCAGGTGGGACGAGTAAGCCGCTTCATGCTGACCCGCGAGGCCATGCAACCCGCCTTCCATCAGGGATTGACGGTAGACGAGGTGATCGCCTTCCTTGAGGCGCACACACAAAAGGCGCTGCCCCAGAACGTGATCTTCACAATGCGTGACTGGGCGCGGCAATACCATGAACAACAGGAACTGGCGAAGGTCCATGTGCTGGAAGCTAACGATGAGGCGGTGGCGGGAGAACTTGTCACCTCCCCAAAACTACGCGCCTTCCGGCTGCGCCGCGTCGGGCCGCGCTCCGTCGCCGTGCCGCCGGAGACCAGCCTTGGCGAACTGCGCCACGCGCTCGAAAAGCTGGGCTACGCGCAGAAGCTCCTCAGCGGCTTTGAGGAACTGGTCGTCACCGCCACCGCCGGTCTGCCGCGCCGTCGTCGCGCGACTCGTCGCCGCGTTCCGGCGCCCGCCATCAAAGGGGCGTAGCGCCAGTGACCTCACCCCTACCCCTCTCCTGACAGGAGAGGGGTGTTTTATGCCAGGGAGACAATCAATGCAGACACAACACGCAGAGACACTCGTGCTACACGAGGCGGACGACGCGCCACACTATGGCAACCTGATTGACGGTAAGTGGACGCCCGCCAGCGATGAACGTGAGAGCGAGAACCACGATCCTGCCAATGGCGAACTGATCGGCTACTTCCCGCGTTCGGGTCAGACGGAGGTGGATGCGGCGGTGGCGGCGGCCAAACGCGCCTTCGCGTTGTGGCGGCTGACACCTGCGCCCAAGCGCGGCGAGATCCTCTTCCGCGTCGGGCAGTTGCTGGCCGAGCGCAAGGAGGAGATTGCGCGCATCCTCACCCGCGAGATGGGCAAGGTGCTGGTGGAGGCGCGTGGCGACGTGCAGGAAGGCGTGGACATGGCCTTCTATATGGCGGGCGAGGGGCGACGGCTTTTTGGCGCCGTCACACCGTCGGAGCTGCCCAACAAGGCGGCGATGGGCGTGCGCGAACCGCTGGGCGTGGTCGCCTGCGTTACCCCCTGGAACTTTCCCGTCGCCATCCCTAGTTGGAAGACGATGGCGGCGCTGATCTCCGGCAACACCGTCGTGCTCAAGCCCGCTACTGATACGCCGCTCTCTGCGCTGAAGCTGGCTGAGGTCTACGCCGATGCTGGCCTGCCGCCTGGCGCGCTGAACGTCGTTTGCGGCACGGGGTCGGAGGTTGGCATGCCGCTGGTGGAGCATCCCGACGTGGTGGGTGTCTCGTTCACCGGCTCAAATGAGGTGGGCCGCGCGGTGAACGTGGCCGCGGCGGCGCAGCTCAAGCGCGTGACGCTGGAGCTTGGCGGCAAGAACGCGATTCTCGTCCTCGACGACGCCGATCTCGATCTCGCCGTTGAGGGCATCTTGTGGAGCGCGTTTGGCACGGCGGGGCAACGCTGTACGGCGTGCAGTCGGGTGATTGTGCAGCGCGGCGCACGGGCGGAGCTTGAACGGCGGCTGGTCGAACGCATCGCGGGCTTGCGGCTCGGCCACGGCCTGGATGATACCACCGATGTCGGTCCGCTGATCAACGCCAGCCAGGCGGAGCGCGTCCATAGCTATATGGCGGTGGCGCGTAGCGATGGGGCGACCATCGCCATCGGCGGCGAACCCGCCCGCGACGGAACGCTGGCGCGAGGCAACTTCTACCAGCCAACACTGCTCACCGAAGTGAAGCCGGGGATGCGTGTGGCGCAGGAGGAAATCTTCGGGCCGGTGCTCTCGCTGATCGAGGTAGAGTCACTGGAAGAAGCCATCGCCGTCAACAACGGCGTCGCGTATGGGCTGTCGAGCGCGATCTTTACCCAGAACGTCAACGCGGCGCAGGTGGCGATGCGCGATCTGGCGACCGGCATCGTCTACATCAATGCAGGCACCATCGGCGCGGAGATTCAGTTGCCCTTCGGTGGTGTGCGTGGCACCGGCAACGGCCACCGCGAGGCGGGCCTGGGCGCCCTCGAGTTTTTCACCGAGTGGAAGGCAATCTACATAGACTACAGTGGCAAGCTCCAGCGCGCCCAGATTGACTCCTGACAGTTGATCCCCAACAAACATGGCCGCCCCTCACCTTCGAGGAGCGGCCATCATCATGTTCTACACGTTACCACCCTGCGTCATGCAGGTGGTTTGGCTAGCGCATGGCAAAGAGACGGTTGCGGCGCTGGCCCACCAGCAGGTACAGGAACGGCCCGACCGCAGGAATGGCCCACACAGCGATCAGCCAGATGACCTTCTCACCAGACGACAGGTAATCATTGATGATCATGATCGTCAGGATGATATGCCCGATGATCGGCACGAAGATGCACACCAATGCCAGGATCAGTGTGACCAGCCAGTTGTGGCGCCCCGAAGGCGCTGTAGGCGTTGACGTAGCGCCAAAGTTATCGTACTGCACGAGACTCCTCCACAAACGCTTCCGATGATCCGGGGCGCGGCGCCTCGGTATCACCTCCATCAGCAAGTACGCGCACTTCCCCTATCGGGTTGTAGGTTCCGCTGGCGTTCACGAAGCGACATGACCCACCGTGTCTCAATGCAGCGCCAGTGGCGCCGCCGCGCGTTCATCCTCTGGCGCGGCTGACTGCCTCGTCAGGGACGCGCCTGTGGCGGGCCTGGCGCTCTGATCGTCCTAGTTGGTTGTCCGCAGCGGAATCTCTTTCAGGAAGAACACGGCAATCAGCGAAACGAACGCCATCAACAGCAGCGCCAGAAAAACCGTGTGCAGCGCCACAAGCAACCCGCTCTGCACGGCATTGAGGAACTGCTGGTAGAGTGCCGTCCCTGCCTGCGGTCCCAAAAACTGCTTGAAGGCAGCCAGAATCCCCACCTGGGCCTGTGGGCTGACCAGCACCTGCGGATCACTTGGCACGGCATGTCCGCTCGCCGCAGCCGCAGCCAGCACGCGCTTGAGTTGCGGCGTCTGGGCGCTGGCGAAGTTCGTAGCGTAGATGTTGGTGAGCACCGAGCCGAGCGCGGAGATGCCGATGGTCGAGCCAATCGAGCGCGTGAACTGCACCGACGCCGTGACCACGCCCAGCCGACTATAGGGCAGCGCATTCTGCACCGCAATGGTGAAGGTGGGCAACACAAAACCCAGGCCCGCGCCGGTGATCAACATGTTGCGGATCAGCGTGACAGTATCGGTATTGGCGCCCATGCCCCAGAGCAAATACACCCCCAGCAGCGTGATCACCAGGCCGACCAGCGCCACGACACGATAGCGCCCCGTGCGCGAGATGATCTGCCCACCGGCGATATTCGTCACCACCGAGCCGACGGTCAGCGGCGTGATCACCGCGCCCGCGTTGGTCGCCGACTGCTTCAGCACGCCCTGCACGAACAGTGGCAGATAGATGCCCAGCCCCAGCAGAATCGGCCCGATGAAGAAGCTGGCGATGGAGGCGGAGGTGAATATCTGGCTGCGAAAGAGGTCGAGCGGCAGCAGCGCGCGCGGATTGTTGCGCTCCACCAGCGCAAACGCGACATACATCACCAGCGAGAAGGCGATCAGGCCGAGCACCTGCGCCGAGAGCCAGGGATAGGTGACGCCCGCCCAGGTCAACGCGATCAGCAACGGCGTGGTGGCGGCGACGATGGCGCTAACCCCCAGCCAATCAATCCGCTGGCGTCCGCTGCGTCGCCGCACCGAGGGGAAGCCGTACATCAGCGCGATAAAGGCAAGCGCGCCCACCGGCACGTTGACATAAAACACCCAGCGCCAGCCGGGATTGTCGGTGATCCAGCCTCCCAGGCTCGGCCCCAGAATCGAGGCAATGCCAAACGCCGCAGCGATCACGCCCTGCCAGCGTCCGCGCTCTACAGGTGGGAAGAGATCACCGATGCTGGCAAACGCGCCAGCCTGCAACGCGCCCGCGCCTATGCCCTGAAAGCCACGGAAGAGCACAAGTTCGAGCATCGTCTGGCTGGCGCCAGAGAGCATCGAACCGGCGACAAAGACCAGCAGCCCGAAGACGATGATCGGTTTGCGCCCAAACTGGTCTGAGAGCTTGCCCGCGATGGGGATGACGATGGTTGCGGTCAGCAGATACGACGAAACCACCCAGGTGTAGAGTGAGAAACCGTTGAGTTCGGCGACGATGCGTGGCAGCGCCGTCCCCACAATCGTCTGGTCGAGCGCTGCGACGATAATGCTCAACAGAATGCCCGACAGCGCTAGCCAGAGTTGCCGACGGTCGAGCTGCGGTGGAACCATGCTCGCCGCAGCAGCGTTTCCTCCGGCTCCCGTCGCTGGCCCAGGCGTTGCGCCATCACTGCTACGTCCGTCGCTACGTCCGTCGCTACGTCCGTCGCTACGTCCGTCGCTACGTCCGTTACCGCGCCCATCATGTTGACCGGCGCTATCCAGTTCGGCGGGCGCGCTGGCTCCATCAGCGCCACTACCCGTACTCTTCGGCGCGACGACAAATGCCGTGAACGCGCCGTCTGCCTCTATCGCGCGCGCTCCGCCATTGCGCTGGCGCGACGATTGTCCACCGGGCGCTGGTATACGGTCGGCGCCTGTATGGTGGGCGCCGCCGTTTGCGTGTCCGCTGGCGCCGTTCTTCTGCGTGTGGTTTCTCTGTGGCTTGCTCACGATGACACCTTTTCCTCCGCAAACTGTCAACAGACACGACTTCTTCGCAGAAGACGGGCCGTTCCTGGCAGCATACAGCTACGCGAGCGTCAACAGCGCGCGCGGGAAACGCGGCGCTCACAGGTCCACCAGGAGCGCCCGCTGAGGAAACGATAGCGCAGGGCGGCGCACACCGGCAATGGGCAAGACGACGGGAAGAAGATGAGCAGGCAACAAACGCCGCTCCCGCACGGTGATCAGCCGATCCAGCCGATCAACCGAACTGGAACGACGCCAGCAGTGGCTGGTAGACGAGGTTGTTGATGTTGTCATAGCTCGACGTGGGGCTGGAAAGGATCAGTGAATAGACCTGAGCATCGTGAATCGTCACCAGTACGACATCCTCGCGTACCGCGCCATCCGTCCCAGTGATCGTACCTGCCCGCTGCTCCCAGGAGGCGCCGGCAAATGTCTGCGCGGGGGCATTTTGCAGTCCGCCAAGCTGCGTCGCCAGCGCATCCGCGATCTGTACGGCGTCAGGCGCCGTCTTGTGTGGTGGTGTCGGGGTCGGAACGGGGCCGACGCGTATCTGCGCCGAGTCTATACCGTCGCTATCCGTCACGAGCGCGCCAGTTGGCTGCGTCGTCACCTGCCAGAGTGTCGGGCGTGTGAAGTGGAAACGTTGTTGGGGATCGTGGTAGACCTGCGCCTTTGGCACAGGCGAACCGGCCAGTAAAGCGCGCAGCTCAATTGCCCCGCCGCCGAGGAAGGCCAGAACCACCAGCGTCACCAGCGCCAGCACTGGCCAGCGCCGCCACGCGCGCCCGCGGATAGTCGCCGACGCTACGGGGCTGGTAGTGCGCCCACCGCCTACCTTCATCGAGACCCTGCCCGACGAGTCAGGAGCGGCAGGTCTGCTGGCGAGGTCAACACCAGCGGCGGGAGCAGCGGATGAAGTGACGGCGGCCAGTTCCCGCGTCGTGGATGCGGCGTGGGCAGCAAACGTTGGTGTCCGCACGGGCTGGGTAGGCGTCTCGATCTCGCCAATAGGCGCGCCGCAGGTGAAACAGACGGTCGCGCCATCGTCATACGGTGTCCCGCAGCGCAGACAGGTTTGCCCCGCCATGAAAACTGCTCCTCCCGCAGATGCGTTGGAAATGTTTCAACGGGATAGACCAGCTATCCTTCTCCTGTATCCTATCACAGCCGTGAAGTAGGCCTAGTCCAGCCCGTTCTCTGTCAAGTAGGTACGCAGCGAGAGCGGCGTGAAGCCAAAGTTGCTTTCCACACTATCGAGCGCCGTCGCATTCTCGAAGTCGAAGAGTTCCACGGCGGCGGGCGTGATCGGCGGGTTGGGCAACACAGCGGACATCATTGCCGCAGCCAGTTTGACGAGCGGCTTGGGGCCGGGCGCCTTGATGCGGCTGACCCGCAGCGTCTGCATCAACAGGTCGAGTATCTGGTTATAGGTGAAGATTTCAGGTCCGCCCACCTCGATCACCCTGCCGTCATACTGCTCTGGCTGCTGGGCCATCTGCAGGATGCAGCGCGCAACATCGTCTACCCAGATCGGCTGGAACTGAAGCTTGCCGTCGCCCACCACTGGCACGATCAGTGGCACGCTCTTGATCAGTCCCGCCAGCCCGTTGAAGAACGCCGCGCCGGAACCGAACTGGATTGACGGTCCCAGAATGGACCACGCAAGTCCACTCTGTTTAATCGCCTCGTCGGCTTCGTAGCGCCCCTGCATATAGGAACCGGGCGTGGAGGCGCGTGTGCCAAGACCGCCCATCTCCACGATACGCTGCACGCCAGCGTTCTTGGCGGCGGCGATCAGGTTTTTTGTGCCTGTGAGGTTAGTGGCGGCGTAGTTGACGCCCGGCCCCTGCTTGCGGTCGGCGGTGATGAAGGCGCAGTGGAGAATGGTCTCCACTCCCTCGACGGCGGCTCCCAACGTATCGGGCTGAGTGGTGTCACCCACCACGAACTCCACACCGCTGGCCGGAAGTCGCTTTTTCGCCTTCGCCACATCGCGCACCAGCACACGGGGCGCCTCGCCCTGCTGGACGAGGCGCGCCACCACACGGCTGCCTGCAAAACCTGCGCCGCCGGTCACCAGCATCATAGGTCGTCTCCTTCGTGCTCCACATCCGTCTTACCAGCGGGTCGTTTTCGGCTCACTGTCGCGCCTAACAGGCGCCCGCCGCCTCAGATTATGGTAGCGCCAGCGGCAGGTGTGCAAGAGATTGAAGGCGATCTCTGGCGACCACGTACTTGCGTGCGCAATCAGGAGAGCAGCACAAAACGCCAGACAACACACAGATGGCGTTGCCTGGCGTTCTTCAGGAGCAGGCTGAACACGTGCCCCTGCGGCCACTCACTACACTTGTGGCTCATTGACAGGAGCGCCGCGCTCGTTGCGCGAGGTGATCACGTCGAGGAAGAAGCGCGCAAGACTGGCGATCCCAATGATGAGAAAGATCATTGTAGCAATCGCGGCCACGTAGAGTTGGGCGTCGACGACGCCGGTGTTGGTGGCGAATGAGGTCCAGACACCCAGCCCGACGCCAATGATGCCCAGAATCAGCGCCCACCAGCGAATGTGCGGCTTGGTAGCGGTGGTTTCGGTAGTGGACGCGAATCCCAGGTAGGTATTCGAGAGACGATTCCAGATGCTCGGCTGGCTTGCCATTATGTATCCCCCCTTGACGCTATCGGGCGTCAAACTGTGCTGTAGCCACACAACCGGTGTGCGACCAGGGACGATGAAACGACCTGTGACGATTCCGACTACCAGACTACTCTCGCATAACGGGCGCCAGCCAACGGGGCGATGCGCCGTGTCCCACTGTTGGCGGACTGGGCGAAGATGAAACTGATGGAACTGGCGAGTGGCGGCCTCAAAACGATCATACGGCGCTGCCGCCGCCGACGCAACCGGTGGCAATGACCCGTCGCGGAATGTGGCGTCTGTGGCGGCAAGCCGTTCGTCGCCTTGACATAGCGCCATGCTCTTGTCTATACTCAACCAAAGACGCCGTCAGGCAGACCCGTGCTGACGCCTTGATATGTTCTCCCTGTGATTGTATCACACCACGAGCAATATGTTCAGGTGTCCGCATTTGCCTTCATGCGTGCGGTCATACGTGCAGCGCAACCAGTCCCGGTCGCCCGGTCCCGCGCATACCCAGCAGCATTCCTGTGGCCATAGCCTTTTTGCGCCGTGCTATGCCGTGTCTGTCGTCACTTGTGTAGTGCCTATGGCGCCAGCGGCGCCGGACGGATTGCAGGCTGGTGGCCTGGAGTCTGCTCTATGGTAGAGTGAATCAACCATGAAGAACTACACCATCGCGGGCCGCTCAGGGCAGCGAAGCCCGGCGCATACGGCAGCGCATAGAACGGCGCAGGCAGGTGAAGCGCCGTCGTGAGCTAAGCGTAGCGCCGTTGGCCCATCCCTTGCTAGTAGTGCATTCTGTAGTGGCCTGCGTATGCCCCTGGCCCTCGCAGAGTAGAGAGCGGAGGTTATCAGATGGATTTGAGCGTCGAGGGAAAATCTGAGCGTATTCCACCGGGTTCACACATCCTGCAACTTTATAACAAAGTCGGTGAGATCAGCGGTGTGACTGCGCGCCTGATCGAAGCCGGCCTCAACGAACATGAAAAGTGCCTCTTCGCCGGTTCGCCCGCCTCGGTGCGCGATATGGAAGAAGCCCTTGCGAAGAGCGATGTGGATGTTCCCGCCGCCATTCAATCTGGCCAGTTGATCTTCATCTCGGACCGTGACGAGTTGCTCGTCGGCAAGCGTTTTGACCCCTACCACCTGCTCTCCACGCATCAAACCTTTATCGCCCAGGCGCTCCGAGAAGACTGGAAAGCCGTCCGCGTCTCGATGGACATGACCTGGCTGACGGATGGAATCGCCACACCGGAGCAGATTCTTAAGTACGAAGCCGCCTCAGACGCCGTCTTTACGTTCCAGAACGCCCCCATCATCGCGCTGATGCATTATGATTACTCCAAGCTCCCAGGTGTACTGGTGGTCGAGATGCTCAAGCTCCACCCCATCGCCGTCGTTGGCAAGTTCATCAAGCGCAACCCCTACTACCTGAACTCCGAGCAATACCTGCTCAAGATCCTGCGGGTCAATCGTGAGAAAAATCGCGTCGCCGCCGTCTGAGGATGGCTGGCGGTGATAGCGGTGGTAGTTGACGCAGTATTGGACCGTCGAGGAGTACCTGCGCTTGCCGATGGCTGTTCACGCACTTGCGGGGCAGGTTTCTCCTCGCGCTGTGTCGCTTTCCGGCCATTCGGGGCCGGGTATTGAACCATTTGTACGAAGTTGGCGTTCCCGCATGAGCAAATCGCGCGTCGTTCACGCATTCTCCGCTGGTGGTGTGGTCTATCGCCTCAGCCCGTCGCCTCCATTCACAACCACCCAGGTAAGCGATCCACCTGTACCCGCCACGTTGCAGCCTGGCATCGAGGTGGCGCTGGTGGGCTACCCCAGTGAACGTGTGTGGACGTTGCCTAAAGGCACGCCTACTGAGGGCGAGGCGAAGGAGGCGACGGCGATTCGTGAGGTGCAGGAGGAGACAGGACTAACCGTTCGCATCGTGGACGAAGTAGGCAGCATCCAGTACTGGTTCTCGCGCAAGGGTGTGCGGTACAAAAAAGAGGTCTTCCATTATCTGATGGAAGCGACCGGCGGCGATCTCGCGCTGCATGATCACGAGTATGATGAAGCCGCCTGGTTCCCTCTTGAGGAGGCCTGCCAGCGTCTCACGCATGAGAATGAGGTGGAAATCGTGCGCCGCGCCCAGGCGCTGATCCTCGCGCGGGCCGACGCGCCCGATGGAGGGAAGACGCAGGCGAGAGGCTAGCGACTCGATGCCAGCGCGACATCGCCGACCAGCTCCTGGATTTGGCGCAACCGCCGCTCGGCGCGCTCGACATTTTCGAGCGCCTGCGCCAGAATGCGTTCCTCCAGCGTCGGGAACGATTCCGCGATGTCGTTGTCGAAGCGATTGTCTAGCAGATCGAGCGCCTGCGCGATCCGGTCATCGTTCAACACACTGGTCATTGGCCTGTCACCTTACCCCTTTAGAGGTTCACTCGATGCGCCAATCCGGCTACCCACAGCAGGCCCGGTACGCGCGTTGCGACGGGCGACACTGCGCCCAAGTGGAATAACGAGCGACTGCGCGAAAAGTGACTGCTTCTGGTTACATCAACTCCATGTTGGGGCATCCCTTGACCTGTCGCGTCTCGCGCCGCATGCTCCGCCCGTCACTTGTCACTACGCTGTAGTACCGGCCGGTGTTACAGCGCCGTAACGATGGGGGAACGCCGCATGCGGACTGCGGACAGGCGCGAATGCCGCAAGATATATGCCGCCTGGCGTACTGGACTGCGATCCCCGTACCCGTCAGTTCATACCCTACTACTCACCTAATACGATACGCCGTAACCGCCACAAATCTCTCACAGCGTAGCGGCGCAAAACGTGGGTGGCAGAAGCATGCTCCGGCCACCCACGTGGACCTCTCTCCCAGCCTCTCCCCTCGCAGGGGAGAGGAGCCAGAGCATGCCACCCCTCGTCTTGCAGGAGCGGGGTCGGGGTGAGGTCGTTCTATTCGCGGATGGGACGCGCGGGCAGCGGACGCACCAATGGATTCTGCCCTTCGAGGCTCTCGCCCTTGCGGCGTGGCACGCGCTGGCGCACCAGGAACGACGGCGCGCGCGCGACATCCTGCATCGGCATGTTGACATCCTGGCCGAAGCGGTTGTAGAACGAGAGCTCGAAGTTGGGTGTCTCTCCCAGCGCGCCGTGCGGGCAGACCTCCACGCAGTCGCCACAGAAGATGCAGCGATCAAGCGCGAAGTCCCAGCGGGTCAGTTCACGCTCGGCCATCATCAGCGAGCCGGTGGGGCAGACCTGCACACACGCGCCACACGAAACACAGTCGGTGGCGTGCAGCGAGACGTTGAACGGCGTCGAGACAATGGTATCGAAACCCTTGCCAAACATGCCGTAACAGTTCGGGCCGATCACATCATGGCAGACGCGCACACACTGCGTGCAGTTGATGCACTTGTTCGGGTCGCGCAGTATGAAGCTATGCGACATATCGAACGTGTAGTCGTGGTAGTCGGACGGCTCACCATCGTGAAACCTGTTGTTCTCGAGATTGTATTCGAGGCTGTACTTCTGCAGGTCGCACTGGCCAGCGGCAGGGCAGGCGCATTGCAGACAGCGCCCAGATTCGCGCTCAGCCTGCTCCTGGGTATAGCCAAGTTCGATCAGGTGGAAGTTGCGCACGCGGTCCTGATAGGGCAGCATGGGCATCTTGACCTTCGGCTCGACCGGCTTGTACGGTACGATGTCGAAGAGATCAGGTTTGCGCTCCTCGGTCTCGATGCGGCGCGAGACCTCGGCCATGTCCTCGCCATTGAGGTAGGCGTCAATCGAGCGCGCAGCCAGCTTGCCCTGCGCCACACACTGGATGATGGTCGAGGCGCCGATCACCGCGTCGCCACCGGCGAAGACGCCCTTGCGCGCCGTCATGAAATTGTAGGGGTCTGTCTCGATGGTCGAACGCTCCGACCACTGCACGCCTGACTCGGCGGGCAATACGGTCGGATCGGGCTTCTGGCCATAGGCGGGGATCACCGTGTTGCAGGGGATCACATACTCGCTGCCAGGGATTGGCACCGGACGACGGCGCCCCGACGCGTCAGGCTCGCCGGGCTGCATCCGCTGGAACTCCAGCCCCTTCAGCACGCCGTTCTCGATCTTGAGCGCGGTGGCGGCGGCGAAGAGTTGCAGGTCAGTTCCTTCGCTCTCGCCGTCCTCCACCTCCTCGAAGGTCGCCGTCATCTCTTTGCGGCCACGGCGATAGACTGTGTGAACCTTCGCGCCCAGGCGCAACGAGGTGCGGGTGCAGTCAAAGGTGGTGAAGCCGCCGCCCAGCACGACGACCTCTTTGGTGTCATCCACCGGCACCGGCTGGCCGGTCGTCTTGTCAATCAGGTAGGTGATGGCGTTGATCACGCCGGGATTGTCCTCGCCTTCCAGGCCCAGTTCGTTCGAGGTCCACGCGCCAATCGCCAGATACACGGCGTCGAAGCCCTCGTTGAAGAGGTCGTCCACCGTGAAGTCAACGCCCAGCTTCACGTTGTACTGCGCCTCCACGCCCAGCTTCCAGACGCCCTCGAACTCGCGGTCCACCATATCTTTCGGCAGGCGATATTCGGGGATGCCGTAGCGCAGCATGCCGCCGGGCTGCGGCTGCATGTCGTAGACCTTACAGGCATGCCCTTGCAAGGCCAGATAATAGGCGGTGGTCAAGCCACAGGGACCGGCGCCGACGATGGCGACACGCTTGCCGGTGGGAGCCTCCTGTACCCAGGGCGTTGGCGGGTCTTCGATGCACTGCTCTGCGGCGAAGCCGTGCATGCGGCAGATGGCGATCTCTTCCTCCACCAACCCACGGCGGCAGACCTCCTGGCAGGGCGCTGGGCAGGTGAGGCCGAGGATATAGGGGAAGGGCAGCACCTCTTTGACCAGACGCGCCGCTTCGCGGCTCTGCCCCTTCGCAATCAGTTCCAGATAGCCGGGGATGTCAATGTGTGTCGGACAGCCCACCTGGCACGGCGGCTGGCAATAGGCGTTGTGGTCCGACAGCATCATCTCCAGGTTGGTGCGGCGGATGTGCGTCAGCCGGTCCGACTT
>Ga0102924_1003556_pt1 | contig 16310 bp, 13 predicted proteins | sample PaiPotPPM11metaG_FD_80116 | JGI IMG/M metagenome (GOLD analysis project Ga0102924, IMG submission 80116) | Iron sulfur acid spring bacterial and archeal communities from Banff, Canada, to study Microbial Dark Matter (Phase II) - Paint Pots PPM... ... | reverse complement strand
GGCGGACGGCGACGCCGAGGGACTGGGCGCTGGTCAGCCACTCCTCGGCGTACTCGGCGATCTCCAGCAGCAGGGTCTCGAACTGGGACCGCTGGGTCTGCAGCACGTGCGGCTGGGCCAGCCAGCGGAACAGCTCGCGGCCCGCGATCGCCATCCGCTGGCGCGGCGAGGTGACCAGGCGCTCGCCGTAGTACTGGGCCAGCACGATTTCCACCACGTCCCAGGCGGTGTCGGCCCCGAAGATGCGCTTGATGTCCTCCGAGCCCAGGATCCGGTAGGCCTCGTCCAGTAGCTGCATGACCTCGACGCGCAGGACGCTGACGTGGCCATAGGAGGTGAACTTCAGGTTGTTGCGCAGGTCCAGGCCGGCCCGGCGGACCACGGCGATGCTGCCGAAGCTGGGATCATAGGCCCGGTCCCGCATGACGTCGGAGATGCGCTTGTCCCGCCAGAACAGCGCGACCTGGTTGGCGAAGTGGCCGAACAGGCCATGGAAGTCGCTGTTGGCTCGCGATCCGGCCGGCACCGCGGACCGGCCGTATCCGAACGCCCGGCGATAGGCGGCCAGCCGGTCCTTGGCGGTGTAGCGCAGGACCTCGCGCCGGTCGAACTGGTAGAGCGCGTAGGCGCCGGAGCCGCTGGACAGGTAGACCGCGCCGGCCCGGAACAGCTCCTGGAGCTTGCGCACGGCGCGGAACACGCCGATCCGCTCGTGCTGGTAGATGTAGTACAGGTCGCCCATGGCGATCAGCCGCTCGGACGACACGGTCTCGTCGTAGGGCGTGATGGCCTGCGGGATCCGGGTCTGCCCCAGCGTGCTGGACGCCTCGGGCCCCACGCCGACCAGCTGGGCCAGGCCCTTGTCGGGTGGCGGTGGCTGAGCCATGTCGGCGTCGACCGCCTGCTGGAGCAGGTCGTCGATCTGCTTGACCAGGACGTCAGCCAACTGCGGGTCAGTCACCAGCCGCGACGACAGGCGGTCCGCGACCGTCTCCTCCAGGGCCGCGATCCGGTCGAGGAAGGCCTGGTATTCCTGTTCCGTCGCCATCGTGGATCTCCTTACTCAGGACAGCTGGCTGCCGGCGTCAGTCCTTCAGGACCCAGATCGGGGCTGGGAGGCTTTCTGTTCCGTCCTCGTTGACCACCATCACCAGCCAGGTCACGCTGGCGCCGTGCCGGGGCACGCGGAAGGTCGCCGAGGCTGGAGGCGTCACGATGGTGGAACGGGCCGGGACGTCGGCGATGTCGTCCCGGTTCTCCGGGACAAGGAAGGCCGTCGCCCCGCGCCGGACGTTGACACAGATCATGTTGACCTTGGTGGTGCCGGAGGTGATGGCCCCGAAGACCGTAGCGTCAGTGATCTGCGGCTGGCCGTAGCGCTGGATCAGGCCGGCCAGCCGGCTTGCCTCCTTGAGCTGGGCCGCGAGGACCTGGAACGCGCGCAGCACGCGCGGAGTCCGCAGGCCGTCCGGCAGCGTGCTGCGCGGATCACGGATCAGCGACCTGGTGTCGTTGACCAGGCTAGTCAGGGTGGCCAGCACGGGCGCGAACGCCTGGACGCCGTCCTTCCCGCCGTCCTGGATGATCTGCGGGCCCTCGGTCTGGTTGGCTCGGGTCACCCAGTCCAGCAGGTCCGACAGCAGCATGGGCGCGCCGGGCCGGCTGGGCAGGCTGAGTGTGATCACCTGGCGCTGCGCGGCATCCACGTACACCGAGTCGAGAGCGAAGTTGAGATCGTCGACCGACTCGCAGACCGCCTCCAGCCCGCGCGACAGCCAGGTCAGGATGGTCCCCAGCGAGCTGGCCGGGTTGTCCACGGTCAGCAGCTTGCGATCGTAGGTCCAGCTCTCCTTGAGGGCGAGCACCTGCTCGACCACGACCCGGAAGTTGGTGAGGATGCGCTCCTCGTCGACCGTGTCGACCCATTCCTCGGTCAGCCCGAAGCGCTCGCGCATGGTGCCGAGGTGGCCCTGGACGTGATCCGGGTTCGGGTCGGTCGACTTGAGGCTCTCCTGCGAAAGCAGCTTGAACAGCTCGTTCACGCGCTCGATCCGGGGACCGCCGGGCAGCGCCAGCTCGGTGACCAGCTCCTGGAGCTCGGCGCTGATGATGGTGCGGATCGCCTCCAGGTCCTGCGGCGGGTACAGCGCCGGGTTGAGCGCGGTGACGCCGGCCAGCAGCGGCTGGATCTGGTCCAGGGCAGCCTTCGCTCGGGCGTAGATGCTGGCCTGGGCCCCGGTCAGGGCGCCCATGTCGGCCTGGACCGCGTAACCGCGCTGCTGCCAGGTCCACTCGCGGTGCCCTTCTACCTCGCGAAGCTGGAAGGCCCCGGTCAGCGCGGCCTGAAAGCCGGCCGCATCCCGGCCGGGCCGCCAGCCCAGTACGTCCCGCATCACCTGGTCCACGGTCTGGCCGTAGCCGACCCCGGACCCACCGCCCGCGCCGCCCCCGCTCACCGGCGCGGGCGGCCCGGTGGTGCTGACCTCCTCGGTCAGCACCGGGTAAGCCGACAGGTCGGTCAGCGCCTCACCGTCTGAGTCGGATGGCACGACGACCGTGATGTCCTTGTTCGAGTTCACGCTGACCGGCATGCGCCGGACCGGACGCCCGCCGGAGGTCACCGGCATCACGTAATAGGTGCCCCTGGTTGCCACGCCGACCACGCAGCGGCCGTCCGCTCCGGTGACGACGCTTTCGAGTTCCTTCTGGGCTGCGTCGAAGATCATAATGACGGCGTCAGGGACCAGCCGGTCATGATCATCGACGGCGCGAATCGTGATCGAGTGATCGTAGACGAGCCCGACCGTGGCGCCGGCCAGCGATACCACCTGACCGGGCTCGGCCAGGCTCAGTGGCGCGCCGCCGATCTCGGGCGCCGGGCCGGCCAGCCCCACCACCAGGTCGGCGTCGGCCGGAACTTGCCCCGTGCCTTGCCGGCTCGCGGCGTCCACCCTGATCGTTACCTCGCTGGTCCCGTCGGAGACCTCAAGGCCGAGATCAGCGTCCAGCGGCCGGTCATCGGGAGTCTGGACGCTGACGGTCAGCGGCGTTGTGGGAACGAAGTCGAAGTCCGCCACAACATTGCGAGTGCCCGCTGACAACGTCTCGGAGGACCTGGGCGGGAGCGGCTGGACCGCCAGCCCGCCGACCGTGGCCGGCGGCTTGATCGAGACCGTGTACAGGCCGGGGAAGGAGTAACTGAACGAGACGCCTTCGGCGCCATCCTCAGGAGTCAGGATCTTCGTGCGCGAGGCCCCGAAGTCCTCGCTGTCGACCTGATACCGGACGGTGACCTCGGCGCCGGTCAAGGGATCCATGGATCCGTCCGGCCCGGGGATGCGGGGCTGGACGACGACCCGGACCTCAGGCCAGTAGACGATCTCCAGCGGCCTGATCACGTCGGCGGGCTCGGCCGAGTAGGGAACCAGGAAGTCGCGCGGGCAGAGCGGGCCGCCCTCACCCTGCGCAGAGCCGAGCCGCAGGATCAGCGGGCCGGTCTGGACCGCGGCCAGGACCCGGCCGTTCTCATCGGCGGTCAGATCCGCTCCTGCCTGGGCCCCGGGCGCCGTCACCTGTACGGTCGCGGGGGACACCGGGGCGCCGGTGACTGAGGTCAGCTTCAGCTCCAGCGCGCAGCAGCCCTCCTGCGGGTACAGCCTGACCGGCACGGTCTCCTCGCGGACGGCCTCTTCGGACAGGTCGATCTCCCCTGTCGTCCATGAGTCGAAGCCCGGACCCGAGAGCCTTACCTCGTAGGGCAGGTGATCCAGCTGGACCTGGTCAGTGCGGCCTTCCGCATCCGTCTGGCCGTTCTTGGCCTGGGCCCAGGTGGCATTCTGCCGCTTCTTGAACTGGACCTTGACACCGGCCGGGCAGGGCCAGATCTGTTCTGAGCCTTCCTGGGGGGACAGGAGGACCCGCACTCGAAACTCGGAACTAGCCATCGCGGCCGTGTCCTTCCCATTCGGCGCCAGCAAGTACGGCTGGCGCGCCGGCCCGGCGGGCCGTGCCGGCGATCTCCCGCCAGTAGATGAGCAGCGCGGGCTGCATGTCGGTCCACAGCAAGCGCTGGCAGGCCTGAATGCAGCGGACTATCTCCCCGGCCCAGGCGCCGGCCTCGCGGCCCCGCTCGGCACCAAGCCCGGCCAGGTCGGCCAGCCGCTCCGGGCAGGCCAGCTCGCGGACCAGGACATCGCCCAGGGCGTTGATGCGCTCCTGGCCGCCGGCCACGTCGGCCTTCAGCAGGGCCAGGGCCTGCTCTGCCTCGCCGGCCAGGTCGAGCGCCGCGTCGTGCACGATCGTGACCAGGTGCACCTCGGTGCCGCGGGGCTGGTCTTCCACCGCCATCAGCAGCAGGTCGCCGACGGCCTCATGCAGGCGCCGCGCGGACGCGTGCACCGAGCTCAAGGCGGATTCCGTGGTCATGGTCATCGCCTGGCCAGCTCGGTGTAGAAGTTCCTGGTGATCACGCCGGGCCGGGCCAGGCCGCGGTCCAGCGCCGAGCGCGCGGCCCCGATCAGCAGCCGGGCCGGGATAATGCCGGGGTCGGTACCGGCTGCCAGCCGCTCGGCGGCCTCCAGCGTCATCTGCTGCTCCTTGTCGCCGAACTTGATGACCTCGCTCAGGGAGCAGTTCCCGAGCTGAGCGAACGGGCGGAAGCACAGGGCATCCACCACGCTGCGATGGGCCACGTCGAAGGTCTCGATCAGGGGCCGCGGCAGCGACCCGGCCCGCGGATCCGGGTAGATCCTCGACCACAGGGCGGCGTAGCGCTCGGCCTGGTCGGGAAAGCCCATCCGGCGCAGCAGCTCGGTGGAGAGGTAGACGCGGAAGTACGGGGTGGGATGCGGGCCCCGCGGGTTGTAAGCCAGCACGGCGTGCGGCGAACGGCCGACCACGTCGAGCAGCGAGCCGACCACGGCCGGGCCGCCGAGCAGCAGCGCGGCCAGGTCAGCGAAGATCTCGCGGTTCCAGCGGACCCAGGCCTGGACCACCGCGGGCGGGCAGTCGTCGGCCAGCAGCCGCCGGCCGATGGCCACCGGCACCGCCTTGTTCAGCCCCAGGTCGCTTTGCAGGTTGTGGCTGCACTCGTGCAGCACGGCGCCGAGGGTCCACGGGTTGACCAGCCGGTGGTAGGGCAGCTGGACGAGCGGGAACGGGTTGAGCTGACGGCCCAGCCGGCGCAGCGGGATCCCGCGCCGGAACGTCGCGGGCGAGAAGCCGGTCCGCGCGTAGCAGAACGGCGGCGGCGCGGGCAGCGGCTTGGGCTGCCCCACGCCCAGGTAGGCGGCCTGATAGCAGGAGAGCGCGATCCGGTCGCAGGACAGCAGCCAGTCGGCCAGGACCGACTGCCGCTGGCCGAACAGCTCGAAGTAGAAGTCCCAGATGCGCTCGATGGCCCGGACCCAGTCATGGGCCCGCTCCTTGGCCATGACCAGCGACTGGAGCTGCCTGGTCGTCGGCTGGGCGGCCGCCCTCGCCCCGCTCTCGCGGACCTGGTCGCTGGCCGCGATCAGCTGCCGGCGCAGCCCCAGCAGCAGTTCGTTGACCGCCTGCAGGTGCCCCTCGCTGGGCCCGGCCGCCCCGCGGCCGAACTCCCCGGACCGGAACGGCCGCATGGCGGCCGCGTGCCGGGTGACGCTGACTCCCTGCGAGCGGATCCACGGGCCCCTGACCTCGCCGGCCCGCCGCCGGATCAGGGCCGCCTGCGCCCCGGCGGTACCCGGCTCGACAGTGGGCAGGACCGCTGCCCCCCTCGACGCCACCATGGCCGTCGCACTTCCTAGTACCGATAGGTGCCCGACGGAGGCCGGCTGCCCGACCAGGCCGGCACCGGAACCCAGGCGATGGACAGGCCCGGCGGGTAGCGTCGCCGGCGCTGCTGACCGGGCCGCCGGGCCGGGCGCCCGGTGACGACCTGGCCCGGCACTCCGTAGCGGTAACCAGCTGGCGTCCCGTAGCGATAGCTACCCGGCGGACCGTAGCGGTACGTCCCCGGCGTGCCGTAGCGGACCGGGACGCGGCCGCCCGCCGCGGCCGGGCCGGACACCAGCCCGCGCACGGCCGACCCACTCGGGACGGAAACGGCGCCGGTCCACCACTGCCCGTTGCGGGCGGCCCGGTGATACGTCCGGTCCAGGGCCCGGGCGCGGCGGACCACGTGGTGCCGCGTCCGGGGATCAGCCAGTACGGCCCTGGTCTGCCCGGCCAGGGCCCGCACGGCCCGCCGCGGCGTCACATGATGGCCGCGGGCCACGTCCCTGGCCAGCGCGCGGGTGGTCCGGGCGGCCACCGTCGGCAGCGCGCGGACCAAGGGCTTGGTGGCCGGATGGCGCCGCAGCGCGTGCGCCACCGTGGACAAGCCGCGGACCAGGTGCGGCGTGGACCGGGCGACGAGCGGCGCCGCCTTGCGGGCCAGCCCGGCGGCCAGCGGGACCAGTGCCCCGATGAACGCCTCGGCCTCGGCCTCGCTCTCCGCCTCGGCGGCCGCGTGCCCGAGGTGCTCCATCATCGCGTCCGGGTACACGCGGCTAAGCGGATTGGCCATCCCCTCGGCCTCGCCGGAGAACTCGCCCTCCCACTCGTCCTCGAGCTCGTACTCATCCTCGTACTCGAGTTCCAGCTCGCCCTCGCCGAGCAGCCCGCTGACCAGGCCGCCGAGGTCGAAGTCCTCGCCCTCCAGCTCGTCTTCGAGTTCTTCCTCGAACTCCGGAAGCGCGCTGGATCCGGTGGTGCTCACGCTCATGACGTCGCGTCCTCTCTCGCCGGAGCGGGATCAGCGGTAGCCGTAGGAACGACGGCGCCGGCCACCGTTGTGGTGGGGGTGCCGGTGGTGATGGTGGTGAGACCCGGCGCGGCGCAGCGCGCTCGTCGCCCGCACGTTCCGCTGCAGGGCGGCCGCGGTGCGCCGCGGGCTGCTGAGCGTCCCCCGCGTCTGCCGGCTCATTACCTGGGCCGCCACCCGGCGGTTTACCGGACGCCCGGCGGCCGAGCGCCGGCTGAGGTCGCGGGCCGTGCGCGAGACGATGTACGGCACCGTCCTGACCACCGCTCGTGACTGGCCGTTCCGGCGCAGGACACGGGTCAGCACGCAGGTCGCCCGGACCAGGTAAGGCAGCAGCTGGCGCAGCTCGGCGCGCTCGCGGGCGGACAGCACCGTGACGGTGGCCGCGCCGATCATCGCCTCCGCCTCGGCCTCGGAGCTGGCCCCGGCGGCCACCGCCGCCATCATCTCGGCCAGCGCCTCGGCCTCGGTCATCGAGTGCGCCGCCTCATCCTCGAACTCCGACTCAAGCTCGTCCTCGAACTCGTACTCCGACTCGTCCTCAAACTCGAACTCGGACTCCAGCTCGAACTCGCCCTCCCCCTCGCCGAGGGCGCGGGCCGCCATGTTGCCCAGGGCGCCGCCCAGCGGGCCGCCGAGCGCGGTGCCCACCATGGGCGCGGCCACCTTAGCCAGCTTCTTGAGCAGCGGAGCGTTCCTCTTCACGAAGCGCGCGATGCTCCCGAAGAACTCCTCCGACTCGTCCTCGAACTCGCTCTCACCGAGCAGTCCGCTGATGACGCCGCCGAGGTCGAACGCCTCATCCTCATCCTCGTCCTCATCCTCGAACTCGCTCTCACCGAGCAGCCCGCTGATGACGCCGCCGAGGTCGAATCCCTCACCCTCGTCCTCGTACTCCAACTCACTCTCGAGCTCGTCCTCGTACTCGAACTCGGACTCGGACTCGGTCTCGTGCAGTGGCATGGCCGCCTCCCCTCGCGGGTTCAGACAGCGCCACTTTCCTGCGCCCGGCCGCGCCCGGCCAGTGACACGAACAAGGGGGGCCTGTTCTGGCGCGCCTGCCCGAGCGTCACTCGAATGTGTTACCCCGGCGGCCACAGACAGCCCGCCGCGACCGAATTAGGATCGCGGTGTATCACCGCTGATGAACGCCGCCTCCGTTCCGGTAGTCAGGGTCGGCACGATCCTTTCGGTTTACATGATTACGAAGTGATGCACCGTCGCCTCAGGGGAAGGGCGGTGGCGAGGGTTGTTAAACCTCACTGAGGAAAACGAGCCCGCGACCTCACCGGCGCCCGACTCCGCCACGGGGGCCATCTCGGCGCTGGCCAGGGAACTGGTGAAATCCCTTGACCGGCAGGGCAGCGAAGGCGAGGACGAGGCCGGCGACGGCCAGATCCTGCTCGACGTCGATATCGGCGACATCCGCATCCTGGCCTTGCGCCGGGAAATACCGAGCCCGATCTCGCTATTGAGCCCGCGGGAGCAGGAGATTGCCCGGATGGTGGCGTCCGGGTACCCGAACAAGACCATTGCGTCGGTCCTGGAAATCAGCTCCTGGACCGTCGCGTCTCACCTGCGGCGGATCTTCATGAAGCTCCGCGTCTCGTCCCGGGCCGCGATGGTGACCCGGCTGTCGGGGCTAACGCTCGAGTCAGCGGCCGAAGGCGGCCGGGAGCAGCGCGGCGTGGGCGTCGAGTAGCTCGTCGCACATCGCGACCGCCTGCCTGGTGGTCAGCGTGGCCGCCGTGTTCGGGTCCAGCAGGGCCGCCTGGTAGACGTGATCGCGCGAGCCCTCCAGCGCCGCGCGCACGGTCAGCTCGACCACGTTGAGGAACGTCCGGTTCAGCGCCGCCAGCTGAACGGGCAGCTCGCCCACCGGCACCGGCTCAGGACCGCGCGCCCCGACCAAACAGGGCACCTCCACGCAGGCGGCCGGCGGCAGGCTGGTGATCAGCCCGCCGTTGCGGATGTTGACGTGCAGCTCCCGCTCCTGACCGGTCTCGAGGGAGTGGATGAAGTACGAAGCCAGCTCGCCGGGTGGGTCCAGGTCAAGCGGCGCGTCGCTGTCCAGCTGCTGCTGCAGGTCGGCCAGCTCGCGCAGGTTCTCCTCGGACCGGGCCAGGTAGTCGCCGACGAAGATCTGGAACTCCTTGATCTGGTCGTCGTGGCGCATGAACCAGGGCACGTACTCGGCGGAGTGCTCGCTGGACTCGGTGGGGAAGTAGCCGAAGCGGCGGAAGATCTCCACCCGGACCCGGCGCTGCAGCTCGGGCGAGCCGTCGATGACCTCGGCCAGCCGCGGGTACAGGGACTGGCCGTCCTGCTCGAAGCGCAGCACGAAGGCCTGGTGGTTGAAGCCCGCGGTCAGGAACCGGACCCGCGACGGGTCGGCGCCGACCAGTCCGGTCAGGAAGGCCTGGGTGTCGCGCACGGAGTGGCACAGGCCGTAGACGCGCTGGAAGTCGGTGCCCTCGTAGACCGCCCAGGGCAGCATGGCCATCGGGTTGGAGTAGCTGAGCAGGTACGCGTCGGGGCACTGGTCCGCCATGTCGGCGGCCAGCCCGACGGTAACGGGGATGGTGCGCAGGCCGCGGAAGATGCCGCCGATGCCGATGGTGTCCCCGATGGTCTGCCGCACGCCATACCGGGCCGGGATGGCGAAGTCCAGCTTGGTCGCCTCGTAGCCGCCGACCTGGACCTCGTTGATGACGTAGCGGGCGCCGGCCAGCGCCTCGCGCCGGTCGAGTGAGGTCGTCACCACGGCGTCGGCACCGGACTGCGCGCTGATCCGCCGGGCCAGGCGGTCGGCGTGGGCCAGGCGCTCGGGCGAGATGTCGTGCAGGGCTAGGTGCAGCTGGCCGCGGAACTCGAGGTAGCCGCACAGGTCGGTCACGACGTTGCGGGTGAACTCGATGCTGCCGGCGCCGACGAACGTCACCTGGATCATGGCTCGTCAGTGTTCCAGGATGCGCAGTTACGGGCAAGATCGAGCAGAGACAATCATGTTGATCGTCCAGAAGGTCTTGACATCGCCGTCTTGTCTGATCGATATTGCTTCGAAATCGCGTCGATCAATCATCATTGATCGTCTGCCGCGACCCCCCGATCGGAGGGCCAGGATGGCTAGTCACCGAGCCCGGGTCCGGGTGGCCTGGTCCCTCGTCGCCGCGCTGGCCCTCGCCGTAGCCGGCTGCGGCACGGGCAGCGGAGGCGGCGGGAGCAGCGGGGCGATCCAGATCTGGGAGGGCTACACCGGCGCCGAGGCCAAGGCGTTCGCCCACCTGCTGACCAAGTACCAGCACGAGCACGGCGTGCAGGTGACGAGCCTGTACGTGAACAACGACAACACCCTGCAGAAGGTGCTGACCGCGGTGCGCGGCGGCAGCCCGCCGGACATCGCCTACCTGTACGGGTCCTGGGCGCCGAACGTGGCCCAGATCCCGCAGGTGGTGACCCTGACCAAGGCGGTGCAGAAGCCCGGCGTGAACTGGGATGACTTCTGGGTCGGGGAGCGCGACGTGGCCACCGTGAACGGCCGGGTGATCGGCATACCGGCGCTGGTCGACAACCTCGCGGTGGTCTACAACAAGACGCTGTTCGCCAGGGCCGGGCTGCCCGACCCGAGCCCGGACTGGTCCTGGGCCCAGTTCCAGTCCGACGCGAAAAAGCTGACCAGCCCGGCCATCAAGCAGTTCGGCACGGCCTACGTGACCCCCGGCACCGAGGACACGGTGTGGCACTGGGAGGCGCTGCTGTGGGAGGCCGGCGGCCACCTGCTGACCCCGGACAACAAGCGGGCCGCGTTCGACTCCAAGGCCGGCCTGGCCTCGCTGAACACGCTCAAGACCATGGCGGTCACCGACAAGTCCATGTACCTCGACCCGACCGACTCGGCCTACGCCAACCTGTTCAACTCGGGCCACATCGGGATGCTGGTCACCGGGCCCTGGGACCTGTCGGCGTTCCCGAACGTGCACTACGGCGTGCAGGTCATGCCGTCCTACCCCGGCACCGGCGGCGGGCACCAGACCATCTCCGGGCCCGACAACTGGGTGATCTTCAACAACGGCAGCAGCCGGGTCGCCCAGGCCCAGAAGTTCCTGCTCTGGCTGACCGCCCCGGCCCAGGTCAGGTACTTCTCGCTGCGCACCGGGGACCTGCCCATCCGGCGCTCGGTGGCCGACTCCGCCGGGTTTGACCAGCAGATGGACACGGCGCTGCCGGACGTGAGCGCGTTCATCAACAACCTGAACAACGTCCGCCAGGCCCGGCCGCAGATCCCGCAGTACCCCAAGATCTCCACGATCCTCGGCACCATGATCGTGTCGGTGCTGCTGGGCAAGAGCCAGCCGCAGGCCGCGCTGACCTCCGCCGCCCAGCAGGTCAACCAGGCCCTGGGCGGCTGACGTGGCCGCTGTGCGGGCACCGGCCCCCCCGCGGGCGCGGGCCTCGTCCCGGACGAGGGTCACACCGCGGGCACGGGCCGCCGAGCAGTTCACCGGCTGGGGGTTCGTCACCCCCGGCGTGGCCATCATCCTGCTGTTCGGCGCGGTGCCCATCATCTGGTCGGCGATCATGTCGTTCCAGCGGAACAACCTGCTCTCCGCGCACACGCCGTTCGTGGGCCTGCGCAACTACCGGCAGCTGGTGCACGACCCGGTGGTCGCCTCGGCCATCGGGCACACGCTCACCTACACCGCGCTGTTCGTGCCGGGCACGATGCTGGTCGGGCTGCTGCTGGCCGTGGCCATGAACCGCAAGATCCGCTTCATCTCGGTGTACCGGACCGCCGCCTACGCCACGATGGCGATCTCCACGATCAGCGAGGCGCTGGTCTTCATCTGGCTGTTCGACCCGTCCTACGGGATCGTCAACTACGCGCTGCACCTGGTCGGCATCCCGCAGCAGCAGTTCCTCAACTCCCCGTCCGAGGCGCTGTTCGTCATCGTGATCATGACGATCTGGGGCTGGACCGGATTCGCGGTCGTCATCTACCTGGCCGCGCTCCAGGGCGTGCCGCCGGGCCTAATCGAGGCGGCGGCCATCGACGGCGCCGGGCCGTGGCGCACGTTCCGCCGGGTGACGCTGCCGCTGCTGAGCCCGGCCTCGCTGTTCCTGGCCGTCTGGCTCACGATCAACGCGCTGCAGTTGTTCGACGAGGTCTACCTCAGCACCCAGGGCGGCCCGCTGCACGCCACCACGGTGCTGGTCTATTACCTCTACTACCAGGCGTTCCAGAACTTCGACTTCGGCTACGCCTCGGCCATCGCCTACTTCCTGTTCGTCGTCATCATCGTGATCACCGCGATCCAGTTCCGGGTCGGCCGGCGTTTCACGTACTACCGCTCATGAGCGACGTCGCCATGGTGCGGGCCCGGCCCCGGTTCCGCCTGCCGTTCAGCCCGTGGCACCTGGTGCTGGTGCCGGCCACGATCGTGCTGCTGTTCCCGTTCGTCTGGCTGGTGCTGACCTCGCTCGAGACGTCGGGCGAGGCGCTGCACTTCCCGCCGCTGCTCACCCCGCACGTGCTCAAGTTGTCGAATTACCCGGCGGCCTGGCACAGCGCGCCGTTCGGGCGATTTTTTATTAACAGCACTGTGGTGGCGGTGACCACGGTCCTGAGCAACCTGGTGCTGTGCTCACTGGCCGGGTACGCGTTCGCCCGGCTCCGTTTCCTGGGTCGCGGACTGCTGTTCGCCACGATCATGGCCACGCTCATGGTGCCGTTCCAGGTCACCATGATCCCGCAGTTCATCATCACCAAGTGGCTCGGCGTCAATGTCCTGGCCGGGGTGGGCATCAACCACATCGGCGCGCTCATCCTGCCCAACGCGGCGACCGCGTTCGGCGTGTTCTTCCTGCGCCAGTTCTTCCGCACCCTGCCGCTGGAGTACGAGGAGTCGGCCCGGGTGGACGGGGCTAGCCGGCTCAGGGTGCTGTGGCGGATCGTGCTGCCGCTGTCGGCCCCGGCCCTGGCCACGCTGGCCGCGCTGACCTTCCTGGACTCGTGGAACTCGTTCCTGTGGCCGCTCATCGCGGTCGACTCCACCAACCAGATGACGCTCCCGCTGGGGCTGGCCACGTTCCAGGGCGCGCACTCCACCGAGTGGCCGTTGCTGATGGCCGGCAACGTGATGAGCCTGACTCCGATGCTGGTGATCTTCTTCGTGGCCCAGCGCTACTTCGTCCGGTCGGTCGCCGCGACTGGCCTGGCTGGAACCTGATTGCACGGGAGGAATCGAGTGGCAGAACCGATAGGCAGCCGCACCGCGGCGGAGGTGGCCTCGCAGCCGGCCTGCTGGCGGCAGGCGGCGGCGCTGGCCGCGGACGTGGCCGGGCTGCTGCCGGCGCCCGGCGAGCGGGTGGCGGTGGCCGGGTGCGGGACGTCGTGGTTCATCGGCCAGGCCTACGCGGCGGCCAGGGAGGCCGCGGGCCAGGGCGAGACGGACGCCTTCGCGGCCTCGGAGCTGCCAGCCGGCCGGCACTACGACCGGCTGCTGGTGCTGTCCCGGTCGGGCACCACCACCGAGATCCTCCGGCTGCTTGACGAGCAGGCGGGCCGGGTGCCCACGGTGGCGATCACCGCGGTGCCTGGCACCCCGGTGGCGGCGGGCTCGGACGCGGTCATCGTCCTGGACTTCGCCGACGAGGAGTCGGTGGTGCAGACCCGGTTCGCCACCTCCGAGCTGGCCCTGCTGCGCACCCACCTGGGCCAGGACATGGGTCCGGTGGCCGGCGCGGCGGAGCGGATCCTGGCCGAGCCGCTGCCCGCGGCGGCGCTGGCCGCCCGCCAGCTCACCTTCCTGGGCACGGGCTGGAGCTACGGGCTGGCCAGCGAGGCCGCGCTCAAGCTGCGCGAGGCGGCCGGGATGTGGACCGAGTCCTACCCGGCCATGGAGTACCGGCACGGGCCGGTGGCGGTGACCGGGGCGGGCAGCGTGGTCTGGGTGCTCGGGCCCGCGCCGGCCGGGCTGGCCGACGAGGTGGCGGCGGCCGGGGGCACGATCTGGGCGAGCCAGGCCGACCCCATGGCCGAGCTGGTCCGGGTGCACCGGCTGGCGGTGGCCCTGGCCGCCGAGCGCGGGCTGGATCCCGACCGGCCGCGGAACCTGACCCGCTCGGTCATCCTGCTCCCCCGCTGACGTGCCCGGCACAGTGATCACGGTTACCTGCCTGAACCCGGCGCTGGACATCACCTACGAGGTGGACGGCGTGGACTGGTCGGGGGTCAACCGGCCGGGCCAGGTCCGGGTCCGCCCCGGCGGCAAGGGCCTGAACGTGGCCCGGACGCTGCTGGCCCTCGGGGCGCAGACCCGGGTGCTTGGCCTGGCCGGCGGGGCCACCGGGGCCGACGTCACCACGGCCCTGGCCGGGCTGGGGGTGCCGGCCACGTTCACCCCGGCCGGCGGCGAGACCCGGCGCACGTTCGCGGTGGTGGACACCGGCCGCGGGCACACGGCCCTGTTCAACGAACCAGGACCCGAGGTGACGGCGGACGAGTACGCCACCTTTGTTGCGGCGTATGAAAAGGCACTGGCCGACAGCGCGGCGGTGGTGCTGAGCGGCAGCCTGCCCCGCGGCTTGCCGGCCGGCGCCTACGCCGGGCTGGTCGCGGCGGCGGCCGCGGCCGGGGTCCCGGCCGTGCTGGACACCCATGGAGTGGCGCTGGCGCAGGGCGCCGCGGCCGGCCCGGCCATCGTCAAGCCCAACCTGGCCGAGCTGGAGGCGCTGGCCGGGCGGGTGCTGGGCGGTGCGGACGGGCCGGACCTGCGCGCGGTGTCGGCCGCGGCCGAGGAACTGCGGGCGGCCGGGCCGGAGGCGGTGGTGGCGTCGCTCGGGCCCGGCGGGCTGCTGGCGATCACGGGCCAGGGCGCCTGGCGGGCGGTGCCGCCGGGCGAGGTGGCGGGCAACCCGACCGGGGCGGGCGACGCGGTGACGGCGGGCCTGGCGCACGGGCTGCTCCTGGGCCGGCCCTGGCCCGAGCGGCTGCGGCACGCGGTGGCGCTGGGCACGGCGGCGGTGGCGTCACCGGTGGCGGGCGAGTTCAGCCTGGCCGACTACGCCCGGATGCTGACCGAGGTCACGGTGGAGGCGAGCCAGTGAGCACGGCGGGAATGGGCGAGATCGTCGGGCCGGCTTACGCGGCCGGGCGCGGGGTGGGCGCGTTCAACGTGGTCGGCATCGAGCATGCCGAGGCGATCGTGGCCGGGGCCGAGGCGGCCGGGACGCCAGTGGTGGTGGCGGTCAGCGAGAACTGCGTCCGCTACCACGGGGCGCTGGGCCCGATCGGCGCGGCCTGCGCCCGCATCGCGGCCGCGGCCGCCGTGCCGGTGGCGCTGCACCTGGACCACGTCACCGAGGAGGAGCTGGTCCGGGAGGCCGCGGAGCTGGGCTTCGGGTCGGTCATGTTCGATGCCTCGGTGCTGCCCTACGCGCAGAACGTGGCCGCGACGGCCGCGGTGTCCCGGTGGTGCCACGACCAGGGCCTCTGGATGGAGGCGGAGCTGGGCGAGATCGGGGGTAAGAACGGGGTGCACGCGCCGGAGGCGCGCACCGACCCGGACGAGGCGGCCGCCTACGTGGCGGCGACCGGGACCGATGCGCTGGCGGTGGCGGTGGGCAGCTCGCATGCCATGCTGACCCGCGACGCCGTGCTGGACCTGGACCTGATCACCCGGATCCGGCAGCGGCTGGCCGTGCCGCTGGTGCTGCACGGCTCGTCGGGGATCCCCGACGACACGCTGGCCGCGGCGGTGCGCGCGGGCATGACCAAGATCAACATTGCCACGCAGCTGAATAAGGTGTTCACCGCGGCCGTGCGCGGCCGGCTGGCCGCCGACCCGGCGCTGGTCGACCCGCGCAAGTACGAGCGGCCGGGCCGCGACGCCATCGCGGCCGAGGTGGCGCGGCTGCTCAAAGTGATCGGAGCGGCGGACTGAGGTGACTGTGTCGCATGACGTGGTGATCCTGGGCGACTGCAACCCCGACGTGCTGGTGGTCGGCGGCGACGTGACGCCGGCCTTCGGCCAGGAGGAGAAGCTGGTCGGCAGCGTGTCGCTGGTCATCGGCGGCTCGGCGGCGATCACCGCGGTGGCGGCGGCCCGGCTCGGGCTCAGCGTGGCGCTGGTGGCCGTGGTCGGGGCCGACCCGGCCGGGGACTTCATGCTGGCCCAGCTGGCCAGGGAGGGCGTGGACACCGCGGCCATCACGGTGCGCGAGGACCAGCCGACCGGGATGACGGTGGCCCTGTCGCGGGGCGCGGACCGGGCCATCCTGACCGCGCTGGGCACGATCGGATCCCTGGCCGCGCCGGACGTTCCTGTGGCCCTGCTGACCGCGGCCCGGCACGTGCACGTCAGCTCGTACTTCCTGGTGGAGCGCACGCTGGGTCCGGGACTGGCCGGGCTGTTCGCGGCGGCCAGGGCGGCGGGCGCGGTGACGTCGCTGGACACGAACTGGGATCCGGCTGGGGGGTGGGGCGGCGCGCAGCTGCGGGAGGTGCTGGCGGAGACCAGCCTGCTGC
>Ga0102924_1003552_pt1 | contig 16321 bp, 14 predicted proteins | sample PaiPotPPM11metaG_FD_80116 | JGI IMG/M metagenome (GOLD analysis project Ga0102924, IMG submission 80116) | Iron sulfur acid spring bacterial and archeal communities from Banff, Canada, to study Microbial Dark Matter (Phase II) - Paint Pots PPM... ... | reverse complement strand
GGGTGGGGGTCAAGGCGGCGTCATGAAATTCGGCCCGGTGGCACCCGGCGACGCGCTTGGCGCGACGGCGGTGCACACCATCCGGCAGGGCACGCTGGTGCTCAAAAAGGGCACCGTAATTGGCCCAGCCGAAGTCGCGGCCCTCGACGCAGCAGGCATCAAACAGGTCGTGGTGGCGCAGCTCGAACCGGGCGATGTCTCCGAGGACGCAGCGGCGGCGGACATTGCCAAGAAAGTCGCCGGCGCGGGCGTGCATGTCGACCGCGCCTTCACCGGCCGCGCCAACCTGTTCGCGCAAACCGCGGGCGTTCTGGTCGTCGACAAGGACGCCATCGACCGGCTCAATCGCGTCGACGAAGCGATCACGTTCGCGACGCTGCCGGCCTACAAGCCCGTCGTCGCCGGCGAGATGATCGCGACGGTGAAGATCATTCCGTTTGCGGTTGCCAAGGCCGCCCGCGACGCGGCGCTGGCGGGCGTCGATAAGCCGCTGTTGCGCGTGGCGCCCTATCGCATCCGCAAAGTTGGCGTGGTGTCCACACTGCTGCCGGGGCTGGCGCCCAAGGTGATCGAGAAAACGCTCAAGATCACCACCGAGCGGCTGGCGCCGGCCGGCGCCACGATCATCGCCGAGCGGCGCGTGCCGCACGAGCGCGCGGCGCTGGCGCGGGCGCTTGACGAGGTGCTCAAGGCGGGCGCCGAGCTTGTCATCGTGTTTGGCGCCTCCGCGATCGCCGACCGGCGCGATGTGATCCCGGGCGCGCTGGAAGCGATCGGCGGCCACATCGAGCATTTCGGCATGCCGGTCGATCCCGGCAATCTGCTGATGATCGGCGACGCGGCGGGCCGCCCCGTGCTCGGCGCGCCAGGCTGCGCGCGCAGCCCCAAGGAGAACGGCTTTGACTGGGTGCTGATGCGGCTTCTGGCCGGGCTGCCGGTGCCGCGCGAGGACATCACCGGTCTCGGCGTTGGCGGCTTGCTCATGGAGATCGTGACCCGCCCGCAGCCGCGCACCGAGCCTGCGCCGGAAAAGGGCCGCAACATCGCAGCCGTCGTGCTCGGCGCCGGCCGATCGAGCCGCATGGGGGGGCCGAACAAGCTTTTGGCGGAGATCGGCGGCCGGCCGCTCGTTCGCATCGTCGTCGAGCAAGTGCTCGCCTCGCGGGCGCGGCCCGTGATCGTCGTCACCGGGCACCAGCGCGAGCGCCTTGAGGCGGCGCTCGCCGGCCTGCCGGTCAAATTCGTGCACAATCCGCATTTTGCCGATGGCCTTGGCACTTCGCTCAAAGCCGGCATCGCCGCGCTGCCGGCGGAGGCTGACGGCGTCATCGTCTGTCTCGGCGACATGCCCCAGGTCGATTCAGCCCTGATCGATCGCCTCATTGGCGCGTTTGATCCGGCCAATGGCGCGCTGGTCGTGGTGCCGACCATCGACGGCAAGCGCGGCAACCCGGTGGTTTGGTCCCGCCGCTTTTTCGGCGACCTCATGGCGGTCGAGGGCGATGTCGGGGCGCGCTACCTGATCGGCCGCTATACCGAGGCGGTGGCCGAGGTACCGCTCACCGGGACGGCCGCGCTGACCGACGTCGACACGCCGGAAGCGCTGGAAGCGGTCAAGGCCGAGCTGGAAAGGACGTAAGAGGAAACCAGATCGTCATCGCCGGGCTAGTCCCGGCGATCTCGCTTAGGCGGCCGCTGCCGTGACTACTTATCGGGATGGCCGGGACAAGCCCGGCCATGACGATCTTAGGGTGATTCACCATCTCGAAACCCTTGGCAGTTAGCCTGAGCCCGTTTCTCAGGGGAAGGGCTTTCATGTTTGGTCTTCGGCGTAATGCCGCGCTCAGCGTTGCAGCGGCGGGTTTGGTAGTAGCCATGATCGGCGCCGCCGAAGCGGCCGGCGCGATGGCGGTCGGCGCCTGCGGCGCCTACGGCTACGGCTTCGACTTTCACAAAGCTGCGGATGCCCGCACCGCGGCGATGAGCAAATGCGCCGGCGGCAGCTGCAAGATCGTCGGCGATATGCGGCGCGGCTGCGCCGCCATGGCGATCGACGTCAAGAACCCGTGCGGCTCGTTCGGCTGGGCGATCAACTCGCACCTCGGCAAGGCCGAAAATGCCTCCCTGCGGCGTTGCCACGAGTTCGGCGGCCACGAATGCGTGGTCCGCGCCTGGGCCTGCGACGAGAAGGGCTAAACTTCTGGCCTCGCTTTTGCTTCCACCTGTGCGCTCCGCGCTTCGGTGGACTCAAATCCACTGTAGCTCGCATCGCGAGCGGAGGCGGGTCGCTCAATCCGGCCTATTTGGCGGGACCAATTTGCGCCAGTATCGGCGCCCACTGCGCTTGCTGTTTGTGAATGAAAGCCAGAGTTTCTTCCGGCGACATTGGCGTGTCGGTACGGCCGAGCTTGGCTAGCCGCTGCTGCACGTCCGGATCGGCCAGCGCCCTGTTGAGACCGGCATTGGCCTTGCGCACGATGCGGGCGCCATTCCGATGGCTGGCAGCACGAAGAGCAATGCTGCGATGAACCAGCGGCGTGCTGTGTGCATATTCGATCTTGATGTGATCACGATGGACGATGCTTGCTATGGCTTCCTATGGCTTTTTGGCGAAGCGGAAATCGCAATGCGTGGCGCCTTGCATCACGGTTTGCGTGCGCGTGAGCTGCAAATCCGGATTGAAGCCGTCGATCATGGCGTGGTCGCGATTGCAATGGACGAGGTAACCCAACTCGGGCAGCCCGAGTTCCTTGTAGAATTCGGCGTAACGGCAGCGCGTAACGTTGAAGTCGAGGCGGTCGTCACCTGAGGCGACGATGTCGATCTCCAGGCTGCCGCTGCCCGCCCAGACTTTCTCAGCGACGGTCTTGAGCGCACCGAAATCGCGTCCATAGACCGCGCTCCAGCGCGCACCATCCTCGACGGCGAGGCGGCGAATGGTCGCAACGACCAGTTCGCGCGTCGCGGTATCGCCGAATTTCTCACGGCACGCCTCGATGAACGGGATCAGCACGCGGCTTTCGATTTTGCGCCGCTGCAGGTGACTGATCTCAACCTCGTCCGCCGGATCGGGCATCGCTCTCGTCTGCTGCGGGGAAGGGCGTTCCTTGCTGGAGATTAGCAGACTTTCCCGGCCAATGCCCCTTGAATATGACTGACCAGTCAGTCATAATAGCGCCATGCCACGAACCGCCAAGCTGACATCGAAGAAACCCGTCGGCAGAACCGCCGGCCGGACCGGCAGCATCGCCGCATCCCGGGACAGCGCGCGAGCGGCCAAGGCCGCAGCCCGTCGCGAGGCCATCCTCGACGCGGCGCTCGATGAATTCTCGGCCCGCGGTTTTGCCGCGGCGCGGCTCGATGACGTCGCCAAGCGCGCCGGCGTCGCCAAGGGCACGATCTATCTGCACTTTGCGGACAAGGAGAGCCTGTTTCAGGAACTGATCCGCGCCAAGATGGGTCCGGTGGTCGGCACGCTTGAAACCGCGTTCGCCACCGAACTGCCGCTGCGCGTCATCGTCGAACAGGCGATCGAGATTTTCGTGCGCGAAGTCTACGGTACCCATCGCAAGCAGGTCATGCGGCTGATCATCAGCGAGGGGCCGCGGTTTCCGGCGATCGCCGAATTCTACTATCGCGAAGTGCTGTCGCGTGTGCTCAAGGCGGCGCGCGGCTTGATGCGGCGCGCGCGAGAGCGCGGCGAGCTCGCCGACGACACGCTGATCCGTTTTCCGCAATTGCTCGGCGCGCCGGGCGTCATCGCCATTGTCTGGAGCGGATTGTTCGACCGCTTCGAGCCGCTCGATGTGCGCGCGATGATGCGCGCGCATTTCAATAATCTGTTCGGCGCGGGGAGGCCGGTATGAAGACGCGCTACCTTGCCGCGGCCGCTTGCCTCTTCGCGCTCGGCCTTGCCGCGTGCAACAAAGCCAACAGCCCCTATCAGGGCTGGATCGAGGCCGACCTCATTTTCGTTGCGCCCGACGCTGTCGGCCGCGTGCAGACGCTGAATGTCAAAGAGGGTGACGCAGTCAAAACCGGCGAACCGATCTTCACGGTTGACGACGATCTGCAGCAAGCCGATTTTGCCCAGGTCAAGGCTTCGTTCGTCAATGCGCAGCAAACCTTCGATCGCGCCCAGCAGCTCGCCAAGACCGGCGCCGGCACGCAGAAGGATCTCGATGCCGCAACGGCGACGCTACGCGACGCCCAGGCGCGGCTAAACTCCGCGCAGACGCGGCTGACGCGGCGCCAGGTTTTCAGTCCAGTCGACGGCACGGTGCAGGAGGTCTACTACCGTCCCGGCGAAATGGTTCCGGCCGGCCGGCCGGTGGTGTCCTTGCTGCCGCCCGGCAACATCAAAGTGCGCTTCTATGTGCCGGAGACGGCGCTGCAGAAAGTTGCCTATGGCGACGCGATCAAGATCGGCTGCGACGGCTGCGCCAGCGATCTCACCGCGCGCGTGAAATTCATCGCCAAGACATCCGAGTTCACGCCGCCGGTGATCTACAGCATCGAGGAACGCTCGAAGCTGGTTTATCTCGTCGAGGCGTGGCCGGAAAAGCCCGATGCATTGCGCGTCGGCCAGCCGGTTGACGTGTCGCTGTTGCCGCAGCCGGCTCAGGCGGCGGCGCCGCAGGCGTCGCGATGAGTATGGCGCCCGAAGTAACGCCGGACGTCGTCATCGATGTGCACGGCCTGACCAAATCGTTCGGCGGCCGCACCGTCGTGCGCGACCTGTCGATGCAGGTCAAGCGCGGCACAATTTTTGGCTTTCTTGGTCCAAACGGCTCCGGCAAGACCACGACCATCCGCATGCTGTGCGGGCTGCTCACCCCCGACCAGGGCAGCGGCACCTGTCTGGGCTACGACATCCGCAGCGAGGCGGGCAAGATCAAGCTGCAGGTCGGCTACATGACGCAACGCTTCAGCCTCTATGAAGACCTTTCGGTGCGCGAGAATCTTGAATTCGTTGCGCGCATCTACGGCCTGCCGCGGCCTGCCGCCGCGGCAAAAGCGATGGTCGAGCGGCTCGGCCTGCAAGGCCGCGAGGAACAAGTCGCGGGAAAGCTTTCCGGCGGCTGGAAGCAGCGGCTCGCGCTTGGCGCCTGCACCTTGCCGAACCCGAAGCTGCTGTTGCTCGACGAGCCGACCGCCGGCGTCGATCCCAAGGCGCGGCGCGACTTTTGGGGCCAGATTCATGCGCTCGCCGCCGAAGGCCTGACGGTGCTGGTCTCCACCCACTACATGGACGAGGCCGAGCGCTGCCACGAGATCGCTTACATCGCCTTCGGCGAAGTGCTCACGCGCGGCACGGTCAACGAGGTGATTGCGAACTCGCACCTGACGACATTTACGGTGAGCGCGACGAACGGCGAAAATCTCGTCAGCCTCGCCGCCGAGCTCAAGGATCGGCCGGGCGTCGAGATGGTGGCGCCGTTTGGCACCAGTTTGCACGTTTCCGGCCGCGATGGCGCGGCGCTGGAAACAGCGATTGCGCCATACCGCAACCGCCCCGAGCTCGATTGGGAGCACGCCTCGCCGTCGCTTGAGGACGTCTTCATCGATCTCATGGGTCACGCCAAGGACAACTTCCAATGAGCGCGCTTGCGAGCCTTGCCGCGGCCATCGGCGCGGACGGTTTCTGGCGGCGCACCAGCGCCATGCTGCTAAAGGAATTCCTGCAACTGCGCCGCGACCGGATCACGTTCGCCACGATGATTACCATCCCGCTGTTGCAGCTGGTGCTGTTCGGCTATGCGATCAACACCACGCCGCGCAATCTGCCGACCGCGGTGCTGCTCCAGGAATCGAGCGACGTCGGCCGCTCCATTCTCGCCGCCATCCAAAACACCAAGTTCTTCGCCGTCACCGGGCAATTGCATAGCGATGCCGACCTCGATCAGGCGCTGGCCTCGGGCCGGGTGCTGTTCGCGGTGGAAATCCCGGCGGGCTTCGAGCGTGCGCTGCGCCGCGGCGACAAGCCAGCTTTGCTCGTCGCCGCCGATGCGACCGATCCGGTGGCGACCGGCACGGCGGTTGCGGCATTGTCGCAGCTTGTCGATACCGCGCTGGCCAACGACCACGGACTTCCCGATGCCGGCCAGCCGTTGTTCGAAATCCGCACCCACCAGCGCTACAACCCGGCGGCGGTGACGGCGCTCAATATCGTGCCGGGCCTGCTCGGCACCATCCTGACGCTGACCATGCTGATCTTCACCGCATTGTCGGTCACGCGCGAGATCGAGCGCGGCACCATGGAGAGCTTGCTTGCCATGCCGATCACGCCGCTCGAGATCATGCTCGGCAAGATCGCGCCCTATGTGCTGGTCGGCTTCCTGCAGGCGACGCTGATCCTCGGCGCCGGCGTGGTGATGTTCGGCGTGCCGATCGTCGGCAACTTGGGCCTGCTCGCCGCGCTGACGACGCTGTTCATCGCCACCAATCTGTCATTTGGCTACACCTTCTCGACGCTGGCGCAGAACCAGCTCCAGGCGGTACAGATGTCGATGATGTTTTTCCTGCCGAACATGCTGCTGTCGGGCTTTATCTTTCCGTTTCTCGGCATGCCGACCTGGGCGCGGTGGGTCGGCGAGTGGCTGCCGCTGACGCATTTCATCCGCATCGCGCGGTCAATCATGCTCAAGGGCTCGACGCTCACCCAACTGCAATACGATACGCTTGCGCTTGCCGGACTGATGGCGGTCGCCATGACGATTGCGGTGACCCGCTTCCGCCGCACGCTCGACTAGAATTTTGCTGGAGCATGATCTTTTCGGAAAACCGGATACCATCCCCGGATCAAGTCCGGGGACAGGCCTTTTCCGGATCATGCTCGGTTGAAGCAGCCACGAAAATCTGTATATAAGAATCGTTGTTCGACCGATGGGGATGGGGTTCCCCAAAACCGCTCGCCAGAGCTGATGACCCCTGCCGCACCACGATTGCGGTGGGGTCCTTTCGCGACCCGCCGCAGCGCGGGTTTTTTTGTGCCGCCCGCGGCACAACTGAAAGGACGCCGTGATGGACAATGTCTGGTTTCAGTCGGCGCTGTGGATCGCGCTGGCGTTCGCCGCCGCGATGGGGTCGCTCTGGATAACGATCTCGGCGGCGCTGTTCGAGATTGTGGTCGGCGCCATCGCCGGCAATACCATCGGGCTGCCGCTGACGCCGTGGATCAATTACATCGCCGGCGTCGGCGCGGTGGTGCTGACGTTCCTCGCCGGCACCGACATCGATCCTCATGTCGTGAAGCGGAATTTCGGATCGAGCGTCACGATCGGGCTGATGGGCTTCTTCGCGCCTTATCTCGGCTGCCTGCTGCTGGCGCGTTACGGGCTTGGCTGGCCGTGGCCGCAGGCGCAGATCGCCGGCATTTCGCTGTCCACGACGTCGGTCGCCGTCGTCTATGCCGTGATGGTCGAGACCGGCTACAACCGCACCGAGCTCGGCAAGATCATCCTGGCGGCGTGTTTCATCAACGACATCGGCACGGTGCTGGCGCTCGGGCTGATCTTTGCCAACTACAACCTCTATCTGCTGCTGTTTGCCGTCGCCACGGTTGTCGCGGTTGCGGTGCTGCCGTGGATCGTTCCTTGGCTGTTCAAGAAAATCGGCGGGCGGGCGAGCGAGCCGGAGATAAAATTTCTTTTCCTGGTGCTGTTTGCCCTTGGCGGTCTGGCAAACCTGGGAAAAAGCGAAGCCGTGTTGCCGGCCTATCTGGTCGGCATGGCGCTGGCGCCGTTCTTCATGGGCCAGCGCGAGCTTCAGCTTCGCCTGCGCGCCATCTGCTTTGCGTTCCTCACCCCGTTTTACTTTCTCAAGGCCGGCTCGCTGATCCAATGGAATGCGCTGATGGCCGGCCTCGGCCTGATCGGACTTTTCCTGGCGATGAAGATGGTCACAAAATTCGTCGGCATTCTGCCGCTGACGCGATATTTTAAGTTCATTCCGCGCGAGGGCATGTACACGACCTTGATGATGTCGACCGGCCTGACCTTCGGCTCGATCTCGGCGCTGTTCGGCCTGACCAACCACATCATCGATCAAGCGCAATATACGGTTCTCTTGACCGTAGTGATCGGCAGCGCCGTGGTGCCCACGCTGATCGCGCAGATCTGGTTCCAGCCGAAGTTCGAGCCGCTGGAGGAGGATGCCTAAGCGGTCGAAAAACTTGCCGCCAGCAGGAAGTCAATGAGCCTAGCGGGCGAAGGCAAGGTGCCCGGTGCCGGGGACGTGAATGCCCATTTCGATATAAGAGCATTTTGCCTCCGGATGGCTGCAAACCTCCGCGCTGACGACTTTCCATTCGTCGAGCGTGAACATTTTCAATCCTAGTTCATCGTATTTCACAGCGTAATAGCCATTCGAATTGACGACGACCGCATGACGGAATTTCGCGTTGTCGCTGTTGAGCAAGTCCTGTGCCAGCACTCCAACATACGTGGTCGTCGGATCAGACCGGAATTTAAACGAATAAAGCATCAGTCCATTCGGAAGTCTGGCGACCGGCTTGATTTCAGTTTTGAGCCGGGCATCCGAGTTGACCGCCACATTTAGCGAAGACGAATCCGAATTACTTTTCCCGGAATGTACAATAGACGCAATAATAAACACCGCAACCGCGCCGCCAATTATCAAAAACGCTGCTTCCCTCTCCTGTTGCGTACATGCCCCGAGCCCGCCACCCGCCGGGATGGCGAGGACACATGCTGCAATTTGCAAAAATTTTCGGAAGGTCATGACACTACCCCAAAACGCCCAAGCAGCTGCGATGCTAAACAATGGCGGCACTCCCGCCTATGGCATTTGAGCAACAGTGCATAGAATTTTGATTACCCGGCCGGAGCTGGTGCACGCCGCTGCGGCGCTACAGGCCGTCGGAATTAGCTCGACAAAATCTGGCGACCGGGAGGGACCGAACTTTTAGTAGCGCGCGGCGAAGCCGACGCGCAGGTAAGGGCCGATGCGATGGTCGGACGTCAGCGCAAAACCGCTGCCCGCCGACCATTCGAAGGCGTCGATCCGCAGCGCGGTAATGTGCGCGCCTAACTGATACTCTGCGAAATTACCGCACCAGATTTCCTGGTTTTCGGGGCCGACGAACATCCGATCCAGAAATCGCACGCCGGCCGCCACCCGCAGCGATCCGGTCGGCCCGATCGATGAGATCGTGCCGTTGAACACGGCCATGGTGGAAGGCGTCGGCTGATACCAGACTTCGGTGGCGAACTGTCCGCCAACGTAAAGCCCGTGCAGGTGCGCGCCGGGATCGTTCGGCCTGAGCCGATAATTCTGCACGACGGGCCCGGCGTACACGCTGACGATGAGGCCTGTGCCCGTGAACTTCCACCCCGGCAGCACGGCTGCCGACATCGTCGTGCCTTTGACGTCAGCGTTCAGCGCGCCAGACCTATAGGTGTAGCCGCCGCCGCTAAGCAGCGTTTTGAAAATGAAGCCGCTCGTGTCCAAGCCCGCCGGCGACCACACCGCGCCGCCGTAGAGGAACGCGCCGTAGCGCCAAAGATCAGTGCCGCCGAAAAACAGAAAAGAGGGATCGTTGGGCCCGACAGCTTCTGCCGGGTCCACCGCGATACAAACAGCCCCCATTGCGACGGCGATGGCCGTCGCGATGACACGTTTCAACCGAAACACGAGGCAGCCCCCGCCCCGAAAAAGTCCCTAGAACACTGTCAAAACTAGCGAGATATTTTTGCGTGGTCGAGCGTTATCACGACACGAACCGGCTGTGGTCAGCGCGGACCTCGGTGCGGACCGGCTGGACGCCGATCTGCCTTGCAAGATTACGGTATGTCGAGGTGCCCCCGCGCGCTATACGTCTGCACCATTGACCAAGGACCATTCGATGACCGCTGAAGTTTCGCCGTCCGCTCGCCTGGCGCCCGGGAATGCCTCCGACCTCTCAGACCGGCGGCTGGCGATCGGCTTCATGAATTGGGCGCATGCGCTCGATCATTTCGTGATCCTGATCTACCCGACGGTGGTCATCGAGCTTCAGGTGGCCTACGGCCAGACTTATGCGTCGCTCATCGCGCTTTCGACCGCGTCGTTCATCGCCTTCGGCTTGTTCTCGCTACCCGCGGGCTGGCTCGGCGACCGCTGGAGCCGCCGCGACATGATGGTCGCCTTCTATATCGGCTGCGGCGTCTCGTTGGTCGCGGCGGCGTTCGCGCCATCGCTCATGATGCTTGGCGTCGCGCTGTTTGCGCTCGGCACGTTTGCCGCGATCTATCACCCGGTCGGTACCGCTGTGATCCTCGACAACGCCGCCCAGCGCGGCCGCACCATGGCGTTTAACGGGGTGTGCGGCAATATCGGCGTGGCGCTGGCGGCCGGCATCACCGCGGCGCTGACGGCGGCGTTTTCCTGGCGCGGCGCGTTCCTGGTACCCGGCTTGATCTGCATTGCGACCGGCGCGATCTATCTCTGGCTCGTTCCCAACGAAGCGCGCCACGCCGCCATGCGCGGCGCCACGGCCGATGTCGTGCTGTCGGCGCCCGTCGCGGCGATGATCTTCGGCCTGTTTGTCGTGGTCGCGCTCAGCGCCGGCCTCGTCTTCAATACGATTTCGATCTCGTTGCCCAAGATCGTCGATGAACGCATCGGCAACGGCATTTCGCTGCTCGCCGTCGGCGGCTTGACGACCGCGGTGTTCTTGTGCGGGGCGGTTGCGCAGATTACGGTCGGCCGGCTGGTCGAACGCTTTCCGCTGCACATCCTGTTCGCCATCAGCGCCGTCATGCAGTTCAGCGGCGTAATGTGGGCGGCCTATGCCAGCGGGCCAAGCCTTCTGTTCGCGCTCGCATTCACGATGGCGGCGATCTACGGCCAGATCACGCTCAACGATCTGGTCATTGCGCGCTACACCGCCGGCGCCTGGCGCGGCCGGGTCTATGCGGTGCGCTATTTTCTGACTTTCATGGTATCCGGCGTCGCGGTGTCGATGATCGCGTTGCTGTACGGCCGCGGCGGCTTCAACCTGGTGCTCGGCGCCACCGCCGTCATCGCGCTGGGCTTCCTCGTCGCAGTGCTGCTGATCGCGCTGATCGCCAACGGCGTCGAGAAGGCGCGGGTGGTTCAGCCGGCAGAGTAACTTTTACCCGTCATCCTATTGGGCCTTGGCGGCGAACAATTCCAGCACCGGGCGCCATTGCGCTTGCTGTGCGTTGACGAAGGCGTTGACCTCCGGCGGTGACATTGCACTGACGAAGGCGCCGCGTTGCGCGAACTGGCTGGCAAGGTCCTGTTGGCCGAGGACCTTGTTGAGGTTTTCGTTGAACTTCCGAATTGCAGTCGCGGGCGTCCCGAGCGGCGCCACGACGCCTTGCCAGCCGCCGGCCGTGAAACCCGGCAACGTTTCCGCCACGGTCGGCACGTCAGCGAAACCGGGCAGGCGATGCGCCGATGCGACCGCCAGCACGTTCAGGGTGTGCGCCTGGATCCCGCCGGCGAGGCCGGAATAGCCCTCGATGATCAGCGGCACGCGGCCGCCGATGACGTCGGTTAACGCCGCTGCGGGGCCGCCGGTGTAAGGCACGACCTGCAATTTGATTCCGGCGCGGCTTTCCAGGAGCAGGCCGGTTAGGTGCGTTATTCGTCCGATCCCGGTCGCCGCAAAGGAGAGTTCGCCGGGATGCTGTTTGGCACGAGCGATCAAGTCTGGCAGCGTTTTGATGCCGGATGCCGGGCTCGCGCAAATAAACATGGGCTGGTCAATCAGCGAGCCGACGGCGAGAAAATCGCGCGGCAGGATAAGCGGAAGATTTTCCGCCTTGCCGGGCACGGCGATAAAGAGCGAAATCGCCGGCGCGAACAGCGTATAGCCGTCAGGGATCGCTTGCGCTGCGGCGTGGGCGGCAACCGCCCCGCTGGCACCGGGTTGATCGACCGGCACGATCTGCTGGCCCCACAGACTGCCAAGCCGATCCATCACCATCCGGAATGTGACGTCGACGGAACTGCCGGGCGGGGAATCGGAAATGATCCGCACCGGTCTGTTTGGATAATCGTCCGCTTGCGCCGGAGCTGCGGCGGCGGGCGCCAGCGCCAGCAGACCTAGCGCCAAGATCTTGCACGTCATGACCTTGAACGGTGTTGCCATGTTTTCCTCCAATGCCGGACAGCGCTTTGCAAAGCATCGCTGTTCGCAAAACGTATCCCAAGTGCATCTTGCGCGGAAGACGCGCGTGGTGCAGCCGGCGGAATGAATTCCGGTTTGTAGGGGCGGGTTTCAAACCCGCCCCTTGTCATGGATGCCGCGCGGCGAGCGCCATGCCGATCATCGCCGTGCCGCCGAACACCATATTGATGCCGACCAGGAGGCCGAGCGCCCAGGCCGCCGTTCCCGGCAGTCCGGCGAAGATGATGCCGGCGAGAATGAGATCGACAACGCCGCTCGCCAGCATCCAGCCCCAGCGGGTTGAAAGCTGATTGCGGTGATCGATGGCGTACATGATCGTGACGACGCCTTCGACCATGAAGAAGGCGATCATCACGAAGGTGAGCGATAGCGTTCCCGAAAGCGGCCAGCGCAACAACACTAGCCCGGCCGCGATGGCGACGACCGCCGAAAGCAGCGACCACCAGAAACCGGGCGCATTGCGCATCCAGAACGTCGTAATGAGGCCGACGATGCCGCTGAACAAAAACAGCCAGCCGATGACGAGCTCGAAGGCCAGCGTTGCGATCGGCGGCACGACGATCGCGGCAACGCCGAGGATGACGAGCACGATGCCTTCGATCAGAAACAGCCGCCAGTGCGCGTGGATCGCGCTTGCGACTGTGCGTTCGATGCCCTGCTCATCGCTTGGTTGGTTCATGGTCATGGCTTGCTCCCTGGCTCAGGTCCACCTGTCGTTAACGCCTTGCGATGGCCTGGCTGCGTCAAAAAGTGCGAGAATTAGCGGGATTTCAATCGCTTCGGCCGGTAGTCTTGCATAAATGGCCAACTGCGCCTATCTATACCGCGTGGCGTTGACGCCTGCAAAGGCTCCGCTACGGACGGCCACGGTTACGATGGGTGACGCCGGATGTACGCGCACCTTGTCGTTCGTGGCCGTTAGCATTTTTTAAGGCGGCATTGCCACGTCGGGCTGCGCAGCTCGAACAGCGCGATGTAAACGCCTCAGTTCTTCAAGCGCTCAATCAGTGTCATCGCCGCTGCGGGCGCGCGGACTTTGCCTTCATGGATGACGTAGGCGAAGACGTCGCGCGGCGCGATCTTGGGCCGCCGCGCTGGCTCGACATGCGGCAGGTCGCTTGGCGCTTTGCCCTGCGCCCAGGATCGCAAGCGGCCGGCCCACGCATCGAGTTCCTTGGCAGGGTAGGCGGTCGGAACCGTGTCCTTGCCCCGCTGCAGGCGCGCATAGACGAAATCGCCGGTGAGATCGGCGATGTTGGGATACGTGGCATGGTCGGTGAATACGACCGGCATGGCGAATTCGCGCAACAGCGACATGAACTCGGGCGAGCGAAAACTGTCGTGGCGGACCTCGATGACATGGCGCAAGGCGCGGCCGTCGAACGTGTCCGGCAGCAATGCGAGGAAGCCGCCGAAGTCGGCGGCGTCGAATTTTTTCGTCGGCGCGAATTGCCAGAGCAGCGGCCCGAGATGGTCGCCAAGCTCGGTCACGCCGGAATTGAGGAAGCGCTTGATCGAATCGCCTGACTCTTTCAGCACGCGCCGGTTCACGGCAAAGCGCGGACCTTTGAGCGCGAACACGAAGCCTGCCGGCACCTCGCTCGCCCATTTCCGAAATGTCGCCGGCGTCTGCGAGCGGTAGAACGTGCCGTTGACCTCGATTGAGGTCAGGCGTTCGCTCGCATAGGCCAGTTCCTTCGCGTGCGGCAGCCCCTTCGGATAGAACACGCCGCGCCACGGCGCGAAGGTCCAGCCGCCGATACCGATGCAGATTTGGCCTGATTTCGCCGTCATATGCCTGTCACGAAACGATGCTATTTCGATAATTGCAAGTGGCGATGCACGCGCAACCCCAGCCCGCCATCGCCCTGACGGCCACGGTGAGATCAAGGCGACGCCGGATGAACGCGCGCCTCTCGCTCGTGGTCGTTATCATTTTGCGGACCGCTCAGCTCAGTTCGGCGAGCAGCGCTTTCGCAGCCGTTAGATCGGGCCGGTCAAAACCCTCCGTGAAATCGCCGTAAATCGGCGCCAACAGGTCGCGCGCCTCCGCGCGGCGGTCCTGGTCGCATAACAGTCGCGCCAGGCTAATGGCGGCGCGCAGCTCAAGCGCCCGGCAGGCCTGCTCGTGCGCGAGGGCAGTCGCTTGCCTGAAAACAGCCTTGGCTTCCGCGATATTTCCGGGCGACTGCCGCAACAGAACGTCGCCACGCAGCCGAAGGATTTCCGGCTCGTGAAATCGAGCGTTAAGCGAGGTAACATCCTTCATCGCCCGGTCTAGCGTGTCGAGGGCAGCCTGATGGCGACCGGTGCGGACCTGCTGCTCGGCGATCAGCGCCAGCAAGATCGGACGTCTGTTTGCGGCGGCCGGTTCGTCGGCAGTCTTCAACATCTGATCTATTCCGGCGTCGCGATCGCCCTGCTGACACATCAGCCATCCGCGCAGGAACCGCGCGTAAGTCAGCGGCCAGGGAAACCTGTTGCGCTCGGCGATCGGAAACAACTCATCCGCAACATCCTGACAGGCGCCCACATCGCCGAGCAGTACCATCACCAGCCCCGCCTGATGCAGGGCGTGGGCGAGCGAGAAAACGTGCCCCAGCCCGCGAGCATCTTCGATGCACTGCAGTCCCATCCGTTGCGACTGATCGAATAAGCCCAGTCCCCACAGGCTCAACGAATAGAAGCTTTCTGCACAGACGCGGGAATCATGCCCGCCGAAGAAGTAGGCGTGGTCGCGGTGCCGCTCCCGATCATAGCGGCGGATGACCTCCTCCGATGCCTCCTTCATTCCGAGGAAATCGGCTCGCCGTTGCAGGCCGGGAATACGCGCGTGGTAGGCCTCGAGCAACAGGTCGGGATCGTCGAGTTCGCGGGCGATGGCGACGAGTTCATCGGCGTAGCGGTAGCCGTCCGCCGAACGTCCGCTCATCGTGCTGTGAAACCAGATGCCCCAGGTGGCCAGAAACCGGTCGCGGCCGCGGTCGGGCAGCGTGCGGCTCAGCGCCAGCGCGCGCTCGTAATAAGCCCCCGACTCCTGCGAGGTCGGGCCGATCGCGATCTGCTGCGCAAGACCAAGCCCAAGGCAAACGCCGAGCTCCAGCCCGGATCGCTCCGGCGTGTCCGGCATGGCCGTGATGATGCGCAATGCGTTGGAAAAATGCGCGATCGCTTCCTTCATTGCGAAGCGGCGCAAATCGCGATCGCCGGCGCGACGCCAGTATTCGATGGCCTTGACATGCTGGCCAGCGGACTCGAACTGCTGGGCGATGATTTCGGGGGTGGAGCTGACCACCTCTGAGGAACGCTTTTCCAGCACCATGGCGGTGGCGGCGTGAAGCTGCTGTCGCCGGGCGCGCAGCATAGTGGAATAGGCGGTGTCCTGCACCAGCGCGTGCTTGAACGAATAGGTCGCGTTGGGTGGCGTGCCGCGCAGGAACAGCAGTTCCGCTTCGGTCAATCGGATCAGCGCGTCTTGCAGCACCGTGTCCGGAAGGCCGGCGACCGCGGCCAAAACCTCGTAGGAAAACTCCCGTCCGATGGCGGCGCCGATCTGCAACACTTCGCGCGCCGAGCCGAGACGGTCGACGCGCGCCATCAGCGAGGCCTGCAGCGTGGTCGGGATGGCAAGCTGGGCCATCGGCTGTTCGAGGACGTAGCGGTCGCGGTCCTCATGCAGCTGCTCGCTTTCGAGCACCGCCTTGGTTAGCTCTTCGACGAAGAGCGGGACGCCGTCGGTGCGTTCGACGATCTGATCGAGCAGTTGCGGCGGCAGCGCTTTGCCGCCGGTAATGTGGTCGACCAGCGTGGCGCGTTCGCGCTGCGAGAGCCGGTTCAGCGTCAGCATGGTGACGTGAGGTTGCCCGGCCCAGGGCGGCTGGTAGTCCGGGCGATAGGTGATGACGAGCAGGATCGGCAGCGACTGCAGACGTTCGATCGCCAGCGTGAGCAGCTCAAGCGATGTCGGGTCGGCCCAGTGCACGTCCTCGAACACCATCAGCACCGGACCCCGCCGCGCCAGCGCTTCGAGCCGCTCGATCAGCACGGTAAGGACGCGGCGGCGATTACGCTGCGGGTCCGTCACTTCGGCGGACCGGCCTTCGGCCAGGCCCATGAGTTCGGCGAACAGCTCGACATCGGCGGCGGCACCGCCCGCGTCGG
>Ga0102924_1003550_pt1 | contig 16327 bp, 16 predicted proteins | sample PaiPotPPM11metaG_FD_80116 | JGI IMG/M metagenome (GOLD analysis project Ga0102924, IMG submission 80116) | Iron sulfur acid spring bacterial and archeal communities from Banff, Canada, to study Microbial Dark Matter (Phase II) - Paint Pots PPM... ... | reverse complement strand
GGCTCCGGGCCGCGCTTCCTGGAATCACCGGATGCAAACGGGAGGACCCTCTCCGGCACCAGTGCAGCCAGCACCTGGCAGTCCGGTCACGCGCCGGACGGTCGATGCCCAGAACCGCCCGGATAAGGGTTACAAGCCCCATCCGGGAACCGCGCCCGCCCCATCGATCGGCTGTCACCGGTCGACGTCCCTTCGATGGGCGAGCTTTGATTCGCAGTATGTAACTGCACTGGAGACGACTGTCAAGATCACGTCTCCGTTACCGCGACATATTTTCAACGATCAAAGGCGGCTTTGACCCGCGTACCATGCCCACGATCCGGTAGGCGCGACTGAGCAGCATCACCGTGGTCTAAATAACTCTCCACATAACGATTGCAACTGAGCGCGTAGGCGAATTCTCTGCTCACAAGCGTGTTGGACGAATTCAGAAATTAATCCTCTTATTACCTTATCGTTGGGCAATGGAAGCACAACCTCACGAAGCCTGTGGCCAAGCGTGTCAATCACGTCGCGAGTGAACTGCTTGCTTCGCATCTGTCTGCGAACGATCGACAAATTGAGGAGAGCATAACAAAGGCTCGGGGATAGGATCTCGGGCTCCGGAAAAGAAAGCTTGTAAATACCGCCGCAGAACAAAAGCGGAAGATCCTGTTCAAATAAAAGAGCCGACGAGCCAACCAGATATGTCCCATCTCGAACTAATAAAATATCTCCAGGAGCGACGTTCTGAGAATTCCGGTATTGCTCCCAAATTGCCGTTTCGACCCCGTGTTTGGCGTCCGCTTTTAGCTCATAAGTCGCCAAGTCAGACGTTCGGACAAAGGGAATGTGTCCAGTGCCATACGAAAGTCGGCCAATTTCGTCACCGACGCTCAGCGACAACAACTTGCGTTTCACCAAAGTATCGATGCTCACTAACTCGCATGCATCAGAGAACTCCCCCAGGTCTTGTTGGATCGTGGGATCATAATATTTCGGGATCAGTATATCATCAACAATCCGACTGGCTTTATGAGCGAAGGATACGTACTTCTCTCTTCCTCCGAGAAAGAACTGACCTTCCGCCGATGTGGATCGCTGTGGCACGCGTTTTGTGGCAGCGTCAATTTCGGACCTGTCGCCACTTTTTAAGCCTCTATCAAGGACCCGGAGAAAGCTGGAAATTCTTTCGCGCCAGCGAGCGCGACCCTCCACCGCAGCTTCTGTTGTAGCGGAAATATCCGCCTCGCGTTTAGCGTTACGAGGGATAGGAATAATTACTTCTTCCAAACGCCCCACGACAGAGTCGATGATATCGGCTGAGAATTGCTTTGAACGTATCTGCCGCTGAACTATCGAAGAACCGAACGCCGCAAGTAGAAAATATGACGAAAATTTTGCATTTGGCATCGTCCTAAATTTTGCTAAGTGATGCTGATAAAGCATCGGCCCATCAAAAGTTGTTACCATGGCCGAAGTACCAATCAGATATGTCCCCTCATGCACAAACAGGATGTCTCGCGGTCGCACATCTTGCGCGGCCGCATAGTCGTGGAAGACCTCCGCAGAGAGACCGTGCTTTGGCGAAGCTCGCAATTCCCAATTCGAAATATCACTAGTACGAATGTATGGATACGGGCCTGTTCCGTAATGAATCTTCGGGACGTAGTCACCGTGATCATGTTTAATTTGTTCTTTTTCTACTAAATCGCCAAGCGACAACAGCTGGAAACTGCCTTCCAAGGAGGCCAGCTCACTTTGAATGCGCGGATCGTAATACCGGGGAATATAAATATCGTTTTGAATCCGAGAATTTTTGATCAAAAAACCCGTTTCGACTTTGGGCCTCATTCAAACGCCCTCGTCACAATCTCGCGAAACGCAATCGCAACTTTTGGAACATCATCGAGAAGTTCTTCAGTGCCGTCTGGATGTACTTTTATGGTGGGATTTCCCCTGGAGTCGTGTCCGCACCATTCCACGACGCTCATAAAGGTGGAATCGCCGCTCCGAGGAGGGGAGTTGTGAATAAACAATACTGCGGTCTTGGCGTGGGTGTGTGGCTGAAAGAGGTCTTCCGGCATCGAGACAATCCCAACGATTCGCACGCGCTCACGGAGAAACTGAACGATGTGCGTATATGTTGGCATACCCAGTACGCTCTCTGGAATCAAAATACCCATACGGCCACCAGGGCGAAGAAATTGCAGGCAACGCTCGATAAACAAGAGTTGCGGCGGTTGCTTGTCGTGAAGTTTGTCCGTCCAGATGTACTTACCCGAGGCTTTCTCCCGTTTGGCTTGGTGTCCAAGTTTGTATTGTCGGAGAGTGTCGGAGCCGCGGATGGGAATTTTCGTGCCGAACGGAGGATTCGTCATTACGATATCAAAACTGTGAAGCTTTACATCTGCCGAAAGCACAGGTGGCCATTCATCCGTGGGTAACAGTGAGTTAGCGCAATACACGCCGCCACGTCCGTCGCCTAAAATGGCCATGTAGGCCTTTGCGACCTTCGCGAGAAAACTGTCCTTCTCGATACCTCGGAAGTATCGCGCGCCTACATGCCGCTGTTCTTCTCGTATTCTTTCGTTGCTCAGTCGACGCCGTTTTCCAGACTTCTCAATTTTCTTCCACACATGGTCAAGGGCTGTTACTAAAAAGCCGCCTGTGCCACAGGCGGGATCCATTATCAGCTCCTCGGGTTGCGGGTCGATAATATCGACAATCATTCGAACAACATTACGTGGCGTGAAGAATTGGCCTTCTTCGCCCCGTAGCGCTGGCCCCATGAAAACCTCGAACGCATCTCCTACAACATCCCGTTCCGCTTCGGTGATACAGTACGTTTGCAACTCGCCGACAACATAAGCGATAGCATTCTGATCAAACTCAATCGTATCTGTCGGATCGAACACGTCGCTGAACCGTGACTTCACGCGCGCAAACAAATTAAGAATGCGATCACGAATAACTTTCGGCTTCTCCCCGACCCCTGCTCGAAACTCAACAAGCTCGCCCGGTCCCTTTGTAGTTTCGTCGAAAATCTTACAAAATAAAACGTTGATGATTTGTTGCGCTAGCCGCAAATCGTGTGTGATCCCAACCGTGTTGCCCGCCAGGTGATGGCGGATATCGCGTAAAACGGACTTTAGACTGGCTGTAACTTCAAGATCTTCCCGTTTATAGAGACCAATATCTTCGATACGCTGTCCATGCCGAGGCAGAGATGGTAGAACATCAAATTCAACGCGCCCCCCCTTAACATAACGCTTGCGAAGATAGAGATGTGACTTGCCATTAAACCAAACCCCTACGTTCGCTTCTGAAAGCGAAAGGTAAATTTCAAGCTGCTTGCGTCCTGCCTTTTCATTCTCTGATTTGCACTCGACGATCAAGAAGCATTGGTCTTCCGTTTTTTCTTCACTTGTGAAAACTGCAATGTCTACCGGGTACGACTTTTTTGTTTCTGAAGGTCTTCGGCGTACGCGAAATTGGGGACGCGTGATTATGTGCGATGCCGGATAATCGAAGTCTTCGACGAGCCGTTTGGAAAAGACCTGTACGGCCTAAACTTCCTCCGGTGTCGCTCGGACGGGAGTGCCGCTGATGAAGTCCCGGATATACCCTGCCGGTAGAATATTTCCGACATCGGAATCTTCGGTCGGCCCAACCGAATTGATTGTCCCTTCTGGCTCAGTGGTCTTTGGTCTTTTGCTCATGTGGCCTTGGAAAAGCAGACGTTCGATTTATTGAGTCGTTTCCGTGCATTCTCTCGGCTGGACGGCAAAGGAGCAATTGGAATCGTACGTTGTACGAGCGATCGAAGGATACCCCATCGTCCTTGGTCGCAGCGACAGGTTATGGGCCCTTTTGAGTCTGGGTCAAAATGACGTGGATCGTCCTCTCAAATGACAACTCGATTTTCGGCACGCGGTCGATATCTTGCACGCATCTGCAACGGTCCTCGCCTCCCCCGCTCAATTCTAGACGCGGCTTGCGCGTTGTCGGCGACGGCCGCGCGGGAGCGTCATCAATGGGGTTTGTCCCCCTACCGCCGCCCCGTCTCCATCCCCATCCGGATCGAGCGTGAACAACTCCTGGGGCTGCGATACGCCGCGCAGCGCGTAGCGGCCGACCGAGACCAGGCGCCGGGCGATGTCGCCGACATGGGCGAACGCCGCCGAGATCAGAACCGGTTGATCGACCGCGCGGCACATCGCAGCGATCCGGCTGGCCTCGTTCACGGCCGGACCGATGACGGTGAAATCGAGCCGCTCGCGGCTGCCGACATTGCCGTAGCAAGCGTAGCAAGCGTAGCAAGCGTAACAGGCGTAGCCCGGATTGAGTGAAACAAAATCCGGGGCAAGCGGCGCCGGACTTGTTCCGGCCATCCACGTCTTTCCTGTCGATGGGAATTTTAGACGTGGATGCCGGCGAAATAGGCTAGCGAAGCGACGCCGTCCTTTGCACGGCTATGCGCGGGCATGACGGCTCAGAGAATGTCAGCCCGTAGGCGGATTAGCCGAAGGCGTAATCCGCCAAGGTTCTGAAACGCATTTTTGGCGTCAGCGTTAGGTTAATCCAGACTCGCCGTTGTGCGGAAACAAGATGGCGGATTACGCTGCGCTAATCCGCCCTACGCACTACGCTGCAAATCACCGCACTGCGCGAAGCCGAGCCCGCCGCTGCGTGGCTTCCACTTTTCGGGACCGTGCGCTGATGGCACCGCAATTCGACGCCCCTTGCCCGTAACGGGGACGGACGTCAAGATCACGTCTCCGTTACTGCGACTGCCTCGAAGCCGCCATGCGGAAAGCGCCTCAACAGCCCTCAGCGTTGCAAAGCATCAGAATATTATTACTGGTGAATTGCGGGCCGTTGAATTCCTGACCGAACGTTCCGGTGCACGCCTGATTGATATAGCCGTGCACCGTCGCATTGACGTGATTGCCGGAGCCTAAGTCCATAATCCAGGGACCGCCGCTCGAGCCGAAGGTCATGTTACAGGCCATGTTCAGCACGCCCGATCCGCAATTCGCAGGCTGAGCGGCGCTTTGCGCTGCGCACTGTTCGAGATTGTTGGCGCCGCCGATGTTGCCCGGATAGCCGAACGAATGCATGGGTTGCGACGGCGGAAAATTCCAGGCACGCCCGAGCCAGCCCGTGTAATAAGTCACCGGATGACCGGCGCCGTCGTTTGCCAGCCTGATCAGGCAGACGTCGGAAGGGATGTCGCCGTTGTTGATCCAGGAGGTGGGGATTCTGGCGTCCGTCCAATTAAACACGCCATACGGCGCGTTGCCGTTGTTGTACGCCGGCGCAAAGGACCAGCCTCCGATCCAGCTGTTGTTGGCTCGGTTCCAACAACAATGCGCTGCGGTGACGATGATGTTCTTGCCGCTGACGACCGATGCGGAGCAGGTGCCGGCGCTGGTAAACAGCTTGCCGATCGCCGCGGTCTGCGCGCGCGCCGTCCCGGCGGGGACTGCCGCCGCGATCGCGCCGGCGATGAGCAAAAGCGCACGCCCGGAAAAATATCTCTTGGCGGCCATTTGCAGTCTCCTTGGCTAGTTTAGCGGATCGTCGATCGCATCATTTCCAGTCATCCGGGTGAAGCTTGCGGGCTTCTTCATCGGCGTTTGGGTTCGGCGCGCCGCCACCCGCCGATGCGGGCTTGGCGGTTTGCAACGCCTTTCGTTCCGCGGCCGTCAGCGTGTGCGGCTTGGGCTTGCCGATGGTCGAGTTCCAGTCCAACGGCTTCGCATTGAGGCGCTCCTCACGAGTCTGGAATGACGGTTCTTTCATTTGGCGCGCCTTCTCGGAGCCGTGTTGAATGATCGCGGTGCCCCCAGCCGGCGCCGTTTGTGCGAGACCCGGTGTCGCGGCGAAGATCGCGGACCCGGCAACGATGCCCGCCGTCATCGCAAATGCGAAACGGTGGCCGCTGCGACTGGCTTTCAACGACATGGTGGCTTTCAATGACATGTTGGCCTCCTGACTGGCCGACACGCGTCGGACACAGCGCCGGCACCGCCGATGAACGGATGCAACGGACACTCGGCAAATGGCCGAAGATTGTCCGGAAGTTCAATTACATCCTATGGTAGTCTCTTTATATCTGTCAACCGTCCCGATGGCGGGGTGACGCGAGGGATTTTGTAGCGGCGCATAACGGTTCCCGCCGACCACGCAAGTGTTGTCATCTCACAAGCCGGCAGCCGCGATATGCTGGGTGTTCCAACATAGCGGAGGTTCGCATGTCCCGACTTACGGTGTTCCTGGCGCGGTTCATCGGCCTGTTCACTGTCCTCCTGGTGGCTGGCTTGCTGGTGCGCGGCAGCGCAACGGTCGAGGCCGCGGTGACCGATGCGCCGGTGATGCTGGTCTATGCGCTCATCAGCCTCGCCGCGGGGCTGGCGGTGATCCTGGGGCACAATGTCTGGTCGGGCGGCGCCCTGCCGGTGGTCGTGACCGTGGTCGGCTGGCTGATGCTGGCAAAGGGCCTCGTGCTCTTGCTGGTAACGCCCGAAACCATGAAGCAGCTCCTCGGCGGCATGCATTATGGCGAGCATTACTATCTTTATCTTTTGCCCGCGCTCGCGATCGGCCTTTATCTGAGCTTCGCCGGCTTCACCGCGCCTCTAGGAACGCAAGATTAGAACAAGCGCCGCCGCACCGGGCTCGGTGACGCGGCACCTAGCTTTTTATCATTCCCGCGGCGTGCGCGACTTCCGTCCAGCGGGCGATTTCGCTCTTCATGAAGGCTGCGAACTCATCGGGGCCGCCATCGAGCGGATCGTCGCCTTGCGGGCGCAGCGCGTTCATTGCGGCCGGCGTATGCATCGCCTGATGGGCGGCGGCGGCGAGCTTGTCGACGATCGCGCGCGGCGTGCCGGTGGGTGCAAAGAGGCCAAACCACAGGCTGGTGTCGACGTCGGGCAATCCGGCTTCCGCCATGGTGGGCACGTCCGGCAGCGCGCCGGCACGCTTGCTTGTCGTCGTCGCCAGCGCCCGAAGCTTGCCGGCGGCGATCTGGCCGACCACGGTCGAGGTCGGCGAGAAGGACATCAGCGTGCGTCCGGCGATGACATCGGCGACCGCCTGCGGGCTGCCCTGATAGGGCACGTGCGTCAGCTTGATGCCGGCCTTTAGCGCGAACAGCTCGCTGGCAAAATGCGGCATGCTGCCGATGACATTGGATTCGAGCGCCTGATCCGGCTTCGCCTTGCACAGCGCAATGAGCTCCTTGACGCTGTGGATGTTGCTCGCGGGATTGACGACCAGAATAATCGGCGCGTCCTGGATGAGCGCAACGGGCTCGAAATCCCTGATCAGATCGAGCGACGCATTGGGATTGATGATCTGATTGGTGATGATGGACAACGTCCCCAGGAACACCGTGTAGCCGTCCTTGGCCGAATGCGCGACATATTCGGCGGCGATGCTCGAGCCGGCGCCCGGCTTGTTCTCGACCACGAGTTGCTGGCCGAGGATCGGCCCGGCGGCCTGGCTCAAGACGCGGGCGACGACATCGGCGGCCGCGCCCGGGGTGAAGCCGATGACGACATGGATCGGCCGCGACGGATAGGCGTCCTGCGCGGCGGCGAGGCGAGCGAGCGGCGGCAGCGCGGCGGCACCTGCCGCCAGATGCAAAAATTTGCGACGCGGAATTGTCACGGCGGGCTCCCCAGGCTTGAGCGAATTTCCGCGGACACAAAGGCGCCCGCAGCAAGTCCGATTTATTTTTTCGGATGGCTCGCCCGCCGCAGGCACAATCGCCGCCGTTAATGTCACGGAACACCGGCACGTCCCGCAGGCGGCTCGCAACTGAAACTACACCCGTTGCCGACGCCCGCGAAGAGGGCGTGAGGCAAGGCGCCCTGCGCACTGCACCGACTGTCTGCGTGCCTGAAACTCGCCCGCGAATCCGCCAATTTTCGCCGCAGCGGCAAGTTCCGATGGCGTCACCTCCGTCGGGGGTAAGGGCCACACCGGGCGATCCATTTTTGTAACGCGCGTACGCTCGGGAGTGCTCCGGGGCGGCGCGCCGTGTCCTAGGCACGGCGCGCCGTTCTCCGCCGGAACCCCTGCACTGGCGATAACATCGCGCGCAATTCACGCTTGCCGCGGCGCCCAGCCGTAGATGCGCGCGAGCGTGCCGCCCATCAATTTAGCCTTGTCGCTGTCGGAGATGCGGCTGGTGACGCGGAACGCGTCGACGCCTTGCGCGTAGTTAAGGAATTTCACCGCGCGCGTCCAGTCGGTGCCCCATAGACAGCGGTCGATGCCGAAGGCGTCGATCATGCGGCAGACCGGATCCCAGATGTCGTCATAGGGGAACGGTTCGAGCGACAGCGTGCAGGCTCCGGTGATCTTCATCGCGACGTGCGGAAACTTGGCGAGCGTAAGCACCTTCGGCAGCTCGGCCCACGGCGCCGCCGGCTTCGGCGGCACATGGGGCTGCACCAGCCCGAGATGATCGACGACGATTTGCGTATCGGGATTGCGGCGGATCAGCTCGATGCCCTGGTCGAGCCGCCCGGCGATGTGCAGGTTGACCGGCAGCGACAAACGCGCCGCCTCCCTGAGCACGCGATTGAGGCCCGGATCGGCGGCGTCTTCGCTCAAGCCGCTGCGCAGAAGCAGCATGCGCACGCCGACCGCGCCCGGCGTGCGCTTCCACTCGGCGATAACTTCGGCGACGGCCGGGTCGGCGGGATCGACCGGCTTCACCAGCGCGAACCGGTTCGGATAGCGATTGCGCACCTCGACGGCATAGCTTGCGTCGTAGCGGTACATCGTGAACGCCGACACTAGGATCGCGCCGTCGACTTTGGCTGCTTCCAGCACCGCGACCGTCTGCTCGCCGGTGGCCTCAGGCGGCCCGGTCAGTACGGCATGCCACGGCCGCTCCGGGCGATTGCGCTCATAGGCGTGCAGCTGCGCGTCGATGATCGGCATGTCGGGCTCCCGGCGGGATCACGCCGCGCCGAGATGCGCGGCGGCGGCGGCGATGGCGTCGCTGCATCGCGTGTCACTCTTGTAACTTCCAACCATGCGCGTTCATGCACGCTTCATAGAGCTGCCGGTTGGTCGCTCCCGGCGGCGGCGGTTCTTGCAGCACCCGCATGCAGGCGGATTGATCATGCGCCAAATCGCTTTTTGACGCCTCGGGCTTCACCCAGCGCGGAGCGGCGCAGGCTGACAATAAACAAGCTCCAGCAAGAAGCAGTAAGAACCGCGCAACCATCGAAATCGACGCCCCTGCCAGTGTGGCCGGTTAAACTATACCACGCGCACCCCGCGGGCTCGCAATGACCGGAATGAAATCTACGCCGCGCCGAGATAGCGGAACGGACGCCCCGGCGCGATCGCCTCGGCGGCGGCGATGATGGCCTGGGCGTCGATGCCATAGTGGCGGTAGAGCTCGGCGATCGAGCCGGTCTGGCCGAAATGCTCGACGCCGAGCGGGCGCACGCGATGGCCGCCGACCGCGCCGAGCCAGCCCAGCGTCGCCGGGTGGGCATCGACGACGCTGACGATGCCGCAATGCCGCGGCAGGCCGGCGAACAGCCGCTCGATATGCGAGCGGGCATGAACGAGGCCGCGCTCGCGCGCGCGCCACGCCGCGGTCCAGCCGGCGTTGAGCCGGTCGGCGGAGGTGACTGCGAGCAGGCCTGTGTCGCGGCGGTCCTCCGCCATCAGGCCCACGGCCTGGATCGCTTCGGGCGCCACCGCGCCGCTATAGGCGACGACCACCTGGCAGTTTGGCCCCGGTTCGCGCAGCCAATAGGCGCCATCGACGATCGCCTGGCGCAGCGCCGGCGTCATCTCGCGCTGGATTTGTTCGATCGGCCGCGTCGACAGCCGCAAATAGACCGAGCCGCCGGTCTCGTCGCGCAGCCAGTTGCGCTCGGAGGCTTCCCCATCTCGATTCCTTTGGCCGTCGCGCTGGATGTAATCGAGCGCAAAGCTGAGAATAACGGCGAGCTCGTCGACGAAACCCGGCTCGAAACCGGCAAGCCCGTCCTGGGCCATGCCGATGAGCGGCTCGGCGATCGATTGATGCGCTCCGCCCTCCGGCGCCAGCGTGATGCCCGACGGCGTCGCCACCAGGATGAAGCGGGCGTCCTGATAGCAGGCATAATTGAGCGCATCGAGGCCGCGGGCGATGAACGGATCGTACAAGGTGCCGATCGGGAGGAGCCGCTCGCCGGTGATGGCATGCGACAGGCCGAGCGCCGAGAGCGCGATGAACAGATTCATCTCGGCGATGCCGAGCTCGATGTGCTGGCCCTTGGGCGAGAATTCCCAATTGAAAGTGGAAGGGATGCGCTCGCTTTTGAAGGTGTCGGCCAAGGCTTCGCGCGCGAACAGGCCGCGGCGGTTGACCCAGGGACCGAGATTGGTCGACACCGTCACGTCGGGCGAGGCGGTGACGATGCGGGCGGCGAGCGGAGTCTTGTCGCGCGCGATTTCATTGAGCAGCGCGCCGAATCCTTGCTGGGTCGACATTTCCGATTGCAGAGCGATCGCAAGCGTTTCCGGAACATCGATGCGCGCCGCCTACAATCTGCGCTCGCCGGCGCGCGCGAACGGCACGCGGTCGAGGAAGGCTTGAATGTCCTGCGCGGACTGGCGCAATCCCTCGAATAGATTCCATTCCTCGCCCGGACGGATGTTCATCGCCGCGCGAAACGTCTCCATCTGCGATGGCGTCATCAGGCCGGCGTGATTGTCCTTGTGTCCGGCAAACGGCAGGCCGTAGCCTTTGATCGTGTAGGCGATGAAGCACACCGGCCGGTCGTGATCTATACGATCGAACGCCTCGATGATGGCGCCGAGGTCGTGGCCGCCGAGATTGTTCATCAGCCGCGCCAATTCTTCGTCGCTGCGGGATTCGATCAGCCGCGTCACCGCACCCTGGTCGCCGATCTCGTCGCGCAAGCGCTTGCGCCAGGCGGCGCCGCCCTGGAACACCAGCGCCGAATAAAGCTGGTTCGGGCAGCGATCGATCCATTGCCGCAACACCTCGCCGCCCGGTTCTTCGAACGCGGCTTGCTGCAATGAGCCGTATTTGAGCACGACGACGTCCCAGCCGAAATTGCGGAACAGGTTTTCGTAGCGCTGCCACAGCCCCTCGCGCACCACCGCGTCGAGGCTTTGCCGGTTATAGTCGACGATCCACCAGCAATTGCGCAGCCCTTGCTTCCAGCCCTCAAGGATGGCCTCGAAGATATTGCCCTCGTCGAGCTCGGCGTCGCCAAGGAGCGCGATCATGCGGCCTTCCGGCCGATCGAGCCCCCAGCCATGGGCGCGCACATAATCCTGGGCGAGCGAAGAGAACAAAGTCTGGGCGACGCCGAGGCCGACCGAGCCGGTCGAGAAATCGACGTCGTCGGTGTCTTTGGTGCGCGACGGATAGGATTGCGCGCCTTTGTAGCCGCGGAAGCGTTCGAGCTTTTCGCGGCTCTGGCGGCCGAGCAGATATTGAATGGCATGAAAGTTCGGCGCCGCATGCGGCTTGACCGCGACGCGGTCGGCCGGCCGCAGCGTATGGAAATAGAGCGCGGTCATGATGGTGGCGAGCGAGGCCGACGACGCCTGATGCCCGCCCACTTTCACCCCGTCGCTATTCCCGCGCACATGATTGGCGTGATGAATGGTCCAGGTCGCCAGCCAGAGCACCTTGCGCTCGAGCTCGGCGAGAATGGACAGATCGTGTTGGCGCGAAGCTAAGGTCATGGAGGCTGCCGAACTGCCGCTCACTCCAGCTCAACCGTCTCGAAATCCGCCGGCAGGATCACTTCGAGCAGCTCGCAGTCGTCGGAATAATCGAGCACGGTGTGCTTGATCTTCGGCGGCTGCAGCCAGCACGAGCCTTGATACATGGTCACGACGCCTTCGCCGTCATACTCGCCTTTGATCCAGCCCTTGAGCACATAGATCATCTGAAATTCGACGTCGTGATAGTGCCGCTTCGACACCTCGGCGGGATCGCAGGGCGGGATCATCTTGATGACATGCGCGCGCGCCAGGCCGCCGGTCGCCGCGGTAATGCCGAGATCGCGATATTGCGCGTAGCGGCGCAGGCCCTTCTCGAACGCGTCGGGCTTGTGATGGCTGGCGACGAAGGTCTGCTGGCGCGGCCCTGCTTTCGCCTTGCGCTTTGCCGCGGCAACGCGACCGCGGGTCGGCGGTCTGGCGCTCCGCGCCCGGCGGGCGCGTCCGGTCGCTCGCGACGCCGCTTTTTTGGCTTTCCGTAGCTGCTTTGCCTTAGCCATGGGTTTTTCCTTTCCCCTCGCCGACGCACAATAGCACAATCACGCCGGCTCCGGTTGGCGCAGCAGCGAACCCCAAGCGAGCAGCAGCGCCGCCACGAATATGACCGGATAAACCACCGCGTTGACGGCGCTCCAGCCATAACCCGCCAACAGCGCGCCGGAGGAAAACGAGCCGATCGCCATCGAGCCGAATATCAAAAAGTCGTTGAACGCCTGCACCTTGTTGCGCTCGTGCGGATCGTGGCATTCGGTGACCAGCGTGGTGGCGGCGATGAAGGCGAAGTTCCAGCCGATGCCGAGCAAAGCAAGGCCAAGCCAGAAATTCCACAGCGCGGTACCGAGAAGCCCGATCGTGGCGGCAACGACGATCAGCGTAAGGCCGACCGCCATCAGCCGCCGCACGCCAAAGCGCAGGATCAGCGAGCCGGTGATAAAGCTCGGCGCATACATGCCGATCACATGCCACTGGATGCCGAGCGCGGCTTGGCCGACGGTATGGTTGCACTCGACCATCGCCAGCGGCGCCGAGGTCATGACCATGTTCATCATGGTGTAGCTGGCAAGCCCGCAGACCACGGCGACGATGAATTTCGGCTGCGCCGCGATGGCGGCGAGCGGCCGGCCCTCGGCCAGCGAATGCGACACATGCGGGCGCGGAATTCGCAGCAAGACAAGCACCATGGCCGCCAGCACCGCGCATGCCGATTGCGCGAGATAGGTCGCCGCGAACAGATAAGCGGGCCAGAGGTCCTTTGTGAAAATGACCAGCTGCGGCCCGATCATCGCGGCGAACACGCCGCCGGCGAGCACCCAAGCCACCGCTTTGGGACGAAATCGCGCGCTCGCGGTGTCGGCGGCGGCGAAGCGGTAGGATTGATGCGCCGATGCGTAGAGCCCGCCGCACAGCGTGCCGAATAGCAACAGCGCAAAGGAACCGTGCAACACGGCGGCGCAGGAAATGAGGCCGGATGCCGCGCCGAACGCCGATCCGGTTTGCAAGGCAAAGAGCGCCGGCCATAGGCCTTCGCCAGCATGCCGATCGGCAGCGTGCCGAGCCACATGCCGGTGACCATGACGCTGATGGGCAGCGTCGCCAGCGCCGGGTCGGGCGCCAGCATCGAGCCGATAATCGCGCTGGTGGCGACGATCACCGTGTTGTTGCCGCCAGCCAGCGCCTGCGCCACGGCCAGCACCAGCGCGTTGCGCCTGGCGAGCCGATCGTCGGTCAAGTCGATCGCTGGTTCGGCAATGACGGCCATGAGTTTGCTGCCGATATCGGCCAGAGCGCGCGAGACGGAATGTTTTTAACGAGTCGAGCGGGCCGGCACCACTCTTTGCAGCGCAGGTCAGAAGTGCAGCGCGCCGTTGTGACGGATGACGACCGAGCGCGCCTCCTCAGGCCGATGCGCGCCCAATTGGCCGAACGCCGACTTCGTCTCCTCGATCAGAATGTCGATGACGTGAGCCGGGCCTTCTTCGCCGAGCGCGCCGAGGCCCCACAGGAACGCCTTGCCGGCAAAGGCGGCGGCGGCGCCGAGCGCATAGGCGCGCACCACGTCGGTGCCGCTGCGGATCCCGGAATCGTACATCACGGTGGCGCGGTTGCCGACTTGCTTGACGATGGCCGGCAGCGCGTCGATCGGGCCCGGCAGCGCCTCGATCTGCCGGCCGCCGTGATTGGATACGAACAAACCGTCGACGCCGAGCGAGACCGCCTTCTCGGCGTCTTGCGGATGCAGGATACCTTTCACGATCAAGGTCTTCTTCCAGCGGTCGCGATATTTGGCGACTTCCTCCCAGGTGAAGGCGCCGCCCATCTCACGCCGCGCGAAAGCGATGACATCGTTGATCGAGGCGTTGTCGCCGGCATAGGCGCGCAGCGTTTCAAAGCGCGGGATGCCGTGTTGCCACAGCGCCATGGCCCAGCGCGGCGATAGCACCATCTGCGTCAGCATCGCTGGACCGGGGTGAAATCCGCTGCCGCCGAGCCCGACCACCACTTCGCGGGCGCGCGTGGTGCGCACCGGTACGTCGAGCGTGAGGATCAGCGCGTTGCACTCCGTCGCCGCGGCGCGGCGCACCAGGTCGAAGCCGATGGCGTGATCGTTCTTCGCGGCGCGGTAGAGCTGAAACCAGCAGACATCGGGCGCGATTGCCGCGATCTCTTCGATGGTGGCGCCGCCGGCCAGCCCGAGCGTATAGGGAATGCGGGCGCGCTGTGCGGCTCGCGCCAGATGCTTATCGGCGCCCGGCCACACGATGGCCGGCCCGCCCATCGGCGCCACGCCGATCGGCGCGGCGTAACGGCGGCCGAACAGTTCGACCTCGCAGGGCGGCAGCGACGGCATGACGCCGTAACGCGGCACCAATTCGACCGCGTCGAGCGCCGCCCAGTTGCGCTTGATGCCGGCATCCTCCTTGCCCGAGCCGCCGTCGGAATATTCGAAAGCGAAATGCGGCAGGCGGCGGCGCGCGGCGCGGCGCAGATAATCGACGGTCGGATAATGCCGATAAAGCTCGGCGTAACGCGGATTGGCGCTCTTTCCGACGTAATGGCTGGTTCGCGGCGCGGCGGATTCCGCAGGCTTGATGGCCGTGGTGTCATGCATGAGCGTTTCTCCCGGCCGCCAGTATAGCGGATAGTCGGGAGCGAGACAGCGATTAGGGAGCGACAGGCGTCCGTCACAGCGACACGCGTTGCGATGCCAAAAGGCGACATTGCGCCCGCCTTTTTCTTACACGTCTGAAGCTCCCAAAAGCAAAAGCCCCGAACGCTCGGGGCTTCAGCCTGATGTCTTTTGGGAGGCCGCACTTGCAATTCGCAAGGCGGCAGCCGTTGCAGTACGCCTGTCTTCACAAACTCCAGCCGTTACCTAACAAACGGCCAATGAGTTAACACCCTAGCCAGGGCATCCAGCTATGACGGCGGCCTCGGCATCCGTAATAGCCATGATCGCCTCTGTAGCTGTTATATAACGGTCCATGGTGACGGCCCGCGTATCGAGCTCCGCCATGACGTTCCGCTCGCTTGGACTTCACGACAGCGTTGCCATCGGCTTCGGATGAGCCCTTGGCCGCGGCGCCCACAGGAGCGCCCTTATCCGTCGTCTGCTGCTTGGTGTCGGATGCGGGCGCTGTCGGCGCTGCTTGCCCGGTTTTTTCGGGCGCTTTGCTTTGGTCGGATTTCACGGCCGGTGCCATCTTTTCCGCCGGGGCGCTCTGCTGTGCCGCCGGAACGCTAGGCGTATCATTCGTCTTTAGGCCCTGCGCCGAAACAGCGCCGGCACTCAGCAGCAATATCGCCGCCGTGGTGGATATTAGTAGAGTTCTCATGGATGTCTCCTGTAGACGATGTCTCCTGTAGACACTCCGCAATTTGTTTAATTTTGTGGATGTGTGGAAAGACAACGCCGGCCGGCCACGATCGTTCCCAGTCATCAAGGACGGCCAACATCTGAATCTGAGCAAAATTGCTCACCCGGCGCACGAGGCGATCAAAGGCGCAGCGCGACTTCCATTGTGGAGTCAAAGCGGCGGAAGTCTGCGCGGATGTAGCCGTTCGGTACGCGCGAACACTGCGCCCGCATTCCGTACCCGATGACTGTAGTGTCCCAGTGTGAAAACTAATCACGCCGACTGGCTTATTTTATACAGATTTCCCTGCCGTGCTACCGCACCGTGCCGGTCGATAAAACACGGAGGCTACAATGTCGCTCCTGAACGCGCCTCAAAAAGCGCGCGTCTTTTATATGGCCGCGATCTGCCCACGCTGTGACGCGCCGATGAAGATAGAGACCATCGAGCCGGCAATAACGTTCACAGCAATTGACGAGGTCGTCTATAAATGTCCGGCCTGCAAAATCGAAACTAACCAGACCGTTATGAGGAATGAGTAAGATCGACTTATGCCCCAACCGGGGATCACACCCTCGCACATTGCCGTCGCGCATGACGCGGGCGCCCTGCCCCGCCGTCTCGCGCCAAGCTACAGGCTCTTACTTTATCTCGCGGTCGCCAGCGGCTCCATGCCGCTCGTACTGATGGCCTCGCGCGCGCGCGCG